>TARA_R110002074_G_scaffold174027_2_pt1 | contig 10556 bp, 12 predicted proteins | sample TARA_R110002074 | Tara Oceans TARA_R110002074 (sample SAMEA4397215) | marine metagenome | biome: Polar Biome; feature: [MIX] marine epipelagic wind mixed layer (ENVO:01000061); material: water (ENVO:00002006), including particulate matter (ENVO:01000060) such as... | depth 10-100 m
GTTACCGGTCTGCTGGTAGATATGGGTCGGGAAGGTCCGGCGCAGTGAATGCAAACCGTAAAGGCTGGGATCAAGGCGCGCCTTTTCCAGCCAGGCCCTGAACAGCCGCCAGAGCTGACTTTCACTGAGATGGGACTGGGACCACCGTGCCCCCTGCCCCGTGAACAGCCAGCCGTGCAACGGCTTTTCTGAAGCTGCGAGATAGGTGCGCAGACTGTCGCGCGTGCCCGAGGACAGCCGCGCCTGGACCGGGCGTGCATTGCGGGCTTCGGTCTTCTTCTGCCGGATTTCCACGATCTCGCGCACCCCGACAGGCGTGGCCACATCCGCCACCCGCAATCGCACCAGATCCGATCCCCGGAAACTGGTATCGAGGGCGGTGTTGAACAGCGCCAGATCACGCAAGGCTTTTTCCTGGCGCAGGATCATCCGGATCAGCGATACTTGGTCGGGCGTCAGCGGAGGTTTTTTGCCCACGACGCGGCCCTTGTTCCAGGTGGTCTCGGAAGCAGTTTTCACGGGCAAATCCTTGCGAGGTTATAGCGGCATAATACCGACAAACCTTGCATGATGAAAGACACATGTTGCGCGACTGGGCATTTTCCCCATGTTTTGTTGGCTTTTGGGCATGGCCACTTATGCGAGCTTTTAGAAAAAAGCTCGCATGACTTTTCTAAGGCAGATGCTGCTAGGCAGCCAATGTCACGCCGCTTCAGTATAAGCAAAGAATATAACTCTATCGGTTGGCCTGCTGAGCATCAATTGGTGCAGGCATGCCGATCTCTCGAAGGAGCATCCGACCCAAGTATGATACCTCCAATCGATGCTTGAAGTCTCCATCACGGGGATCAAACTCAGGGACTACCCCCTTTTTAATGCTACCGTAGTTTTTCTTAATTAATCCTAACCGAATTAAGTGCGTCTTCCCCAGCTCGTAAAGTTGATTCTGATCGATCACTGACGGGTCAGATTGAAGGTGCGGAGGGTCTGGTCGGTTAATTTGTTCAAATGCCCGTCGATCAGATCCTGCATACGACTTTCCATAAGCGTTTAGTAAATTGACTTCATCGTCATCCAGCTCGCCTAAAATGAGCAGAAGGCGCTTTCTCCGGATCACTTCGGCATCTTCCGCATTCAGACCTCGAGTAACCGCTTCTACGATAAGTCCTATCCGTTCTGGAGAAGTTGCCCTTGCTGATTGTAATCCGCCTTCTTCAATAAGGTGAATTTTCTCGGCATTTCCCACGATGCCGTTTCTGATTTCCGCCTCGAGTTCTTCAACCCGCGATGCCAATGCTCGCAAGTATGCGGTGATACGATCGGCTCGTTGACCGGGGATGACCGCCCCTACAACTTCTGCCAAGATGCCGCCAGCTAAGGGGATAGAGCCTGCTGCCCCCCTTCCGATGGCAGCCAGCTTATCGCGATAGTTCTCTTCCAGCCCATCGCTTTTAGCTTGTCCGTCGTCCATTCCTTGCTCCAGCTCTTATTTGAAGGTGAAGCACCTTACATCGGATTAATTATCATGCAAACTTACAGCCAAAAGCTCGCATGAGGCTACTTTTACGATACAGCCAGGAGGTCGAAGAAGTCGCTCTGCTTGGCGCTAATCTCGCCCAAGATGCGCTCCTTGGTTCGAGGACTGCGGAACATTTGGTAATGCGCTACCGCCTTTTGCTGGCTACAAGCGGCGGCCACTCTGCGGATAGACTCTTCAACCAGCGCGCGTGCTTCATCGCCGGTCGGAAGTTGCGCTTGCTGCGATTTCACGTGCAGCAACTTGCAGGCGAAGAGCACATACCAATGGCCATAAACTAGGTATTGATGCTCGTGTCCGGTTTCTGGTGATGTCGAGAACTCAGATTGATACTTGTTTCGCATCTCTTCGATAATCTCATAAATCTGGTAGAGCCGGATTAATTCATCAATACTTTGTCTGTTTTCAAAAATGTAATGGAAACGAGAATCAAAAATAGAATCCGACTCCGTCTTTGCTTTGTCCGGTTCACGCAGCTCAAAAGAGAGAATTATCTGGCCAAGTTTCAAGGCATCGATTCTCTTCTCTTCTGGTTTATCTGAATGCATGTTTCTCTTCCGCTCGAAGAAATAACCGCATTCCTTAAAGGCCAGTTCCAGCTTCTTCAGAGTGGCATGATTTGACATCAGGTCGCGGCTCTGAATTCGCGCTTGACTGTTGGTCGCAACTGCCACCCTTTCCGCGATGTCCGCTCGATCTGTCGCGTACATACGAACCATTAGGACAACATCGGAAAGTGCCGCTGGATTTGTCCGTGCAGCTTCGACGAGAGAGTGTGACGTTTGCGCTCCGTTAACTATCTGGAAATCCTTGAAAACTAGCTTGGGGTTGGTATGACCCTTGTTGTAAGAAAAGCTCTTACAAGTGATTGTCACGCCGTTATTAAGATACCAAAAAAGGTAGCTGTCGCCGGAAGTCGCCGTCGAAATAATATCCTGATTGTAACCGCCTTTCGCACCCAGAAAAACGCGCAGGTTGTCATCGAACAAGTGCCGTTTGATCGTCTCTCCGTCGTCAGCGGTGATCAAGTCTACAAAGGACTGAGCATCGACCGATGCAATTGCTCCCCGCACATCACCATCGGAGCGCTCTAGAATCTCTCTGCTTATCACCTGAAGCTGACCATCTTCCGCATCGCGCCCCTCGATGGCCATGGCCTGTACAACGTCATGCCCGCTGTAGAACTCGAACGAGACCGAGGAATGGGATGCCTTGACGCTCTCAGAGATACCCTGAGCGGAGGTCGAAAAACCTGACCCGTTCGAGCAGAATATTACTTTGTAACGGCAAATCTTTCCCTTGTCGTGCAGCTCCCAAATACGACGAACTGCCTCCTGTAGTTGGAAGTTTCCACTGCCCGCCAGACTATCCGACTTGTCGAACAACTCATTCAAAAACAATGAAATCTTCAGTACTTCCGCATCATTAATAGTCTTGTGGCAAGTGCCGTGGCTTTCTCTGTACTTGGATTGGAAAAGAAAGACCTCCGCACTACTCTCACCTTCGACGATGTGGATAGCGTCCACGCCCTTGTCGTCCGGGCCATCTGTAATGATCTCTTGCAACTGGTCTTCATGACCAGGGAAAACCTGATCAATGACGATTGCTAAGAAGCCTACCGTCCTTTTCTGAAATTTATGTCGGTCGCATGCTTTCGTGACACGAGCATCAATGATGTCCCAGTCCATCTTCGAAATTGGTTTCATGAGCTGATTCCTATGTCTTTAAGGCCGATACGCCGCCATGGCTGGCGAGGAAGCGCAAGGTGACATCTTCGGCAAGTGCCGCGCTGGATATACCGAGCGTCAGCGCCGATGCCGCGATGAAAGATTTCAGTTGGATGGTCATGTCAGTTATCCTTAAGTTTTTGTAGGTTGGGTTGATTACAAAGATTCAGTGGTGCGCCGTGCTCCAGCGGCATAGGCGGCGCTGCAGAACGACGAGCACCCAGTTCGCGCCGAGGCCGAGGAAGGCCAGCAGGAAGATCGCAGCGAACATCAGCGGGATCTGGAAGTTGTACTGGGCGTTCATCACCTGAAAGCCGAGGCCCTTGTTCGCCCCGATCATCTCGGCCGCGATGAGCAGCAGCAGGGCGGTGGTGGCCGACAGCCTCAGGCCGACAAAGATCGCGGGAACCGACGCAGGCAGGACGATGCGGCGGAATACCGTCGCACGCGATGCGCCAAAGGTACGCCCCATCTCGATCAGCTTGCTGTCAACTTCCTTCACGCCGCCGATGGTGGCGAGAAGGATCGGGAAAAGCGTGGCCCAGAAGATCACAAATATCTTGGAGCCCTCGCCCAGACCCAGCAGCAAGATGAAGACGGGATAGAGTGCCAGGGCCGAGGTCTGCCGGAAAAGCTGCAGGATCGGGTCCAGCGCACGCTCGACCGCCCGGATCTGGCCCATGAAGAGGCCAAGAGGGATACCGAGCGCCACCGCAGCGGCAAAAGCAAAGCCTGCACGCTGGAGCGAGATCGCGATGTCATCAATCAGCGCGCCGGACGACAGACCCGTCCAGAGGGCGCTGGCCACCTTGTCGATGGGCGGAAAGACCGCCGGATTGAGCCAGCCCGCCGTGCTTGCGATCTGCCATCCGGCAAAGAAAGCGACTAGCAGGCCATAATCTGCCGCCAGGGTGCGAGCGCGCCGCCCCAGCCCCAGAAGGGCTGCTGAGATGTCCGCAACCTTTCGGCCCCGAACGTCCGTTTCCGAAATCTGATAGGTCATTGGTCTCTCCTCTATTCGGCGGCTTGCGAGGCGGCGCGCGTTTCAGCATGGCGATTGACGGGAAAGGGAAGCCCGAGGTTCTCGCGCAGCGTGCTTCCCTCGTAAGCAGTGCGGAACAGGCCACGCCGCTGAAGTTCGGGGACCACCAGATCGACGAAATCGTCGAGCGCCGTGGGAAGCCAGGGCGGCAGGATGTTGAACCCGTCCGCCGCCTCGTTCTCGAACCACTCCTGCAGGGTGTCCGCGATCTGTTCGGCCGTACCCATGACCGTGTAGTGACCGCGCGCCGAGGCGACCCACTGGTAGAGCTGGCGGATGGTGAAGTCATTTTCGTCGGCAATCTGCCGGATCAGGGTCTGGCGCGACTTCATGCCCTCAGTCGGCGGCGCAGGCGGCAGCGGACCATCAAGATCGAGGCCGTTCAGATCAAGCGTGCCGCCGGTCAGGCCGTTCAGCAGGGCGATGCCGTCCTCCTCGAGAATCAGCGACGTCAGCCGGTCGTATTTCTCCCGTGCCTCGGCCTCTGTCCGCCCGACGAAGGGCGAAACGCCGGGCATGATAAGGACATGAGATGGATCCCGCCCGCTTCTGACCGCACGCGCCTTGATGTCGCGATAGAATTCCTGCGCGGTGTCCAGCCGCTGGTGCGCGGTGAAGATCACCTCGGCCGTGGCCGCCGCCAGCGCGCGCCCGTCGTCGGATTGCCCTGCCTGCACGATCACGGGATGGCCTTGCGGCGAGCGCGAGACGTTCAACGGTCCCTTGACCTTGAAATGGGTGCCGCGATGGTCCGTCGGATGCACCTTGGCGGTGTCGAAGAATACGCCGGATTCCTTGTCGCGGATGAACACGTCATCCTCGAAACTGTCCCAAAGCGCCTTGACGACCTCGACATGCTCGGCGCCACGGGCGTATCGGTCGGCATGGGCTGGCTGGGTGTCGTGGTTGAAGTTAAGGGCGGCGGCGGCGCTGCCCGTGGTCACGACGTTCCAGCCGGCCCGCCCGCCGGAAATCAGGTCGAGCGAGGCGAATTTCCGGGCCGTGTTGTAGGGTTCCTCGTAGCTGGTCGATGCCGTTGCGATGAAGCCAAGGTTTGTCGTCAGGGGCGCAAGAGCGGCGAACAGCGTCACCGGTTCGAAGCCCGCCACCTTGGCGTTGCCACCCTCCATGCCGCCCCCGAACGCAACCGCCAGGCCGTCGGCGAGAAAATAGGCATCGAACAGGCCGCGTTCGGCGGTCAGGGCGAGTTGCTTGTGAAACTCGAAGCTCGTGGCCCCGTCAGCCGGACTGTCGGGGTGGCGCCAGGCGGCCACATGCTGTCCGCCTCCGGGAAGGAAAGCGCCGAGTTTGATCTGTCTGGTCATGGTCTTCTCCTTGAAGGAAATTCAGCGAATGGCTTTTGATGTCGAACCGTCGGCACCGACGGGAGCGGTTCCGGCGATGGTCACGCGACGCACGACACGGCGGGCATCGCCGTAATCGTTCACGGCACGATGCTGTGTCGCCCGGTTGTCCCAGATGGCGACGTCGCCCTCTTGCCAGCGCCAGCGCACGGTGTTTTCGGGCGAGGTGACGTGGTTCTGGAATACCTCGTAGAGCTTTGCGGATTCGAACCGGTCGAGACCCTTGATCCGCTGCACGAAACTGCCCAGAAGGATATTCTTCTCGCCGGTTTCCGGGTGGACATGGACGAGGGGATGCTCGGTCTCGAACACGGTGGAGCGTAACACCTCCTCGTAGTGCTTGCGGTCGACCTCGGTGGCGCGGGGCCGCTGCGCGGCGTAGTCGTAGGCGTTGCTGTGAACGGCCCGCAGGCTTTCCGCGAGTTGTTGCAGAGGGGCAGGCAGATCGTTGAAGGCAGTCGCGGTATTGGCCCAGACCGTGTCGCCGCCGATCGCGGGAATGGTCACGCCGCGGAGCACCGAGTATCTCGGATAGTCGGGCACGAAGGTAACGTCGGTGTGCCACTGGTCAGCCCGGCCCCCATGATCGGAATCGAGTTCAAGAATGGCTTCGCTGGCGTCGCGGATCTTCTGGGTCGGATGCGGCACCAGCGCGCCAAGGCGGCGCGCAAATGCCTCCTGACCGGCATCGTCGAGATCGTTCTGGCCTCGAAAGAACACCACCTTGTGCCGGGCGATGCGCGCCTTGATCTGGTCGACCAGGCTGTCCGGAAGGTCTCCGCTCAGGCGGTTGTTACGGATCTCGGCGCCGATTCTGGGGGTGAGCGGTAGCACGTCCGCGTCGGGCAGCGTTGCTATTGGTTGGTCCTGAATGGTCATGTGATGTCTCCTTTGTCTGGACAAGGCTTCGCCGTTGCCTGACGCGCATCTGCGGTCAGGATTACGAGTTGTTGGGTTTGCTTGGTGGTGGCCTCAGGCGGCGGTGCTGACGGGTCTTGCGACCTCCTTGTTCGCCTTTAGCGCGCCGACAAGCTGGCCGACCGCCGTCGTCAGGCGTGCAACGATTTCAGGTGACGTGACGACGCCCCCCTCAAGGTCTGCCGAGGCGGCATAGACACCTGTCGGCACGACCGCCGACTCGAAGAAGCCAAACAGCGGGCGCAGCTGATGTTCGATCACCAGTGCATGCCGGTGGCCGCCGCCAGTCGCGGTCAGCAATACGGGCTTGCCCCGCAACGCTTCCGGATCGATCAGATCGAAGAGATGCTTGAACAACCCAGTGTAGCTGCCCTTGTAGACGGGGCTGCCGACGACGATCGCGTCGGCGGCAAGCAGGCTTTCGACCAGTTTGCGTGCGTCTTGCCCAAGATCACCAATCCGTTTGGCTGTTCCCAGTGTCGCGCCGAGATCACCCAGATCAAAGACGAGCCCACGAAGGCCTGCCCGATGCGCCGCGTCATCGACAGCGGCCTGCACCAGGGAGCGGGTACGGGAGGGTTGGCTGAAGCTTCCCGCGAAGCCTACGATTCCGGCCATTTCATCACCTTTCACGATTATATCAGTCGTGTTTTAGGTGTATCGGTTTTAAGTGACTTTCTCCATTCCAAAGAAGAGGTTAAAAAGAGGGTATCCGCTCCGTTTCGAGTGCCTGAAGGAGAACTTCAGGCCCCTTGGCGGGTGGCAAGCTCCACCGAACCGAAGACATCCTTGGCAAGGCGAAAGGTCTGTTCGCGGATGTCTGGAATCGCGGTGATCTCCCATAGCGCGCCGCGCGCGGCCGGGCCGATCGCGAAAAGACGCGAGGACGGCCATCCGGACGCGTTGATCACTTGGGCGTCTTGTGTTGTGTCGAGACCAAGCTGCAATGGATCGAGACGGGCCGCCCGTCGATCCAGAAGATCGCGGATGACCGGTGTGGCGTGTTCCACAGGATCGCGGCGGATGCCACGGCAGTCGATGACGTGATCGACGTCGTGAACACCTGCCTCCGCTCGACCGTGAGCCGTCACGTTGAGTCTGATACGGCCATTGTCCTGAACTGCGGCAGTGTCGAAGCGCCCGCGAATAATAGACAACTGACCCCGCTTTCGGGCTGTCTCAATCCGGTCGGCCGAAATCGGTGGCATCCGGTGGCGGTGTACCTCCCAATAGGCTGCGGCATGCCGCAGGAATCGACCACGCTTTTCGTTGTCCCAGGACCGCCAGATTGCGGTGATATGCGGACGGATACCGTCCACCGCATCCCGCCACGTCCCTCCGTCGATTTCGGCGTCGCGCACCCGGTCGCGCAACCATGTGAGAACAGAGCTGACCGAAGCGCCCAGCGGGATGTCCTGCCGCGCGAGCTTGAGCGGCCGGGTCGGGGCGTGTACCTGCGGCAGCAGCCCACGGCGTGAGATGCACTGGACGGGCCCGCGATGACCGGCGGCGAGAAGGGTCACGACATGGTCGATCATGCTGAGGCCAGTGCCGATGATGGCCACGGTGGCGTCGGGATCGGCGGGGGTCGAAAAATCCCATGCGCCACGCAGGGGCGGTTTGGGCTCGGCGGGCACCGCGTGGCCAGTTGCAAGGATTGCGGCATCGGCCATCACCGAGGTTCCGTCATCGAGCCGTGCGATGATCCCGGTTGCAGTTTCCCGAAGTCCGATACAGGACCCCTGGACGCAGCGTAGTCGGCGTGCGTCCTCTCCCTCGCGCCACGGGTTCAGGAGATCGTCGAGATATCGCCCATATGTCGCGCGATCGACAAAGCACTGGTCCGTCGCAGGGCACCCGGTCCGCGTCAGCCACTCCGCGAAATGGTCCGGCCGATCAGGGAACGCGCTCATCTGCGCGACGCGGGTGTTTAGAAGGTGCTGCGGATGGGTGGTGCCATAGGCGATGCCGCAGCCCAGCATGGAACCACGTTCGATGATGGTCACCCGAATATCGGGATGCCCGGTGCCCAAAAGATGTGTGGCCATCAGTACACCACTGGCTCCGCCGCCGATGATGACGACGTGATGCCAGCGATCATGCGGTGTCAGATTGCCGTCCATCATGTCACCATGAAAAGAAGGCCATAAGACAGACCCAACGCCGCGATAGAGACCGCGTGAAGCACCCAGTCGAGTCGTTTGTCTCCAGCGGCATGCTGGTGTTCTGTGTCCTCGGTTGCCGCAAGATAGGCGGCGAGGCCTGGGTCGTATCCGCAACAGGGAAACATGTTCATTCTCCTCAGGAAAGTATGACGATGGCAAGAAGCGAGACGTAGCAAACGGCGAATACCGTCATGGGAAAGGCGCGCTTCACGGCGACGATGAGATAGTTGAAAGTCATCGAAACACCTCTGCTGCATGTAGTTCTGAAACGAAGCGCGCCCCCCGGGAGTGGACGGACATGCTGCCCCCCATGGGACAGAGCAGATCGCGAAGCGCGCGCCCCTCGGGCCAAGGGCCGTAACCGGAGTCAACGTTGATATGCCCCGCCTCGCCCATGTCGATGAAGTCTGCATCCCACACTTCGCTAAGATCGCGCGCGCGCTCCTGGTCCATCCACGGATCGTTTCGACTGGCCACAACGATAGCGGGGACACCGAGGCCGACCTCCGGGATGTGGCCAAAACCACGGGTGCGATTGCTGCGCGACGGTTCCGCCGGCGCCACAAGAAGCGCACCGGCGACGCGGATCTGTGGCCAGCCCGCAAGCAGCCGGGCGATTGCGACGGCCCCCAACGAATGGCCGACAAGAACTGCATCGGGATGGATCAGCGTCGCCGCCGCGATCTCGGTCAACCACGCGTCGGGAGTCGGATTGCTCCAGGAGGTTTGTTCCACGATTTTCGCCGTCGGATCGGTGGCTGCCCACCAGTGTTGCCAATGCGGGGCTGGCGAGCCGTCAAGGCCAGGGATCAGCAGTGTTTTAATCATGATTCAAGGCCTTTGCCCCAGACGGCGCGCTTTTGGTGTGCATCGGCGGCATGGGCCTCTACCGGGTCGGCATGGACCGGAGCATCGAAAAGCTGACGGACGAGACCAACCGCTCGTGGTTCTCGGTCATCGACGACAGCCGGCTGCGGCTGGCCGACGATCTGGACGTGGCGCCCGATGGAAGGGTCTATTTTTCCGAGGCGACGATCCGTTACGACATGCATGAATGGCCCGTCGATTGCCTGGAATCGCGCGGCAACGGGCGGATCATCTGCTACGACCCGCGCACGAAATCTACGCGGACGGTGCTGAAGAACCTGGTCTTCCCTAACGGCATCTGCATGACGCATGACGGCCAGTCCTTCCTCTTTGCCGAGACCTGGGCTTGCCGCATCAGCCGCTACTGGTTCGACGGGCCCAGGAAGGGCCAGGTCGAGTCGGTGATCCCCGACCTGCCGGGCTTTCCCGACAACATCAACCGCGCCTCGGACGGGACCTATTGGCTGGCGCTGGTCGGCATGCGGACCCCGGCCTTTGACCTGGCGCTGCGGATGCCCGGGTTCCGCCGTCGCATGGCCCAGCGCGTGGCGCCTGACGAATGGATGTATCCCAACATCAACACCGGCTGCGTCCTGCGCTTCGACGAGACGGGCAAGGTGCTGGAAACGCTGTGGGATCTGGGGGGCGAGAGCCATCCGATGATCACCTCGATGCGCGAACACCGCGGGCATCTCTACATCGGCGGGATCTCCAACAACCGGGTGGGCAAGCTGAAACTGGACGGCCGCGATGCCGACTGGACGGGACCACAATCCTATTGGGGGAAGGCATGATCGCGGGTCTGAGGCGCAGGGTCGACACGTTCTTCGGCCGGGGCGAGGCGGCGGTCACCGTGCCGCCGCTGGACGGGGCCTTGCGGGCCAATTCGGCGCTGGACGCGGCCCCGCTGCGCCTGCCGCTGGAGGGGATCGACAG
>TARA_R110002074_G_scaffold139225_2_pt1 | contig 10555 bp, 14 predicted proteins | sample TARA_R110002074 | Tara Oceans TARA_R110002074 (sample SAMEA4397215) | marine metagenome | biome: Polar Biome; feature: [MIX] marine epipelagic wind mixed layer (ENVO:01000061); material: water (ENVO:00002006), including particulate matter (ENVO:01000060) such as... | depth 10-100 m
TTTATCAATCACATATGGAAGATTATTAGCTGGAACAAAAATCTTATCAGCCGTTGCACTGTTTATACGGATAGAAAGATCAATACCACCATTAGTCTCGCCTATATGAACCTCTCTAGCACCTTCTTGTAAGATTTTACCAGAATCACCACCATTATCAAAAGTGTAATCAGATATTTTAGCATCATTATGTGTAACATCACTTCCAAGATCATATGCAGATTCATAGTTTTCAAATATAAATACTTTATTTAGAACATTCTGTTCGGAGTATTTATTTGGGAATTTAACAAATTTTCTCCCGTAGTCCATTTATTTCTCCTTTTTCTTCTTGGCTGTTTTTTTCCCAGCCTTGGCTTTTCCATTCTTGTCAACTTCGGTATGTCTTTTTTCTAATCTTTTACTACTGCCATCTCTTTTCGATACCAATATCTTTCCATCCTTTGTTTTAAAATATCTTACAGCCATCCTTCTCTCCTTTTAATATTTTGCTTATTGTGACTTTGCCAGGGGATGCAAGCACCCCCCGACATCATCATTTTTAACAGTTACTTATTACACATTTATTGATTAAGCTGCCAATATTGTAGCAGTTGTAAAATGTGTTGCCAATGTAGGATTATCTATTTCACTAATCAGATTACCTCTATAAATAACTACATTTGCTGCGCCAGTGTACCAGAAATCCAGCACAGTCCCACCAGTACCACCGCATTTTGCAGCAGTATCTAGGTCGAACTCTAGCCGAAGAAAAGCATCGCCTACATCCGCTATTGCAGTTGCATAATCTAATGAAGAACCTGCACCTTCATTAGTATCACCCACAGCGACAGCAGCCCCTTGGATTGTTGTAGTAACAAATCCTATTCTTAGGGCATCTGCTTGTGCAATACCTAAAACTATCTGGACATGAAGCCCTAAGTTTGAGGTAGTTGCCTCTGGAAGCCTGATGTATTGATCATCGGTTTTTACGGCATTAACGAGGATAGTTTTTTTACCTGCTACCCAACCTACATCGCTATAATCTTCATTGCCTACAGCGGATATGTAGATAGTTTCATCACCATAAGCCTCTTTATACATTCTTGAACTTTTAGCCATTTTTCTACTCCTTCCTAATCAAAAGTTGAGAAGATTAAGGAACTTGTATTTTCAGCAGCAAGAGCAGCACCGTCAGCAGCACTAGTATTTGCCCTGTAAAATGCATCTCCAGAACCTGTAGTAGCGTCCCCTTCTGCAAAATACTCATTCCGTTGATAGCCGTTTATAACAGCCCCACCGATTTCGATAGTGTTTTCGTGATCATCGACCTCATTTGTGAAATGAAGATCGCGAGCAACACCTTTACCGATGGCATTTTTACCAAATACAACATGGTTGTAGGTTCGTTTTGTAACAGTATGCAATGTAACAGCCGTAGGATCAAGCCTTGCTGATGTTGTAGCCCCAAAGAAGTAGCCAGCCTCATCCCATTCACGGATGCCAACTATATCCTCGTAGATTGCAAAACCTGCAAAGTAACCAACTGCACCAATAAGCTCTGGTTCATCAAGCATCTTACCTGTGTAGGCAGACTGAACAGCAGACTTATATGTACTATCCTGCATAAGAGCAGACGCTGATGCTGGATGCATTACGATACACCAAAACGGATGACCTTGTTTTGTGGTCATCTGTGGTATCCGTAGCTCCATGCATTTAACCCGAAGGTCATGCAAAATAGCAGCAGTCATACCTGTATCGCAAGCACCGCCACCATCACCCGTATTACCTATAGCATCATCAAGTTGCGCGTTGGTTTTTGTTGTACCAGATGTTCCAATAGATGTAAGAACAGCCCCATCATTAACCCACCAATTTGGGTGATAACGACGGACAAGCCCTAAACCATCAGCATTAGTACCAGTCGAAAGATTCGGTGATACACCTTCATAGAAAGTTTGGAACACTGTTTGGTTTTCCCATTTGGCGAACCATCTGGATAGTTGCGGTTTAGCAGCCTCATAAAGCTTATATATCTTTTGACGCTGTTCTGACATTGAGCCTGATTTTTTCATCACGGCTTTTCTGTATTGGTTAACGAATGTTCGAAGCCATTTCATAGACTGGTCTTCACCTGTACCTTTTAAAACAGTATCACCATATACTGGTGAGCCTGTAAGGTCTGACAAGAATGGAATGAGCATATTATCGCGTCCCTGCTGGATAAACTGATTCATTATATTAATCGGTTGTCCAGAGGGGCTATATACTGTATTTCCATTTTCATCATTGGACAAATCAACATTACCTGAAAATTTTGCCCAAAAGGTGTTGTACCAAGACTCTTTCGCAAGACTTGCGTTTATGATCTCTACATTCGCCATCCATGTTTGTGAAGTTTCCATTTTTGGATTCCTTTACTTTATTTATTTAGCGATTTGTATAGTCGATCAAGCTCTTGAGGAGAGAGGTCTTTAATAGACTCCCTTAACTCACGCTGGCTTAATTGGTTTACTTTAAGAAGCTTTGAGTTCTTCCCAGAACCCCGTACATCTATTTTATTTTCAACCTTTCCACTAGCCTTTGTTATATCCTGTCGAGCTTTCTCTTCACCCTTCATCGCATAGAATTTCGTCATCTTTTCAACACCAAATGCATCCACTAAAGCCTTTTGATAAGACCTGTCGGTGTATCTGCCATTCTCAAGATAATTCTCTGCGATCTTTGTCACCTGGCTAAACTCATCGTCAGACATTTCAACTCCAGAATCTTTGAAATTAGCTTTCGCTGTTTCAATAAACTCCTTATTGTCTTGTGAGTTAAAACGCTTTTCGATTTGTTCTTCCTGGCGTTTTACCAACCAATCTTCCTCTAGTGAATCTACAAGTGATTTCTGTGACATAAATGCTGCCTCATCCATCACCGAATCCATTTGAGAAAGTTTAGACTTCTGATCCTGATAAGCATCCTTTACCTGATCGGCACTCATCTTATCAAGTATTTCTTCAGGAGTCATATCCTTGGTTGGCATTTCGGTAGCTTGAGTTTTCAAGTCACCGATCTGCGCACCCTGTTCACTGATTTTCCGCGTAGCGTCTCTATGCATTCCAATAACCTCATCAAGAGATTTGTTTGAATATAGAGAATCTACCTCATTGTCAGCAGACTGTGCTTCAGGCTTATCTTCGCTTGTTCCCTCGACTTTTTGATTATCCTCAGAAGATTCTCCCTCTTCGGGTTCTTCTTTCGGGTCAGACTCGTCAGTATCCATCCGAATATAAACTTCACCATCCTTTTCAACAACCTTAGAATCCTCTGTATTTGAGGTTTCCTCTGTCGCGGCTGTTTCTTCAGTCTGGGTTTCTAAATTTTGTTTTTCTTCTTCCATTTTAATATCCCCTTTTTTTCTTTTTCTTTTTAACTTTACCGCCCCCATAGTAAGCCATCAGAGCGTCTTTTTTATCTATAAGACCACCTTCCTTAAACCCTGGAACACCAACATGTTTAAACAGTGCATCTGCTTTGGCTTGACCTGCACTAACCTTTCCACCACCTGCCATCGTATTACCAATAGCAATTTGTTGTTCTTCATTTAAAACAACCTCACCAGGAGTTAACATTGCAGGTACTGTATCGGTATTTCTACCACCCTGTGCATAATATTTTACTCTTCCTCCTTTAGCGTAGTTTTCCACCTTACCACCCTTTTTCATTTTTTTATAAATACTAGGGTGATGCATTCTTAAATAATTGTCTTGTTTTGATGCCATTATGCTTTAGCTCCGCTTTTAGCGACCTTCTGAGCCTCTATTCTAAGCTTTTCTTCGTCATTAAGGATTCCACGCTGAACTTTCATGTTCTCTAAATTGGTTTTAGTTTCTTCAATTTGTTTTTGTTCACCAGCAGACTGTGATTGAGCCTCCATCTGTGAGTCTATATACTCAACCATTTTACTAGCCTCTGGTATAGGGGCTGAAGCGACAAGAGTACGCACATCAACAAAAGCTGGGTTAACTTGAGAAATAACATTAGTGAGTGCCAACATCCTCTCAAAACCTTCTTCCTTTGCAGTCGCATTGTCTTCTCCTTCGTCAAGCTCCACCCTAAGTGATAGATTAGTTACATTATTAAGGGTTTGACCTGCCATGTTTAGATTAATAATACTTTCCTGATATACATTCTGTTGATTTTTGACAGCAATTACCCTATCTTCTTCCGCATATACATGGGAAAAATGATCTACAAAATCTTTTGCTATTGCTTTTCTTAAATTTGATACATTCTTGAAATAAGGATTGATAGCTGCCGCAGCTCGCTCTACCTTCTTTTGATATAATACGCCAGACTCACCGCTACGACCTGTTTCACCTTTCATTGCCTCTGTGATCAGACTAACCCTTTGCGCATACTGAACAGAATTTTCAGTATTTGTAAATATATCTGGCGGTATCTGTCCAGGTGCAATTCTCTGTGGCATCAGAGCCATATTATTCAGCTCATAGACCTGGTTGGGCATATTGCCCCGTTTTCGTAATTGCTTGACTGCTTCCTTTTCCCTCTTATCTATAAAAACACCACCAGACAGTAACTGAGTTACATAGTCTCTTGTTTGAGACTTGCCTTTATTAACATCGTCTTGTATATCTATAAGGAGATCAACCAGTGATGTTTGTTCAGTTACTTGTAGATTGTAGTTATATGAAAATATTGGGAAGACATCAAAGTTTCCTACAGGTGACGGAGAATCTTCATCAAGAACAACGACATTATCAAAATAAGGGATAATGGTGGTAGTGTGTATCCTGTCATCATATAGTTCATTTAGGACTTGCACATCAATACCCGTTTTTCTAAGTTCTTTTAACTGAGGAGGAGTCAAATTATAATAAGATTCTCCGTCATGCACCCTGTATAGTTTTCTGCTGACCCTCTCTTGCATTTCAAGAACCTTGTAGCGGTCATTTTCCTTGTCGTAATTTTGGTCGCTAGTATATTTCTTATCTTTAAATCTCTGAAAGGTGTCTATTAAATTCTTCCACCAGTCTAATTTTTGCTCGCTCTTATAGTCTTCATCAGAAAGACCGTACTTGTCCTCGATAACATCGAGACTTTCCCACCCCTCTTTCACTACCCAGCGAGTATTATTAAGCATATAATCACTTGCCCTTGTCTCAGGATCAAGCCATACACGCATATTGTTTATTACTTCATAGTTAAAATCCAAATAGCCTTCATCGGTCAACTTAAAGTCCCTCTGAATCCACCCCCCCATTCTAGTGATCAGAGCATCCATAAAGGCTATTTGAATCTTTTCTTCTATGTCCTGCTCATCATTCAATGCATTCCACCTGCCTTGAATAATATCTGATACCTCTACTGCGTTTAGATCAGTAGGTTTAATTCTTGCCCGTTTCTTATTTAACTGCTCATTGCCTTGCAGTGTTGAAAGAATTGGAATTATAATATTATATTTTAAGGTTGGCTTTTTATATTTAGTCGCATTAGAAACATCTGTATCAGACCATGATTCGTTATTAACATAACGCATAGCCTTTTCTGAATGCTCAATAGACTTAGTAAAAGCTTCCTTGCTATAATCATAGCAGTCGATTACTTTTTCAGCCTGGGGTGATAATATTGAATTTTTAGTGTGAGTCGTTGATTCGTATGCCATTTATTGACTCATCCAACCACTCTTATATGAATACCCGTCTAATCCACCTTTTAGCCTTTCACGCCAACCCTTTTTACTATTTGGTTTATCTATAAACGACTCCAACACTATCGTTGCTCCATATGCAAGAGCATCAAAGGCATGATCTTCTGATTTTGTGTCCACATCTTCTGGATCAAGTTGTGCTGATGGTAGGTTTGGTATCGTTTCGATGCAATATTCACAATTATCTGTGAATCTAATTCTTGGCACATCTTCATAGCTGTCAGGAACATCTAAAGCGTCATAAACAACTTTGGCTTTAGCTTTACGATCATTATTCCCCTTAGTCAGGTATATCTCCGCATCTGCATAAAACATCGCAGGAGAGTACGGCAAACCCTCTTTTTCACTATGCTTAGTCCAATATGCTGGATCAGCTATTTCATCTGTGAAATCTTGTGGTTTTTGTTTATACTTATCCCAAGTATAGCTATTTACAAACTCCGCCTGCCTAGACGCTGCTAAACCCGTTTCAACGATCTCATCATATATAACCATATTTTTATCATCATCGACTGCCGCAAACAAACATACAAATGGAGCTTTAGTTCCATAATCATAAAATCTATATAGGCTGTGAGAGCCTTTGCTAAAATGCGTACCAAACACAAAGTCTTCTTTCATCACCACATGATGAAGTATGTTCCACATATCGAAATACATTCCCTGGAAGACATCCCATTTACCTTCAAGCCACATAGACCGAAGAACGGGATTCAATTTCTTTAATTTTTTAACATATGCCTTATCGTTGAGTATAATACTTGGATTATCAAATACTGTTGCAGGGATATATTGAAAGGTTATTCCCTCTTCGTCTACAAAGGCTGGAGCAGTTTTTGTGGGCTGATAAGTAACATCAAACTCATCGTTATGGACAGGATCGCCATCTGGTATAGGCTTACAAGGATCAACAAACATTCGCTTTAACCACACATGTCCCACATTGCCTGGATTTGAAGTTAAACATATTTGTGGTTTTAATTCTGGATTGTCTGTACGGGCTGATGTTGATATTTCAATCACCCAATGCTCTGGAAACTGATTAGCCTCATCTATTCCAATAAAATTATAGTTACCACCGATATAATTATCTTTAGCCTTCTCATCTTTAAAGTGAACTAAATATATTTTAGCCCCTGATGGAAACAGATAGCAGTGATTTCTCTCTTGCCACTTACCACCATACAACTTATAAAGTTTATCACATTCTGGCTTTAAATTTCTCTCTAATTGGGGATAAGTTCTTCTGACGAGAAGGGCTATATAGTCTGGATAGTCGATTGATATTTTATCAACAACTATCTTAACTTTTTTTCTTTGGGATTTAAGTTCCTGGTATTCCTTCTCGGTAATCTCGTTACCCTTAAACTGATAATGCCATTTTCTCGGCATAAAAGCAGCCTTCCATGTAAGCGAAAACGACTTCGATCCTCCTCTTGCACCTCCAAAGAATATCCAGTCGGCAGTTGATTGCAGAAATTCTGTCTGTTTGCCTGGATGTGGTACGAATTGTTTAGAATTATTAAGCATTTATCTCAAATAATTTAATTATTTAATGATGCTTAATCCAAATTTAATTTAATATTTTTTTTACCAAATATTTATGAGCAGGCAGCTATGTGGGTTTCGAGTTGTATTGCTATGCAATTCGTTATCATCAAAGCATTGAGAAGCGTGCCTGCTCAATTTTCTTATATTTCTGATCCAATCCAAGTAAATCAACAGTTATATTACAGCATTTATCAGCAAAATCAAGGTATTCATCTTTATTTTTAAACTTTGACAAGAACAAATACGCGTGGGGTTCTACTACTTTAATCTCTTCTCTTCTATCATAAAGTTCTTCAATTCGACAGATAAGAGGTCTAGTTTCATATATTCCACAAGTGTTATCATCTTTCAAGTTTTTACAAACACCCTTATCGTTTATCTCAATCCCCCACTCCTCCAAGTTGTAATACTTTAAGTTATCCCAAGTACAACACCCTGCACATTTAGTACATTCAAAGGGAATCATTCTATGTCAATTACCCAAATCCAGTCATATTCATTAAAAAGCGAACCTTCCTGGGCATAAAATAATATATATATCTTAAAATGGGATTTCATCCTGAGTTCCCTCGGTTTCTTTTTTTTCAGCAAATGCGCCAGGAATGTCATCAAAGCTCATTTCTTCAATACCTTCTCCGTATTTTTCTACGGCTAATTTATTGATTTCTAATTTAAGCTCTTTACTAGCCCAAACGGTATCATGGTATTCCTCATCTGACCCTTTCTGACTTGGAAAACCGACAAACAATCCATTTGCCCCATCTATGAGTTTAAAACCTTTAAGCGTGAAACCCTCTTCTGTTATTAAATCGAAAAATGCACAGATTTTACCCCAACTTCCTTTTTTCATTTCACCTATTTTCATTCTTTATCCCCTTTTTCTGTTTTTTGTTTTTTTCTGTTTCTTACATACGCCCATTTTATCATAAAACCATATTTTCCTCTGCCATTTAACCAGTCTTCCGCCCAAACCCTGTGTTCCTCTGCATCCCCTGGCAGGTCTATATAATCAAAGAAATCAGCCATATGTTCATAATAGTCCGCCACATCCCAGCTACCTTTTGGATATTCAGCCTTATTCCTTCTATACATTTTGTTGATTGCATAGTTTATTTCTACCGTAAGCTCTTTAAATTGTTCAGCATTACCAAGCATAAGCATCTCTTTTTGCTTTTCTTTTATTGTGGTATTCTCTTTGATACTTTTTCCTACATGGATCACACATACTGTGCCTTTGCATCCCCATCTTTATAAAATCAGCATCTGATTTTTCTTTTTTACATTGCGTACATACTTTCATTTTTTCTTCTTTCCCCACGAGAATGGGTTTAAGTTTATCCCCAGCTCTTGCTCTATCCATACTGTTTGCTCCTGCATTTGCAATTCCAATGTTCGTATATGTTGTTCTTCTGCAATTTGCCGTTCTGCCTCATGTAGTTCTATTTCCTCTATCGCAATCACCATCTGTCTTTCCAGGGTCTGTATTCTCCCCTCTATCTTCCAGAAACTGAAGGTCACAATGGCAACCAAAGCGATTATCTGCAAAAGCCACTTAAAATTTATCGTCAGCGAATAACTGTCTCCCAGTACCTCCCCACGATAGCTGCGCGCTCCGCCATTTTCCTCATTCTTCTTCACGAAATTCCTTTCTAAAAAGACTCACGGTAATGATGCCAATAAAAAAGCCAGCATACATTCCAAGTACAAATATTCCCATCCATGCCATGAATTAATTTAAAACATTTAATATATTTCTTGCGACTGATAATTTTGCTCGACAGAGGGCTTACTCGGAACAAGCAACGAATTACAACACTTTGATTCAATTTTAGCAGGATCAAAGTTAAAAGGCTCATAAAAATCAGAGACTCCACATTTACCACACCATGCAAGATAATTCTTTCCATCAGTTATTTTAAAATTAGTTTTCTTTTTAACCCCATTTTTATTCTGCATAATACCAGACAAATCCTTATCCGCCCACCTTTTAATCCGTTTACCCAGATCCCAGGTGTTCTCCCTCTCCCATCTCATTTTTGTTTTCGATCTATTAAGTTCAGACCAATAATCAAAGAACTCATCTAATAACTCTTTTGGATACTTATCACTATACTTATATACTATTACCTTAAAAGCTTTTAATCTATTACTTAATATTACTATTATGTCTTTGTCCTTGTCCTTAACCCCTTCCTTGACCTCAACTTGAGGTCTACTTGACCCCTCTTTGACCTCATTTAGACCTCTAATTGACCCCAAATTGACCTCTAAATCGGTAAGTCTATTAAAAACAGATAGATGAACTCTATTATTTTTGTTTAAACTCTTCCCATATTGAAATGGAACAAAATCTTTGATCATCCAATGACCACTTTCAAGCGGAAGTATTCTTTCTTTATTTGTATTAAAAAAAGTAAGTGCAGTATCTAAATCAATAGCTTTTTCAATATCTGCATTGAACCTTCTAACATTAGGTCTCCAAATACCTGCATGATCACATTTATCACACACATACCCCCAGAAAGACCTGTATTCTAATGGCATGTCTAAATACCAATCCTCATCCCATATATCTGTATCGTGGAATCTCTTACTCATTATGCTCTCCTATCTTTGTTTTAACCATGATATAACCTTATCCAGGTCATATCTTATAAATCTACCACTATTAATAACCGACGGACATCCATTCTTCCTCCACCTATATATAGCCTGCCGTGACACACTAAACATCCTACATAAATCCTGTGTTTTAACAAGTCCAACCTCGTTATTTTCCAACTTTACTCCTCCTTTTCCTTTTTTTCTTATCCTTACTACCTAGAGGTCTTCCCCTACCCCTGCCAAACAAACGCTTTAATAATGGCAACATAAACTTCATTTATACTCCTTTATTTTAAATACTCCGTAACCTGGGAGACTCCGCTTAAAGAAAGATATATACACTAAGGTAGGTATAGTATCAATCTCCCAGGCTACTAGGAGAGCAATTAACATCTTCATCAAATTCTACTACTTCCGTCATATTCATCTCAAACTCACCAGTGCTGCCACAAGACTTTAATGTCTTGAATAAATGCCTATTGGCTGCGAAATCATATAATTGGATATTATCCTGACGAGGTACTACATAAATCACCTTCTTTTTCATACTATGCTCTCCTAATTAAGTATATTAAGTTAGTAACAAGTGTAAACCTAAGTCAACCCCTTATTTTATTTTTAGTCGAGAAATAATTTCCGTGGGGTGTAAGCGTGGCATATGCCTATATGTGAGGGGGGCTGTCACTCGGCTTGGGAGGG
>TARA_R110002074_G_scaffold104764_8_pt1 | contig 10547 bp, 8 predicted proteins | sample TARA_R110002074 | Tara Oceans TARA_R110002074 (sample SAMEA4397215) | marine metagenome | biome: Polar Biome; feature: [MIX] marine epipelagic wind mixed layer (ENVO:01000061); material: water (ENVO:00002006), including particulate matter (ENVO:01000060) such as... | depth 10-100 m
ATGGGTGCGGGACTCCGAACATGGCTCAATGTGATTGTGCTTTCTTTTGCCTTTGTGGTTATCATATTTTACAATGGTATGATCGATGGTTGGAACGAACAGGCCATGCGCGAAAACATTGCCTGGGAGTATGCGAACGGACATTTACTTCATGAAGATTATGACCCATTGGATTCCTTTACTTTAGAAGAAGGACATGGTATTCTGGAAGGAAAACAGGAGGCATTGACCCCGATTTTAATACGTCAGGCTTCCATATATCCTGGCGGAAGAGTCATGTCGGTTTCCTTAAAGGGAATTCCTATCACTCAGGATGCTGTCAAACTTCCTGCCGAAATATTGTCAAAAAGTACTGCAGCGCTACCGGTACTAATCGGAAAGCGCTTGGCGTCCTCAGCAAAATTAAACGAGGGAGATGAAGTATTGATACGATGGCGAGACAAGAACGGCACTTTCGATGCCGCGAACATTACCATAGCCGGGATTTTCGATACCAATGTTGGAACCGTCGATAGTGGCCAAATCTGGATTTCCTTGGAGAAATTATGGGAAATGACCGGACTGAAAAATCATGCTTCCTTATTCATCAATAGTAACGAAACGGAACCTACAGCCGAAGGCTGGAAGTTCAAAAACCAGGCAGCCTTAACGAAGTCGCTGACCGATATCATAGATACCAAAAAGGCAAGCGGATCGATCATGTACCTTTTGTTATTGGCGATTGCGCTTTTGGCAATTTTCGATACACAAGTACTTTCCATCTTTAGAAGACAACGTGAAATCGGCACCTATATCGCCATGGGCATGACCCGTTGGCAAGTCGTAAAATTGTTCACGGTCGAGGGGTCGATGTACAGCATTTTGGCTACGATCGTGGGTTGTATTTATGGCATCCCACTTTTTATCTACATGTCGAAGACAGGGATAGGTATTCCTGCTGCTTCGCGTGAAATGGGAGTGACCATTGCCGAGCGTATTTTTCCCGTATACGGAATTGGCCTCATTTTAGGTACTGTTCTAGTTGTAGTGATATCAGCTACGATTGTCAGTTTTTTGCCAGCACGGAAAATCGCAAAAATGAATCCGGTAGATGCACTAAAAGGAAAACTACAATAAGATTAAATCAACAATAAGCATTAAATATTCAAGCCATTGAGACTAGCCTTTAAACTTGCTTACAAGAACCTGATGGGAGCTGGACTGCGCACTTGGCTCAATGTTGGCGTACTGGCCTTTGTGTTTTTGTTCATCATTTTTGTTCAGGGTTTTATGAATGGTTGGTACCAGGAATCACAGAACGAATCGGTAGCTTGGGAGTACGGCAACGGACAACTTTGGCACAATGGTTACGATCCCTACGACCCCTTTACTGTTCAAGACGGCCATGGCATATTGCCTCCCAAAAAAACAAAAGGATTGACACCAATGCTGATAAGGGATGGCTTTGTTTATCCCGATGGGCGCATGGTTGCCACCAAGATAAACGGAATCCAAACGTCTCAAAAGACACTCAAAATCCCTACCGAACTTTTAGAGAAAAGTACGGCCGAAATTCCAGCTCTGATTGGTAAGCGAATGGCGGAGTCGACCAAGTTAAAGGTAGGCGACCAAGTACTGATGCGTTGGCGCGACAGCAATGGAACCTTTGATGCCAACAACATTACGATCGCTGGAATTTTCGATACCAATGTACCCAATGTCGATAACAGTCAAATTTGGCTTCCGTATAAAAAATTGGAAAAGATGACGGGTATGGAAAATCATGCCTCGCTATTTATCGCCGACGAGAACTACCAAAAAGAAAAGCTCGCAGGTTGGAATTTCCAAACACAGGATGACCTTCTAAAGGGCATGCGCGATTTGGAGGAAAAAGATAAAATGGGCGGATACATTCTGTACGTGATGCTATTGTCCATGGCCTTACTCGCAGTTTTTGACACCCAAGTGCTTTCGATTTTCAGGCGGCAAAAGGAAATCGGAAGTTATATCGCTTTGGGAATGACACGACAACAAGTATTGCGCTTGTTTACTGTCGAAGGAAGTATGTACAGCATTCTAGCTGTTATGTTAGGTTGTATAGTCGGCGTTCCCTTTTTGAAATATTTAGAAAACATTGGTATCGGGATGCCCGAAGCGGTAAAAGAAATGGGATTGCCTATGGCAAAAAGAACTTTTCCCGATTATGGTTGGCACCTGATTATAGTAACAGCCATCTTGTTAATAATTTCTGTGACCCTCGTAAGCTTTATGCCTGCTAGAAAAATTTCCAAAATGGATCCAGTTAACGCTTTAAAAGGAAAACTGCAATGATAAAATTTTTATTCAAAGGAATCATAGGAGACAAGAACAGAAGCCTTCTCCCCATTATCATCATTACAATCGGTGTTGCACTCACTGTACTCCTGAGCGGCTACATCAAAGGGGCCATGGGCGACATCGTAGATCAAAACGCACGTTTTGATACCGGACATGTAAAAATCATGACCAAGGCCTATGCCGAGAACAAGGATCAATTACCCAATGATCTTGCTCTTTTGGGGGTCGATTCGTTGTTGGGGGAATTAGATTCTGCCTATCCCGCTATGACTTGGGTAAAACGCATCAAGTTTGGGGGTATTATCGATGTCCCAGATGAAAATGGCGAGACCAAAGGGCAAGGCCCGGCAGCGGGAATGGCTTTTGAACTTTTTTCTGAAAAGGCCGGAGAGGTGCAACGCATGAACCTAGCAACTGCGTTGGTACAAGGAAAACTTCCGACCAAACAGGGCGAAGCATTGATAGGTCAAGAGTTCGTTGAAAAACTGAATCTAAAAATGGGCGATGAGGTTACCTATTTCGGTTCTACGATGAACGGTAGTATGACCTTCAAGAATTTCGTGATAACCGGTTCTATCCGCTTTGGCACCCCTGCTTTGGATAAAGGGGCCATTGTAATCGATATTTCGGATGCACAACTGATGTTGGATATGGAAGATGGCGCTGGGGAAATTTTGGGATTTGAATCCGATGAAGTGTATGACGATGAAAAGGCGGGTCTCTTAGCTGAAAAATTCAATGCTCGGTTTAGCAACGATTCCGACGAATATGCTCCTGTAATGGCACGCTTAAAAGATCAGAACAACTTGGAAAGCTATATCGACTATGTAGATGTGTATTCAGGCCTTTTCGTGACCATTTTCGTAATCGTAATGTCCATCGTATTATGGAACACCGGATTATTAGGAGGTCTTCGCCGTTATCAAGAATTTGGCATACGTCTTGCGCTAGGAGAAGCAAAGGGACATATATATAAAACCATGTTATACGAAGCAATGCTTATTGGGGTCATTGGCTCCGTATTAGGCACTTTAATCGGGCTTGGTCTTACTTATTATTTACAAGTAGTGGGAATCGATATCGGCGAAATGTTGGAAAACAGTTCCATGATCATGCCGTCGGTCATTCGAGCGAAGGTTACCCCCTCATTGTTTTATATCGGGTTTATTCCCGGATTGTTCGCCATGGTTTTGGGCACCGCACTTTCTGGAATCGGAATTTACAAAAGACAAACGGCCACCTTGTTCAAAGAACTCGAGGTTTAATTAATGGATTCCTGGGAGTAGTTTGTAGGATGCCTAAAAATGACAAAAAAATGTTCAATAAAAATCAAATGAAACTAAAATACATCACATTGATAGTATTGCTTTTCGGAAGTGTTCTTATCACAAGCGCGCAGGATGGATCGGAAATCCTAGAAAAAGTTGATGCCAATATGTCTTCGGATACCCAAGTATCCGAATCACAAATGATCATTCATGGCAAGCGTAAAAGTCGCACCGTTGTCTCCAAAGGATATGCAGAGGGCGAAAAACGTTCTTTTTCGGAATACTTGGCCCCTGCCCGGGAAAAAGGAACCAAAATGTTGAAATTGGAAGATCGTCTGTGGATCTATTCCCCTTCCACCGACCGCACCGTTCAACTTTCCGGTCATATGTTAAGACAGTCCGTAATGGGTTCAGACTTGTCGTACGAAGACATGATGGAAGATCGCAAATTGGTTGATTTGTACAACGTAACCATTGCTGGAGAGGAAACTTTGGACGAACGAAAGGTCTGGATTCTCGATATGGAGGCCAAAGTAGACGATGTGGCCTATGTAAAACGAAAAGCATGGATCGACCAAGAACGTTTCGTCCCACTTAAGGAAGAGTTATACGCCAAAAGTGGACAATTATTGAAGCGTATTATCATGAGCGATATTGCCCAAATCGATGGCAGATGGTATCCCAAAAAAATGAATTACAAAGATGTTTTAAAGGACGGGAAAGGAACCGATTTTGTTGTAGTCGATATCAAGTTCAACGAGAAAATTCCAGAGCACCTTTTTAGTAAAGCAGCTTTGAAAAAATAGCAATCAAATATTCCTTTAGGGGAAATGATCAGTTTAAATATAAAGAGTCAAGAACATTAATAAGTAACACTTAAAACCAGAGTATCATGAAAAAATTAGTATTTGTATGTATCTTTTTAGGATTCGTAACCCAAGCGTTTGCCCAAATTAGCGAAAAACAACTTATGGGAACTTGGAAGTATACCGTTATGACCGACCAAGGCCCGTTGACAGGAGTCTTGAATTTTGATGAAAAAGAAGGCAAAATAGCTGGCGAAGTAGTCAGTAGCGAAGGTCAATCATGGAATATGGATTCCTTAGAGCTACGAGAAGAAAACATCGTTTATTTTGAAATTGTGCCAGAAGCCGAAACGTTCGTATCAACCCTAAAATTCGAGGGCGATGCCTTTGAAGGTATGACCGGCCCGTCACATACGCAATTTACCGTAACGGGCGAAAGGCTAAAGGAATAGCAAAGGAAAACTTCAATAATTAAATCGAAAAAAGTAGAACATGAAAAAACATTTAAAATCATTTTTATTAGTATTTGGCATTTTAATGCTGATCGCATCTTGCAAAACAAGTCCCACTAAAGTCGCGAACACTGATATAGTAAAACCTGAATCTATTGCTATCTCATCAGATTCATTAACCGCCGCGACCGAAAGACTACATAAACACGTTGATGAGGGCAAGTTGCCAGGGACCTTTATGAGGGTAATCAAGGATGATAAAGTTATATATGATGATAGGTACGGGAATATCGATGTTGCAAATGCGATACCGACCCAAGAAAATTCATTGTACCGTATTTTCTCGATGACAAAGCCCATTACTGCCACGGCGATAATGTCGCTCTATGACCAAGGAAAACTAAGTCTAGACGACAAGGTTTCAAAGTACATTCCTGAATTTAAGCAAACACAGGTGTATAAAGAAGTAGATGGAAAACATAGCACGGAACCACAAAAAATTGAAATGACCATCCGTCATTTGTTGACACATACTTCTGGCATTCCTTATGGGTGGGAGAAGAGTTATACGGATTCAATTTACGCTACCAGACAATTTATGGGGAAGGATTGGACCATTGAAGAAATGACCAAAGATTTGGCCACGGTACCCTTAAAATTTCAACCAGGCACAAAATACAACTACGGTTTGGGTATCGATGTAGCAGGCTATATCGTGGAAGTGGTTTCCGGGCAAAAACTGGATGACTATTTCAAAGCGGTCATTTTCGAGCCTTTAAAAATGGATGACACGGCATTTTATGTGCCAGAAGAAAAAAAGAATCAAATGGCAGTAATTTATACCCATGATGAAGATGGTAAAATAAAAACTCCTGATCCAAATCAAGCTTTTGAAGTTACCAAACCGCCAAAATTACTTTTGGGAGGAGCTGGCTTGTTTTCAACTTTAGGCGATTATGAAAAATTTTGCAGAATGCTTTTGAACAAAGGGGAATTGAACGGCAATCGAATATTGTCTGAAAAAGCGGTGGAATTGATCATGTCTAATCAATTCGGACCTGATGTTGAAACACAACCTGGAATGGGTCATGGACTTTCTGGAACTGTAAATCTCAATACTGGCGAATATAGTTGGGGCGGGGCGGCTGCAACTAAGTTCTGGATAAATCCTTCCAACAATCTTATCGTTATCGGCTATACCCAATTAATGGGAGGAGAGACCGATTATGCAACAGAATTCAAAGCTACTGTCGATCGTGCTTTGGCAGACTAATACAATATCTACGGAATTCTTTTTGTCGATTTCAACTTAAACAAGGAAATTCCGTAGCATTTGTTTAGCAAGGTGGGGCTTGAAGAAGTAGGGTTATTATCATTGATTATATTTGTGTTTAGGAAGTAATATTGACAAACTGATGGCAAGTAATTTAGTAGTTAGGCAACATTTTGTTCCTAAAACTTATTTAAAACATTTCGGAATACGAATTCAGAAAGCATATATGATTAATGCTTTGCCTGTTGATGCTACTGAAAAAACTAAAATTTTCGAAGCTAGCACAAAAAGTGTTGCGTTTGAAAAACATTTATATACTCTTCCAGGAAAAACAGTTGAGCAAAAAATGGCTGTCGAAAGATTTTACTCGGACCAACTTGAACAGCATTATAACGACATTTATGGAATTCTAGTTGACCCAAATAAAAACTCAATTACAGCTCAAGAAAGAGAATTAATAATCTCTACCGTAATTACGATGTACTACCGTACTACAAAATGGGTAAATGCTAGCAAAAATCTGATGGGACGTGTTTTTATACAAGCGTTCAATTTATGTCAACAAACAGGTAAAGATTACTTTACTTATGAGGGAGAAAAAATATCGATCAAGGGTAAAACACTCGAACAATTCACAAAGGAATTTAGTGACGAGCGTCAGCCAAGTATGATTTTAGTACAACTCGAAACGGCTTTTAAATTGATCGCCTTGAGAATGCAGAGCGACAGTATCTGCGTCATAAAATTGGATGAAGGTAATCACGAGTATATTACGAGTGATAACCCTGTAATTGCTAATAATCATGATAGTCCTCATTTTGCACCTTTTGACCCAAAAAATTTACTAAGACTTCCTTTAGATTCAAAACACACTTTAATGCTAGTACCGGAATGTTTGGAAGGGCAAGAGCTGACAATTTTTCGAAATAATACAAAAGGAGTTCTTGCAGAAATGGAAAAATTAACGGCAAACTCATCACAAACCCAACATGCGGAAAAACACATTTTCGGTTCGAAATCTGGATTAGAGTCATATTTAGACGTTAAAATCGAATCGGAAAGACCCCTTAAAGAAGGAGAAACAACTGCGGATATTTATCGTAATCTGAAAAAGATGGGGCTTTAAAAATAATACTTCCAACAATGGCTCCTATGAAAAGTACTAGTCCACCTAAGCTGACTTTTCAATCAATTTCTTCGTTGCCTTAATCCCTTCTTCGTTACTAAAATAACCTTCCATGCCCTGAGCATGCATCAGCCCCCCTTCGTATTCGATACCGATGATACCGTTAAAGCCTGATTTTTTGATGATAGCAAAGATGCGTTTGAAATCCATTTCGGTTTCATTGCCGTCAGCATCAAATTTGTGGGTCTTGGCACTCACGCCTTTCGCATAGGGCATCAATTCTTCTATGCCCAGATACATATCATACTGTTCTAAGCATTTGGTGGCCATATATCCCTCGATGTCCATGGTTTCGGGTTTGGTGCGTTTGACGCAGAAATTTCCGAAATCGGGTAGTACTCCTGCGCGTTTATGGTTGACCTCCTTCATGATATTTGCCAGCCATTTGCCATTGCAGGAATGGCCCACATGGTTTTCAACGATGATGTCCATTTCATGGTCATCGCCATATTGCAACAATTTACTATAGCCTTCCAAAGCGGCATCTGCCACTTCTTCGGCCGTTCCCGTTTGTTCGAGACTTCCCAAATTGACACGGATGGAACTACAGCCCAGTACCTTGGCAGCATCCACAAATTTGTAATGGCTTTCTACTGCTTCATTTCGTTTTGTTTTGTCTAGATCCGCAATATTCTTATCATCGACCATAATCAAATGATTCGTTACGCCGAGGTCATCCGTTCGCATCTTTAATTCTTCAAAGAAAGAGGCATCGTTCATCTTGTCGGCAAAAAACATGGAAACGTATTCCACTATATTCACTCCAAAATCATTCTTCGCTCTAGCCGGAAATTCCAAAGTGTTGTGCTTTCCCATAAAGAATTCCGACGCCAATGAGAATTGAGCCAAAGAGATATCATATTTTATGGCAGTGGCGCTATTTGCATATAGCGATTCGGGCAGGGCGGTTAACAAACCTGCACCTACGGTTCCGAGACTTAGTTGTTTGACAAATGTTCTTCTTTTGTTCATGATTTTCTTTTTAAATAATTTTATTGGCCATCGAATTTTCCAGCCCATTGAATCGCATTTTCGAGTAGTTGTAAATGTTCGGGTTCCTCAAAAGCACTTCCGGCGTGGCCAAGGGCTGAATAGAATACCCGACCTTTGCCAACCGTATTATACCAAACGATGGGGTGGTCGTCGCCCATGCCAAAATCCTTATCGGAGGCCAACAACGGAACATTACCGCTCATGTTCATATTGCCTTCATCCAATGTGTAAAGAACTTTGAAACCCTTATCGCGCGAACTGTCATAGAAAACATACCATTCCTCTTCACGATCCCATTTGGTCGGTAGAGCTTTAGTCAGTGTTGCATTTCCTTCCTCTAAATGCATTGATCCCATTTGAAATTGTGGATTCAACGAATGATGGGAAAACAGGGTGCCGATTACATTTTTTTCATACCATTCCCACTGATGGGAATTATCGCCAGAGGCATGAACGCCGAGATAACCGCCTCCATTTTCCAAATAGGATTTGAAATTTTGGCGTTGTTCCTTGTCCAAAACCTTTCCGCTACAATTGTTCCAGATGACCACATCAAACTTTTGCAATTGCTCCGGATTAAAAACAGCACCATTATCTGTAGAGAAAAGTTTCCATCCGTTGTTCTTGGCCATTTTCTCAAAAGCGGGAATGGAAGCATCAATCGCTTCGCCATGTCGAAACCCATTGGTTTTAGAGAATAGCAGGATCGTATTTCCGATTATATCCGCAGGTAACTCTGGTGGGGCGCTTTCGTAAAAATTAAATCCATAGCGCGCTTTATAGATAAAAAGGCCCATTGCTATTACGAACAGTAAAAACAATCCCAAAACAATCTTTAAGGCGATTTTTAGTTTGCGTTTCATACTACTATTCTTGGTTATGTTGAATCAATTTTTTCAGCCCCGACTCAGTCGGAAGTTTGGTGCCACCATGACCCCGACCTGCATCAATAAAGAGCGAATCCATCTCCGGGTTATTTGTATTTACAGATTGTCCGTTCAATGCGCTCAACGCCAATTCTGATAGTGCCGACAGGTTTTTTGAGTGTGCTTCAACTTCTTTCAAACGAGAATTTTCCTCAGGAAGTTTTTCCAACGAAAGCGGACTATCCTCGATATACTTTTCCGGAATTCCGAGAGCAGGCGCCAATTGCGAATGGTTTTTAGACCAAACTTGCAGTTCTTCCAAAATACGTTCTTTGGTTGCCGGATCATTGGTCTCAAGGTACAAATCGACATCTTTATTGAATCGATAGGCCACATAACTTTCAGGCCGTGCGGCATCGACGATTCGGTTCAAAGGAGTGGTAGTGTACAACTGAGGCTCGTAAATCAACATGCGATTGAAAAATTCATCTTCCTGTAAAACATCTACCAAATTCTGTAGGGGTTTTTGGTAGGGTTCCTGAACGATACTTTGAACGATTTCAGGGCCACTGGTCTTATGCTGGATTCCCATTTGAGCTAAGTCATCATCCAACACTATCAACCTACGGTACATATCATCTACATTGGAAGTCAGAACCTGTGGACTCCATAATTTTTCGGCCACAACGGCCGCCCTCGGCCAAATTCTGGAATCTATGGTTCGGTTATCGACCATTTCGCTCCATTGGCAGGCTTCGCCTCCCAAGATATTTTTTTCTTCCTCGGCAGTCAACGGCTGAATTTTCTCAAATTTAGGCAAGGCTTCCCCCTCGGGCATATCGCTTCCTCCTGTTTGCCTTCCCTTTACATCGATTGTAAACATAGCAATGCTGGCCTCGCCAAGAAGGGAATCAGCCTTGATCGTTAGTTCATAATTAATTGTTCCTACGGAAGCCTCGGCCTCGAATTTCATCGTTTCGTCATCAAGCTGCACATTGGAAAAGTCAGTGGCAGTCTCCATAAAGTTCATGACCCCCCTTAGATTTTCGCCTTCCCCGAAGAAATAAACATGACCATCTATTTCGGTACCCTGTACATATAATTTGCACTCATACCCTTTCCAATTCGTCGAATCGATATCGATGGTTACACCGCCCTCGATTTTCATCGGATCTACGGTGTAATGAAAGGCTGCGGGTCGCTTGTGATCCAAATAATATCCCGAAGACAATACCGCTTTATTACCAGATCTGGCGGCATCCCAAAGCGATTTGTGTGATCGCCATGATTGTACAGCTATACCATCTTTGGGTAAATCTGGATGTATAATCTCGTCCCAGCCCATCATTTTTTTGCTGTGCTTTTTCAGTATTTTTTGAAGACGGAT
>TARA_R110002074_G_scaffold8841_2_pt1 | contig 10526 bp, 15 predicted proteins | sample TARA_R110002074 | Tara Oceans TARA_R110002074 (sample SAMEA4397215) | marine metagenome | biome: Polar Biome; feature: [MIX] marine epipelagic wind mixed layer (ENVO:01000061); material: water (ENVO:00002006), including particulate matter (ENVO:01000060) such as... | depth 10-100 m
AAATGTACCAGTAGTTATACCAATTGGATCGGTCACTGAATCATCGTAGTCATAATATGTGATTATGGGTGCCTGTGTATTTGTGAGTGAAAATGTACACTTTACATTATCCCCATTTGTAAATGGACTTGTGGTTGAAATATAGAGAATATTTGATGAATTTAGGGTATAATAGCTACCAGCTACATTACTTGTACCAGAACTTATATTGTAAATTGCATACCCCCCAGGGGTTTGTAAAGATACATAACCTTTTGACACAGTCATTTCATTCTTTTCCAGAAACACTTCGTTATAAAAACTATCATCGGATACCGAACTTAGCGACAAAATAATAGATGTGGGGCCATCTATATCAATTGTACCGGGGGCTATTACTTCTGTACCTGCATACATGCTGGGAACGAACCCAAATACAGATGCTGGGCTCTGGTTCTTAAATTCTATAGAAAATGCACTCGTGTTACTAAATACAAGTTTATTCTGGGACTCGTTAAACTGTGTTATAACATTACTCAGAACTAGATCATTAGTTATACCCAACGCAAGTTCTGCACCCGTTGCGTAGTTATTGGGTGTGAGGTCATACTGTGTATTGTCGATGAACAACTTATTGTTGTGCACATCTATGGTGTACTGTGTGAGTGGTATACGTGCCGCCACAAGTTTTATATTTGAAACGTTATACAGTGGTCTGCTCAAATTAACTTTATATGAATTTGAGTCCTGATATATCTGGGTGTTTCGCTCCCCGCTGTCTACTTCAATGAGGTATTTCTCCATCTACAATATTCTGATATTATATTAATAAAAATTACACCCAACCAGTGATCACTGGGGATATTTCCCAGAATGATCGCTGCCTGTTAGCCATTGAAATGGCCGATTTTAATAGTAGATATTTATGAAAAATTATGATTAAGTGGATTATTGGCGTTTACGCGTTTGGCCAGACCCAGGTCGAAACTACGGAAATCTTCATTACCCTTATAAGCATTAAACTTATTGTACGTATCCTTCACATAAGTTTGATTCGCGGACGCCGTTGGCCCCTGCACGCCCTGTATAACTGTCGAAGCACTGGTCCTTGTGGCTGTGATAGAACCATTCTGATTCGTGGGATCCATCCGGACGTTCATTCGTCCTGCGTTACCACTGCGATCCTTGTGGCCACGATTTACAGCCGGTCTAATCCCGGTCACGAGGGCAGGGTCCTGTGTATAAGCACCATGGAAACTGTGAATACCAGGTGCGGCAACATCGTTAACTCGCTGGGTATTAAGATCACCCTTATTTCTGGTAGGATTGTCCGAAATAGAGAGATCGGGTACAAACTTACCCGCCGGTCCGTACTCGAGTCCATCCGTGCGCATGGTGGTAGTGGATCGGTTGGTCTGGCGTTTAGTTCTCTCGAAGTTCTGTCTACCAGTCGTGCCTGTAATCATCCCGCCCTGGCCCTCTGCCCTACCCTTGACCGGAGGCCTGCGCTCCCAGGTTTCCACGACTCTACTGGGCCTTTCTTGGGTTAGTTCACCGATCACGGCACCCTTCTTAACAATGGGGTTGGAAGGACCCGCGCGACCAGGGAGTGTGTTCATCTTGTAACCACCAACATTGTTAGGATTTACTCTATAGAGCTGCTGGTAGCCACCAAATGCGGGGACACTGGGGTCCACACCCAGACCAGGCCCAATCCTCTGTCTTTCCAGGGGCTGGACGTTATCCATGCGACTGGAAACATCCTGCCTGTTATATAAATTATACACCGGCTGACCATGTACGAATCTTCCACTCGAGGGTGAAATATCGCCAAAATTTGTGACAGCCTCCTTTTGTCGTTGGCTCTGGGGAGGTAGAATGTAGGCACCGGAGCGAATATCGAGCGAATCCTGGGCAGCACCCTGATCAGGAGTATTTATATTATTACCAAAAAATGGTAATTGTTCGGGGGGCTTCTCAAAATTTTCCTTTTTACTCAAACACCTTCCAACATAAACTAAACCACCAATAGCAGCTAAGGACAGTGGGTCCATTTAGTATTATAGAATATTTATATTTTTATTACTTACGGCAATACCTCTGGAGGAATAGTCCGTTCTGGAGTTCGCCGCGGGTATTCGCTGGTTCAAAACTAAGTGTGCGCTGGGGGAGTTTGCAGGAAACATCCTTGCTAGGGAAATCATATGGCTTCTGGTCATAATACTTCTTGAAAAATGAAGTACTCTGTGGTCTCAGTGAATCATCGAGCTCAATTAGCTCGTGGGGTGCTCCCTTGCCGGCCATATACGGCGCAGTACCATATATGGTCGTGCTCGGTCGGCAACAGGTATTGAGACTAGACGGCTGTGGCCATACAAACACGTGCTGGTCGGCTTTATAGTCCGGAACTGCGTGGTCATCAACGAGCTTTAGGCCCGCCTGAAGTGTGTAAGGATTCCTCTCCATTTATTATACACTGGGAAAAGAATTATGGTCTGGAACCTCCGACACCACCGCGCATACCAGTTCTCTGACTCCCGGATGAATCAAGTCCAGCAAACGCCTCGAGCTGAACACCACGGGCATCGGGGTTGCATGCAGAAGAATCGCTCCTGCACAGCGGCTGGAACTTCTTACCATAACAGGACTCTGCGAATCCGGTCTGGTCGTTGGGAATGGTAGTGACGGGCATGCTGTAGAAACGAGAAGCCGCCTGGTTGCGTTTTCCGTACACGTCAGCAACGTCTTGGGGGAATGAATCGTCCAGATACTTTCTCACTTCACCACGAACCTCGGGGTAAAATGCAGCACCCGGTCGGTCTGGGTTTTCATTATAATCACTTAAAAGTACATTACCCATGGGGTTATCATGGGACGGCATCTGTACCGCAGGTCTCATAAACCCTGGGTTGCTGCGTCCATCGGCCTGGGCGGGCATCGTAGCGGTGGTGATCATTTCGGATTTGTAAAAGGCATAAAGAATACCTATAGCAACACCACCGACCACAAAAATTCTAATGTCCTTCTTGATAATAAAGAGAGCAATAGAAACATATATTATAAATCTAGTCGTGGCGTTCACTCGTTCCTCTGGAGTTTGTGAAGCCAGTGGCCAGAATTTCAAAAGTTTTTTATCCGAGAAAAGGTTCATCGGATCATCGAACCAGGCTGTATCGTCCATCTTTATACTCTACTTGGAAATTATTTACATCTTCATATTACCCAGCGCACCCATCAGCCCCTGGAGTGCACCGAGATCGGGAATTCCACCCTCACCGCCACCCGATCCCTTGGCCATCTTCTCGGCAATACCCTCAATAGCACCCAGCGTGTCTGCATCGATACTGGTAATAGTAGTACCCAGGATCATCAGAGTCTGTAGGTACTGCCAGATGGCCGCCTTGGTACTCTCGGACAGGTCCTCATTCCACCATTTCTTGATATTCAGGGCGTCCAGGAATTCAACACTTCCCTCCAAGAAAAACTTCTCGTCCTTGGCCATGATCTGACTCTGGAAATTGCAAGCTGAACCCATAAATACCTCGACACACTTTCGGGGGTTTGCCTTCTTCATAATATCGAAGGTACTTTGGTACTTCTTAAGACCCGTTTCTTCTGGGAAGGTCTTAACAAGCTCGTCTAGAAAACGATCCATCATCTCCGTGAATGCTCCTACGCTCGCCATTTATTATATATAGTTCGATTCCTTTAATTAACTAAAATGGATCGGATGAAATCTTTTCTCTTCCGCCAATTCCATTCGAAATAATGAAATAAACCATGAGTGCATTCAGAAGTGCTGGTTTAGCGTAAGCACTCATTTCGGGCTTGGGTTCGTTATTCAGTCTATGTTTAATATATATATAAACAGCAGTCATTAGAGCCGCCGTGAGGGCAGCTCCTTCTGGGGTTTTAAGTTGCTCCATTTACTATACTATACTATTTATTTTTTGTCTCTCAGGTCCGGGAATAAATCGTCGTCGCTACCATCGCCCGTTTCATCTGCGGGTCGAGCAATATCATCGATCATTTCTGGGGGTGGATTCGTGATCGGAACCTCCTTTATCTCACTCTCACCCCCACCTTCACCCTCGCCCTCGTGTGTATCAGTACCATTTACCACATCGTCGACGGCCTTTGCGATATCAATCTTGGGTTGCTCATTATTATCTTGATCGAGGGCATCTGGGACATCATCCAACATATCTGGGTCCTCGGGATCTTCGTTGGGATCAACCTGGCTCTCGACATCAAGCTTGCCCCTCTGGCCTATGTATGCCTCGAGGATGGTCTGAACCGGTATCAGGGACTTTACCACCTGCTCCATACACCGTGCAACAATGGGTCGCATATTATCTATCTTGTCGTCCTCTGAAAGTTCCTCGCCCACCCAGTAGGGACTCTTGTAAAGTATCTTGGCGACCTCCTCGTATATACGGAAAATGAAATCATCGGATTTGGGGAGCTTGATCGCAAGCTTTTGCTTGTCCATCTTCAGCCGAACACTCGAAAGAATCTTCACGTAGCCAACAATAATAGCCGCGAGTAGATCACTAAAATAAGCACACGAATTTGATACCTCTTCGGTACGCTCCCGGAGAATGCCCTGATTCCAGGATTTTATATCCTTGAGATATTGCTGAAACAGAATCAAAGTGTTCTTTCCCTTTGAATCAACCTTGGCCCTATCGTAAATTTCATCGAAATTTGTAATCAGAAATGGAAGTAATACATCGTTCATTTGGTCCATATACTCCCTTTGTGCAACAGCCAACACGTTATTGTCCATTTATGATTACTGTTTATATTATTTATCTGTATTTTGCCGCATATTTCTTAAGATTCACAAAACTTGGAATATCGAGGTCGTCTTCATATTTATTCTCAGGAGTTTTATTATCTTCTTTCGGGCTAGTCCAGTCTATATATATACTGGTATCATTTAAGCGATTGGTCTTGTACCCACCGTTGTTAAGCTGTCGTATTATATAATTAGCAGCAGTATATTGATGAAATGTAGGAAACCCCATCACGAAGGAAGGTATAGTAACAATTAAATTTTTATTTCCAATTTGAGAAGATACTTGAATCTTTTTTGAAATCTGTTCAAGTATCTTTCGATACGTTTCCTTTTTTATCTGCTTTTTTGCCTTATCGGCTTTCTGGAGTTCCAGAACACTAATGAGAGTTCCACTCATCCTTACAGTGGTGGTGCATTTTGTTTAAGGGCAATAGACACGGCCTGCAATGCATTTTGACTAGGGGCAATATCCTTCAGGATCTGTGGGTAAGCCTCGAAGCTACTGGCCTTCACATCACCGGTGAATGCAGCTGGCCCGGAAGTGTAGTTGGAAGGTACCTGGGTGCGAAGACTCCCCACCGTGAATTCATCACTATCATTGTTCTGGATAATCTTTGCTAATATCTCACTTGCAAAGGAATGCTTGGGATCAAAAAACATGAATCGAGTATCATACACTGCCGCCTTATCGTTTGAATACTTGTTTATATAAATAGTCTGTATAGGGACCATACATTTCCCTGTTTTCTTTGAAATTGTACTTTTAACAATTTCTACTATATCACTCAGTTTACCAGTGGGTATATCCGTAGTGTCTCGTCTGTACTGGGTCATATCAACACCCTGTGCATCATCTGAAATACTAAAATCAGAGACAGGTTTGCTGTACCCAGAGAACCCAAAATCAACAAACCCTTCACGGGATCCAAAAAAGCAAATCGCCATCAGTGCAGTCAGTACCAGTACGAGGTATTTCATTACTATAATGCGTTAAAATATTTTCAAGAAAATTTATGCTAAGAGTAACGATGGCTCTACTGTTGTTTAGTCGCAGGTGCAAACATTCTATGAATATCATGAATTTTATCAATGACAATAAACCACTTCAGCCTCTCATCCAATTCCACGATGTTAATCGGTCTGGGGTTCCACAGGAGCTGCATGGAAAGATCACAGGTGTCCCAACTATAGTTACCCAGAACGGACAGATTCTAGAAGGAAAAGAAGTCAAGACATGGTTAGAGTCCATGATTCCTAACCAGGAACCAGAGTATGATAATAGCTTGTGGGGTGGAATGGGGTCAGGCATGCAGCACATTGAGTCGGGCGATTCAGAGGGGTCTTTCTATGACCTGGACAATTACGGGAAATCCATGGCTCCCAGGATGACACCCGAACTTGAAAAGAAAATCAATTCAAGTGTTTCGGATGCATATTCATCAGCACAAGAAGTCAAATAAAGAATTGAATACTATTAATAATTAGTATGTACCTGAAAACAATCCAGGCTAGCGCTTTAAAGACCAGCTTCGAGGTGCTTAAAGATGTATTAAATGATGTAAATATAAATTTCACCAAGGAGGGCATGAATATAACTGCCCTCGACAACGCAAAGGTTGCACTGATTAATATGAACTTATTTGCAGATAGGTTCGAGGAATATGAATGTGAAACCCCAATAACTGCAGGTATAAATATTTCTAATTTTTTCAAGATACTGAAGATTATTACCAGTAACGATGTCCTGTCCATCGGTATAACAACTAAAGAACATATGTCCATAACAATCGAGAATTGTACAAAGAACTCGAAGAGTGTATTCGAATTGAATATGCTATGGATTAACGATGATACTCTGGAGATACCTAAAATCGAATCATCATGCACGACCATCATCCCATCGGTGGATTTCCAGAGGATCTGTAGAGATATGGGGAATATTGGTACATTTGTTTCTATATTCAGAAACAGTAATATTCTCAATATCAGCTGTGCTGGTGATTTTGCTAAACAGACTACCAGTATAGACACTGAGCAGACCGATTTTTCTGAGAATATCGGAAATAAGTATTCTCTCAAGTTTATTAATTTGTTCACAAAGGCTACGAATATGTGTTCTAATATGAAGATCCAACAGACGTACCCAACAGACAAGATGCCCGTCATGTTTGTATATGATGTTGCTAACCTGGGAAACATCGAGTTTTACCTAGCAGCGACATTGGATGAGTAATTAAATTTTCAACACACTATCAGTTTCATGTAAATTCTTCGTTTCCAGGAGAGTCCTGACTTCCAAATATGGATAGTCATAATCCACAACATCCATAACCCGTGTATCCTGTTTATGAAAGTTGCTGACGGGCCCTGCCGCCTTTTTAAGCTTGTTGGTCGCATTCCTGACCCTCTTTCCATCCTCGTTCAGACACCATGCCTCCAATATGGGCATTTTAAAAGACATGGGCTCGTTTTTAGGTGGCCAGGAGAATATATCAGAGCCAGATACGTACTTATACTGTTTGTTATTGTAATAGTACTTTACGGTGTACACTATATCTCTTACATTTTCGGGCATCGACAACATAATATCAGATATGAACATGCCGTCGGTGGTTTTGAAATCTTTTGTAATGTCCCAGAAATATCTCCCACCAACCTCTGCCCATGTATAGGACTCGCCCTTCCAAATATCGGAAAGTTCTTCAATCTCATTCTGTTCCAACATAATATCAGCAGTGTAGGTAACGGATACACTACTCACATGATAATTAGAATATTCAAACAAATACTTGCATAAACTGCGCGCCCAGTGGAGGAGGTCAACGATGAACATATACGATAATAAAGAAATATATCTTTATATGATTAAATGGATACTAATTTAACTTCATATTATCAAAAAAGATTAGATGAACTTAGTTCAGATACAGAATCCCAAATGGAATATATGTTAGCTGCAGCTCCTTACATCGATAAGTTATATTCTTTAACAGAGACCGCAGCACCGGATGCTAACTTCCCACTTGCAATAAAAGTAAATGGTAAAGAACAGGAATTATTTGAAGACTACATGGAATTTGTAGAAGGTAAGCCAAACCAGCAGAGATACGTAGATCGCAACCGTCGGTGGAATTACTGTCCAACCTGTGACGATGAAATGGTGGATATGGGAAGTTCCGTTATGGTTTGTACAATATGCGGATTATCAACTTCATATATATGCGGAGATTTGACCTACAAGGAAGAACAAGAAATAGAGAAGAATATAGTATATTCATATAAACGGGAAAATCACTTTAATGAATGGATATCTCAATTTCAAGGAAATGAAAGTACCACAATACCCATGGAAATTATAGAACAACTTAGATTCGAATTCAAAAAGCAGAAACTTAAGAATCTCAAAGACATTACGCATCCTAAAGTTAGAGCGTTGTTGAAAAAATTAAGATTAAATAAATATTACGAACACGTACCTTACATAGCAACGATTTTAAACGGTATAAATCCACCTAAAATGAGTAATGTTCTAGAAGCGAAACTTAGGTTAATGTTTACCGAAATACAGGGACCGTTTGAAAGAAACTGCCCAGAAGAACGAAAGAATTTTCTCAGTTACAGCTATGTTCTGTACAAGTTTTGTGAATTACTGGGTGAAGACAAATACCTTCCGTGCTTTCCCTTACTCAAGTCGAAAGAAAAGCTCAAACAACAGGACTCGATATGGAAAGGAATAGCCAAAGATCTTCATTGGGAATACATTCCAACTATTTAAAACATTAGAGACTTGGATGGTATACTTTATATATTTATATGTATGAACTAGTTACACACACAATTGGTCCGGTGTGTGGTAGTTTCATGGTTAAAATTTATACTAATAAGGGATCTCTCGTAACGCACGGAGAAAGTTCCACAAAGGATATGGCTCGCAGGATAGCCCATCAACGCCTCACATCCAAAATTAGTACGACCCTGGTCCCCATAGCCCCCTTCCACGCACTGTGATTCCAACTATGGTCGAATAGCACACAGGACCCTTCACGGTTCCAGTGTTTGGTGCCGTTCACATCAAGCCACCCGGCAGTGCCCGGGGTAACCAGAACATTCAGATGATACCTAAATTCATCATTACTTTCAGCCCTATGTGGGGCTATGGAGTACTCACCAGGGCCCATGACCGACAATATAGCATTTCTGACCGACGGCACTCCATCCAAAAGGGGGCAGCCGGTTATATCATAATAATAATAATTCCCATGATCAAACCAATCATGATCATGGAAATAGTTCTTTTCTTTCCTTTTTGAAATTTCATGGAAATATTTCTTAAATTTCAAATGTTTTGCAGAAAGTTCTCCCAGCCCCCTGTACTGCCACGGGTCCAGGGCACTCCGATAATCTATGATATCGGTCAAAGAATTCTTTATACCATTGAGTACCCTGTGTGGATTTGTAAAATACAACAGGTCTATAGGTGGTTTAAAGAAGTCAAGGCTTATCAGAAATAAAATTATTTTTATTATTATATACAACATGCCTGGTTATAAGAACGAAAAATATACCAACCTTGAGCCGCAGCCCACCGCTGGTGGCTGCTCTCTTACTGACCGTTTCATATCCCCAGGCAACACCGTGTGTATGGCTGCGGTGGTGGCGGCAGTGTGCCTGGCTATCACGATTATTCGTCAGAAGTAATATGTTAATTAAACAGAAGCAACCGACCGTGTAATTGGTCGACCTGGTGGTGCCTGTTTCATCTCCACCATGTCGACCTTGGTGACGACGTCCTCACCTATGTCCATCTTCGCCCCGCCCCCCAAGCCCACTATGTCCATTGGCGACTGAATTGATAAGTCCTTACCCACAGGCTGCGCCACAACCGGATCATCGCGCGCAGAAATAACCACATGAGTTTCAATATCATCCGCACCTCCAAATGGAAAATTAATCAACATACCCTCCTTCAATCCGGTAAGATTCATATAGTTCTGTAATTGTGTAACCTCTTTTTGCTTCAAACATGATACCGACTTTAGTTCCACTATCATAGTATCATCGATTACAAGGTCGAGACGGCTATTGCCGACAACATGACCTTCATATTGAATTGGGACAATTCTCTCGGTGTCATATTTGATGTTTTGCTTCCGGAGTCCAACCTCCATCGCGCGGTGGTACACAGCTTCCGAATGACCATGGCCAAGGGTTGTATAAACATGCCGTGCTAGTGTACTTATATTCATATAAGTTATTTTATGACTATTATCTCTAACTCATTTTGCGGTCCCATACGAATATTTATCTGAAACGGCGGGAAGCCTGTGTGGCTCTTACAGCACCGCGGAACTTAGTTGCACCACGTCCCGCGGGGGCGTTTCTCCTGAACTGAGGCGCGGCAGAAGTGCCGGTCTTTCTCAGTCCACCTCTGGCTCCCTGGAGCTGAGTCGCCATGGACATGGCCGGTTTGCGCGCAGGTAACTGTCTGGTCATTTTAGGTGCCCGGGCCACGGGCGGTCTGCGCGCGGGTAACTGTCTGGTCATTTTGGGTCCCGCGGGGGCTGCTTGTACCCGGGATACGGCACCGCGGAATCTATTTGCGGGTTTGGGTACATTCTTACGGAACTTGTTAGCCGCCCCGGTGCCGGTCTTCTTCAGTCCACCTCTGGCTGCTTGGAGCTGATTCGCCATGGACATAGTGGGCTTGGGAGCCGGGCCCATAACCGGGGCTTTTACTTTTCTATTG
>TARA_R110002074_G_scaffold115905_1_pt1 | contig 10525 bp, 17 predicted proteins | sample TARA_R110002074 | Tara Oceans TARA_R110002074 (sample SAMEA4397215) | marine metagenome | biome: Polar Biome; feature: [MIX] marine epipelagic wind mixed layer (ENVO:01000061); material: water (ENVO:00002006), including particulate matter (ENVO:01000060) such as... | depth 10-100 m
TCCGATGTCTCGCAACCCCTCTGTTAAAACTTCTTCTCGAAGGTAGTCGAACCAGCGACCGGTAGAAATATCCATCAATTTTTACTCCAACATTATAAATAGTTAGCTATCTGTGATAATCATCTTCTAGTCTTACAACATCACCTAAATGGGGAGTGCTTACTTCCACTATTTCCACTGCAGCCTCATTCGCTCCGAAGCGATGGATCTGGTGGGGAACCACGTGAAGGGACTGGCCAGGCATAAATTTTTGTATCTCATCGTTTTCATCATAGTTATATAAGACACCCTTAATGACGTAGACCGTCTCTTCTTTCGTCTCGTGGTATTGCTTAGATAAACGATGGCCGGCGTTTATGTGTAAAACTTTTCCAATATAATCTTTTGTCTCTGCCCAGATAATTTCGTAACCCCAAGGCTTCTCGACTCTTCTCATATTATCTCCAAAATAGCTGTACTCCCACGATCATAAACGAGAGAGCCACACAAGTCATAGTTTTTGCGGTAAACATTGTCTCGTTTAAGAGGTACCATGTCAGAAAGGGGAAGGTAAGATAAGACATGGAAAAGATCAAGAACCTGGGTCCCCAAACCTCTCCCCATTCTTCATAGCAAATCTTAATGCCGTACCAAAAGCAAATCCCAGTAGGGATCGAAAATAAAATGGCTGAGGTAATCGGCTTATCAGACCACCAATCCCACACGAACTGAGCGTTCAATTGGAACCAGCCCATTGTCTGGCCTAACGCAAACAATACACACGCAAAAAAAATATTATACATTATGTGCTATAACTCCCACTTTGTCTTCTTTTTCATAAATCTCCAAAACATCAAATTTGTTTTGCAGCGGGGAAAGAATATTACGGCGGACCTCGCAGGCAGCTATCACCTTATTCTTTGAATTTGTGGAATACTTCCTGAGTTTTCCAAAATTCATTATATTCTTTTCCTCTGAATTGTTGCCCGTATCTGCTAGACCTCTTGCAATCTCGTTTGGGAGCATAAGAAGAAGACTCTTTTCGTTGTTAGACTCCAACAGCTTCCAATTTAAAATATCAACACTAAATTGGCCATTGTAGGAAAAATTAGTGATCTTCTCAAGACTGCTTTTATTAAAACGAGCGAAAGATTTATCTATTTCACCGTAGGTTATCGTACCGTCTTCGGTGATTTTATTTAAAATATAACAGAGGGTTCCCCGATATAAAGGATCGAAATGAGAGTTAACTTGACCCTGCAAAAAATCCAGGTTGTGGGTTCCTATATCTTTAAGAAAGAAGTCTATCCCTTTTACAATCAACTCTGGAGAGTTTATCATATAATGCCAGAAGTCGTAGTAAGGCTGATAAGATACATGGCCTTTGACATAAACCCCCAAATCTTCAACTAGTGAGGTTTCGATGCCGCCCATGAAGTATGGCGAAACTACAAACTTCTTACCTGAAGCATAAGTTAGCTTTACTATCTTTGAGTAAAATCTTGATTTGTCATCTAAAATATCAAAATAAACTTCTTTCTGTTTATGTTCTAGAAACTCTATCATTTGTATTCTTCATAGACTCGTGGAGCTGCTTTAAATTTTCAATCTTTTCTGATATATCAACTTCTTGAGAGCTTGTGGGCTGGTGTGCCATCTCTGAAGGCTGAGTGCCTGCTGCAGAATCAGAATTTGTGCGATATGATATATATGCATTAACAATTTTATCTATGTCACTCAACATAAAATCAACATTTGCTAATTCCGTTCTAACTTTTTCAATTTTTGATAATGTCTCAAGATCTAATATTCGGTCCTCGCTCGGAAAGCTACTGCGAATGTCGTTTAGTTTATGCTCCACTATATCTGTGAGCCTTTTTACCTCTATATTTAAGTCACTTATATCAATTGAATATTGTATGTTTACTCTTTGTTTCATTTTATCCTTTTATTAATTTTTTCTGCCGGCTTAAATTGCTCTCAATGACATTGGGTGCACCGACAACGATTATTTCTGTGCCTGTGTGGCCGCGGTTGATCGTCAATTTAGTGAACTGGTGTTCCGGATCCAAGCCGGCCGGAAGCAGACCTTGCTCACTGATATTTCTCATTCTTGCTTCCTCCCTGATCATTACGACATGCTCGGGATTGACAAAAACCTCCCTTAGAGTGTAGTCTTGTTGCGTTGTAAGTGTATTATTATGACACACCTCCGTAAACTTAACTAGTGGCATAATTTTCTCCCATGGGGTATACGTATTTTTTCTCAACGGTATTTTCTCTTCCTTGGGCATAGACGCGATAGGAATTTGAGGCCACCTCTCGCAAGAACACGGCCGTAATAGGCTTTTGTGTCTTTACTACGTTCATCGAGCCATTCTCTGTGTGGTTCCACAAGTTAACATCTTGCGGAATATGTACCAAATCTCCTTGTTGCACTATTCGTCTCCCGTTTGCGCGACACCATAGTTTGTCGTGACCAGGGTGCCAGCGCAACTAGCGGCGTTTCTCAAGGCTGCTTTGGTGACTTTGACTGGATCGATGATCCCTGCGCTAAGCATATTCACTAATTCATTATTCCTGAAATCCCAGCCCTTATTGTTCTTAGAATCTATGACCTCTTTCATTAAGACATCAGCGGAAAGTCCAGCATTTTTTGCCATTTGTATGAAGGGTTCTTTGCATGCCTCTTTGACAATTGCGGCCCCTGCAGCCTGATCGCTATGGTCCGTCACTATCATTATAGTCTCACAAGCACGGAGCAGTGCAGAACCTCCGCCCGGAATAACTCCCTCTTCTTGTGCTGCGCGCACAGCTTCTAGGGCATCTTCGATCCTGTGCTTCTTCTCTGTCATCTCTACTTCAGTTGAGCCGCCGACGCTAATTACCGCAACGCCCGAAGATAATCTGACTATTCTGTCTTGGAGTTCCTCGCATTCGCTCATCGACTCTGTTTGTTCAATTTGTGATTTTAGCGCTTCGATTCTGGTGTCGATCTCTTCAAAATTGCAACTTCCCCCCACAATCGTGGTGGAATACTTTGAAGCCTCAATGAATTTTGAGCTGCCCAGGTCAGAGAGGTCCACATCATTTAGCTTTTTGGCACTATCGCGTGTCAAAAAGGTTGCACCAACAGAGATTGCCAAATCGTCTAATAGGTTTCTGCGCTGGTGTCCATACATCGGGGCTTTGATAGCTGCGATCTTCAACGTTCCCCTCATGGCGTTCATGATCATCGCGGCGAGGGCTTGGCCCTCTATATCCTCAGCCACAATAATCAGGGGTCGGCCTTCCCGGGCTATAGCCTCTAGAAGCGGGAGAATCTGATCCACTGTCGTGATCTTGTGATCAGTAATTAGGTAATAAGGTTCTTCATAAACCATCATATTCCTGCGTTCATCATTTATAAATGCTGATGCGCAGTAGCCGGCACGTAACTTAAACCCTTCGGTAACATCAAGCGATGTTTCCAAGGATCGAGATTCTTCAATTGTAATCGATCCGTCTTGGCCTACGCGGTCAACAGCAAGAGCAATGAGACTTCCAATACTAGCATCGTTATTGGCTGAAATAGTAGCGATGTGTGCAATGTCTTCTGCGCTAGTAATTGGTTTTGCCATGGCTTCAAGATTTGTTGTAATTTCTTTAACTGTTGCATCTATTCCTCTCTGTAATTCGATGGGGCATAGGCCGGCTGTAATATATCGTTGGGCTTCCCTCAAGATTGCCCGGGCCAAGATTGTGGCGGTTGTTGTCCCGTCACCGGCAGTGTTGTTAGTTTCGATGGCGGCCTGTCTAATAATTTCAACTGCGGCATTCTCGAAAGGATCGTCCAGTGCCACAAAAGCAGCAACGGTGACACCATCTTTTGTTATAAATGGCATCTTGTCTTTCTCTTGTAGTAAGACGTTACGACCTCTTGGGCCCAGAGTAGACGCTACGTTATTTGCCAAAACGTTGGCGCCTCTCATTATTTTGTTTTGAAGTGATTGTTTATTGTCGTAGTCGCGACTCATTGGTACCTCTATGTTCTATTATTATAATCTATTACGGGGGGAATGTCAAATGTTATTTACTCGATATCGGGATCTTTTGCGCCGGGCTGGCTCTCTTTCGCTAGTGTAGTGACAATCGATTTACCATCTGTTTGGGCCTGTTTGTTTGCGTTCATCGCGGTAGAGCGGCGATCTGCACTAAAGTATTTGCCAATATTTTTGGTAAACTCCTCTGTCGTCTTCAAAAGTGTCATGAGGTTTTCGCCAATTATCTCGATATAGATATCGGTGCACTCTCTGATATTCTCGTTGGATAGGTTAAGCTCGCCGTAATAATCGACATCAGCTATATTGGCAAGCTTTACAGTGGCTGCCGCGGTAATCTTCCACTGCGTACCGCCGGTGGAGCCCTTGGCTTCCATAAGCTGACGCTCTTGTTCCATCATAAGTTTCTCTCTTTCGTGAAACTCTCCGAAGTAAGACTCGGCAAGTTGCTCGGGTTCTTCTGGCTGCTTGGGCTTGAATTCAGCATAGCCACCGTTGTATATTTTTAGTGCAGCGCGGTACCTGTTCTTCTCTTTCTTTGTTTCAGGATCTTTAAATTTGGGATTCGCTGCGAGCCAGCTTTCAAAATCAGGCTCCCTGCCGGCCATGGCATCGGCGTAGCCTTGCTGGCTCGCGGAAACGCTTTCTGCTCTATCGAGTTCTCCCGCGTATTGTGTCTGTTTTACAACAGGATCTTTGGGCTTGCTGGCTTCAGGGTTGAATCCGCCCTGATCATCAATATTCTTCTTAAACATTCCCAAGGTTTCGTTGTAACTCGTCGACGGGTCCAAGAGATATCTCTGCATAAGCTTGATTTGGTCCGGACCACCTTCCCAAATTTGAGCAAGGTTTTTAATGTTCTCAGCCTGATTACCAAAGAGTTCTTGATTGCCAGAAGCTAACATAACATCCACAAAGTTTTGGCGACTGATAATAAAGTCCATCAACATCAATTGAGTAACGCTACCAACATCATCAGAGTTTTTTCGACCAATTAAGTATTTGATTTCTTTGACGCCGGCGCCGCCGCGAATAAACAAATAATCGATAAGGTTAGTGAAGCTTCCGTGAATGGGCGTCTTGGGACTCAACAGCTTAAGGCTGACAGGGGCACCGTCACCCGTAACAAAGTCTTCGATAGGTAGAGTTCCACCGACACGACCAGAAATCTGCTTGCCGCCTGTGACAGCAGCCATAAAACCTTCAAAAACAAAACCCGAAGATGACTCGCTATAATCGTTAAGACATGCCTGTAACGCTTCAAGGATCATCATCATGTTTAGGATGGTATTAAATCTTTTGCCGGTTCCCTTTCGCTTGGCGCGCGCAGGATCTGCGAAGCTGTTAATGTGATCGATTCGGGCTTTAATACTATCTTGTCTGGTGATAGAGGCGAAGATCCTGTCGATATCTTTCCTTGATTGGCTGTCGGGATTTCCCCAAGCTTCGTTTGGAGTTAGCCTAGGCATCGACAGTCGGACGCTAAAGCCTTCTTGTGCCTCAGCTTCAGTGAGGGTATCCAACGGGAACCTCATAACCTCTTCAATCATTGCCACTAAGCTCTCGGGCGAGATCGTGTTCTCTTTCTTATTATATTCTTGTTTTAATATGTTTTTCAAGTCCGACACTAAAATACCCCTTTTTATACAATTATGTCTGCAATTCCAAGCTTTACTGCTTCCTCTGCATCTAAATAGACGTTTACTTTTTCATTAAGCATCTTTCTTAGCTGTTTTCTTGTCATTTTTGTGCTCTCAACGAGTGCTCTAATGTAATCTTCCTGAAGCTGCTCGATGGCGCCCAGTTCGTTAGCAAGATTTGGCAAAGAGCCCATCGATCCTCCGATAACATTGTGAATCATGACGCGACAATTTTTACCAATTCGGCGTTGACCCTCGGTGCCGGCGGCCAATATTAAAACGCCGGCCGACATAACCTTGCCTAATCCTATGGTTTGGATGTCCGTCTCTTTTTTAACAATCGTCATTATATCAAACAACGCAAACATATCGTCCGCGTTACCTCCATAAGTCGAGACATAAAATTCTATTGGCTTTCGCTCTTCTTCTTCCGGCTGTAGTTTATTCAGTTCATTTAAATATAGCAAAGCTTGAATTAGCTCAGCAACCTTTTCTTCTGCCACATCACCGAAAAGCCCGATCGTTCTCATATCCGGCTCCCTTTCACCAGAAGGTGGTAGCAAGCTTTCCGGGTCAATTATGACAATCTTTTTATCACCCTTAGACTGGCCATCCTCCATCAACTCAAGTAATTTCTTTTTAACTTTATCTATCAAGGTCCTCTCCCTCCATTAAAAACAGCAATGCAACTTGCCTGTTCTCTTCTAAATAGTTCATAGCTCCATTCCAGTCGTTAAACGTTACCAATGTTTTAAATCTTTCTGGGTGTACGGCCACTATTGACGCAACAATTTTTTCTTTAAAGCGGCCGAGTTCTGCCTCATCGTCTTCCTTGACTTTCTGATATATTTTACTGCCCGGAACGACTCCCGTTTTCGAGAGGGCGCGCAGTTTAGTATAAGTTGCATGAGAGTAAGCCTCTATACACCGCGACAAGATCGTTAAACTTATAATATGAGAGAGCTTTATTATTAGAACGCCCATGCGCGCACTATTAAAAAAGTAAAACGTCTTGCAAGTTATATATCCAAAAAGAAAGACAAGCAAATATAAAAGATAGTTTTCCCAACTCATTTTGTATCCAAAAAAATAACCACTAAGGCTTTAGTGGTTATTATAACAGCTTAAAGAACGTAGTTCAAGCTCATTTTGCAGAAAGTCTATTAAAAATTCTTTCGGCAAGTTTTTCAGCGATATCATTATGGCCTTTTTCTTTTTGAAGACGCTGGGCTACCCTGCGAGCAACTTCAGCAACTAGTTTATCACTATTTGCCTCTTGCATATAACGGTTGCCCGGGTCTTCTTCTTCTTCTGGCTCCATCCCATCAACTGGGCCGAAACCTTCCTCGTCCTCTTCTGGGGACATGGCGACTTCAAACTCATCATCACCCCCTTCATCGCCACTGTCAAGGTCATCTTCTCCGCCTAGGTCGGCGCCCGGGTCTTCCCCGCCGTCGTCCATATCAACTTCTACGCCAACTAGATCCGCCAGTTGGCGAACCAGATCCATAAATTGATCTTCTACATCTCCGCCGGCGCCGGCATCCATTGCGCCCATATCGTCCATTGGAACCTCATCGGAAACGTCAACTTCGACGTCATCAAGGGCCGGCTCATCTGCCATAGCCATGGGGTCTTCGACTCCCATTTCACCTTCCGGTGGCCCTAATTCGTCTTCTTCGTCCTCATCTTCGATGTTGGCCTCATTTGCAAATTTATTAAATCCATTTTCTGCTAGGGGGGCTAAGCTGGCTAGCCTCATAAACCTGCGAATTTCAGATTCATTTAGAATTGTTTTCTGAGCCATTGTGACATTCTCCTTAAAAATAATCTCAACATTAAATAGTTTCTAAATCTTATAAAAGCATTAAAACTTGAACCACTGCAAATCTGGGTCAGAATTGAGCTTTTTTAAGGCCCTGTCTTGCAGTTGTTTTACTCTTGCAAAAGAAATGTCTAATCTCATCGCTGTTTCTCTCAATGTCATTCTCCCGTTTTTGAATACTGCCACCAAAACGCAGTTGTTATCTTCATAGTAATCTATGTTGTGGCTGCACTCTTTAATTGGACACACCAAATCCCTTGAGATACAGTGCCGGGCACATTTTAGTAAACCATCACCCCTCATATCGTGCTACCCTCGTCTTCTATCAAATCAAATAGGTTCTCGATCTCTTCTCCGGAAAAAGCAAAGTCTTTAATTTTTTGGTGTCCGGATTTCTTTAGCATTCTTGACTTTTTGATTCTCTGCTCATTCATAGATTTCTGGTCTAAAGTTCGTTCCTCGATAAAAGAGCAGATCCGTTCGTCTTTTTTGATGAACCCTTCCACAATCGCTCTAAAGAAGTCCGACTGAGATATTGAATTGTGTCTCAACCTAATAATGAACTTGGCATGTTGGTTGTCAGTCTCTTCGAAGACAATCTTTTTCAATTCTTTGCCATAAATAGGGTTTTTATCGATCACCAGTTCCTCGCCAAAATATGAGTTCGACTTTCGCTGAGGCCGGAAGTGGTTTGCTTTACAAACTTTGCGCTTGCATGCAGTTGGCCAAGACTCCTGGCACCGGAATAAGAAAACCCGGAACGAATATTCCTATCGAGGTCACCTAGGATATTGCTAACGGCGCCGCGGAATGGAACCTTGGTCGCGACTCCCTCGAAAGAAGAATACTTTCCGCGCCAGTCCTGTTGAGCTTCTTTTGAAGCCATACCCCTATATGTTTTAAACTTAAACCCTTTCTCGTCGGTATATACCTTACCTGGGGTCTCGGATGTGCCTGAAAGTAGCGAGCCGCACATTACTGCGTCTGCGCCGGCGGCAAGAGCCTTAACTATATCTCCAGCATTTCTAATTCCGCCGTCTGCAATAATTTTTACATTTCTGTCTGTTTTGGCGCAGTCCATAATTGTTTGCAGGCCCGGGAGGCCATGTCCAGTTTGAATTCTAGTGGAGCAAATTGAGCCGCCACCGATGTTGCATCTGACTGAATCAGCTCCCCAGTCGGACAAGCTATTTACACCATCCAAAGTGGCAACATTGCCTGCCATGATATGAGTATCCATTCCAAACTTGCTCCTCAATTCTGCTAGCGCTTCTTTCATTAAAATGTGGTGTCCGTGAGCCACGTCGACGCACAAGAAAGTGGCGCCTGCTTTTAAGCACATCTCTGCTCGCTTAATATAGTCACCGGAAACCCCAATGGCAGCCCCAACAATCTTGGCTCCCGAAGTCGTAGCATCGCCGACCATGGAGGCCTGTTGGGCGGCGCTATTGTACCGGTGGATGATTGCTGTCGCACCTCCTTTCGCCATGGCCCGGGCCATCTTCCATTCCGACACTGTATCCATCGGTGATGCAATAATTGGCAAATATAGCTCTAACCCATTTGATAAGTCTGAACTAATGTCTATTTCGCTGCGGGATCTGATTTGTGAGTATTGCGGAATTAGCAATACGTCATCGTAAGTTAAAGCTCCATTCATTTCTTATAATTTTCCTTTATAAAGTCAATAATATCTCTAGAATAATACCAAGTCTTGTCATTCGGATTATCAGGATCCGCCAGTATCCAAGTCTTTGGATCATCTCCCGTCTTAATCATACAAATCGTAGGAGTTCCGTAGAAGTTAAGGCGTTTCTCGATCCCTTCTCCACGATTCATATTAAAAACATGAAACTTAACGTTGCTAAATTTCTCAGATATATCCGCGTAATAACTCTTAAGATTGAGGCACATTGGGCAGGTATCTGAATAGAACTTTATAACATGCATGTCATTTTCACATTCCAGATTATCTATCAGGTTATTTAACTTAGATCTATTGAGTCTTGTGATCGGCATGATTTTCCTCGAATTTGTTTAACGCAGTTTTAGTCTTGGCGATACAGCCTGGACAGAAGAGACTTACAGCTTCTTGCTTAACCACCACGCTCCACGATTGTACCATATCTTTATCTTTCTTGTCAAAGCTTTTTTGGCATGCGGTGCACATATCTGGCAATTTACTGAACTGAAAAATCTTTTCGGAGAGATCCTCTGTGGCTGTAGAATCGGTATGTTTGGTCAGCGTGCGACGTTGCTTTCTATTCATTTGCTCTTTCTAACCTTTCTCTGCTGTGACGCTTTGAGCGTTGGGCTTCTTTCCGGGGTGGGCACTAGCGTTTTCTCTTCCACTGGTGCAGGAGGCTCGGGGGTGGGTGCCGGTACCGGGTCAGATAACAAATCTTCGCTATACTGCTGCAAAGTCAGCATGGCGCCTTCAAATTGAACCAGCGACAGCGCTAGCGTTGCTATTCGCTCTGCATCTCCAACTTCAGAAGGCTTCGCAGAGATCTCTTTGATAACCCCATAAGTCTCCACGGCCTTTGATTTTAACAACAAAATAGCTGCATTAATTTTACTACTTGACATATCGTTCTTCCTTACCTATTCATTGCACCGAAGACTTGTTGCTTGCTTTCGCCATCAAATACCACCACTGCTGATGGGAATGGTGCACTGTTTGGGCTATCTCCAAACTTTAAGCGGCCCTTGACGAAGTATAGCTCTGACGCTAACATAACATATTTATGCCAATACTTAGTGTCTGTTCTTGCCGGGATAAGCATAACCACCTTTGTGTGGTTCTTCAGCGACTCGCGATATCCCTTTTCAATCCACTTGTCTATCCCTCGCCCATATGGGGGGTTGATAAAGAGGGTGTGGCCGGACCAATCTTTTGTCAAACCATCATCGTCTTCTGTAAAAAATTTACTGCATTTGGTGTTGACGGGACTCGCACAAGGGTCAAGAGTGAACGGGCCAAAGCGCCAATTGAGTTTATCAAAAAAGTCTTGTGGGGTCGACCATTCGCCGGTCTTAGA
>TARA_R110002074_G_scaffold402270_2_pt1 | contig 10523 bp, 10 predicted proteins | sample TARA_R110002074 | Tara Oceans TARA_R110002074 (sample SAMEA4397215) | marine metagenome | biome: Polar Biome; feature: [MIX] marine epipelagic wind mixed layer (ENVO:01000061); material: water (ENVO:00002006), including particulate matter (ENVO:01000060) such as... | depth 10-100 m
CTTTTGGATTTGTTGGTTTATGATTAGTCATGGTCGTTGATTTTTTAGTGTAGAAGTAAATAGGCAATCTGGATGCCTTTGGGAAATTCCTCACCTTTAAAAAAGTTAAATCATGCTTAGTTGGTCCTGAGCCAAGGTTTTTTACTTTTTTTTAAAAGCTTGAAAACTCAAAAAAATGCCTCCACTAGTTTCCCTGAGAATTGTTATTCCCAGTTTGGGTAGATATTGGAGTGAGGATGAGTTGGGTACTTAGTGTTTCCGTGTTGGCTTCTTTTTAAATTTATTCCAGATATTTTCACCCCAGCGACTCAACACCCCTTGTTTATCAGAGCTGTCAATATCTTCTACCCCTAAAGCATATCCTAGTGGTTTGAGTGCATCTGTCGCGTCAAAAATGATTTTTAAAATTCCCGCCAGAGGTATACTTAGAATCATACCCGAAACTCCCCATACAGATCCACCTAAAACAACTACTACAATTGTAATGAGTGGATTGAGATTAACTTTGTCGCCCACCACATACGGCTCTAGAATATATGATTCTATGAATTGAGCTAGCCCATAAGTAAATGTGACGATCATAAGCGACCAAGTTTCTGCGCCACTAAATGCTGTCATGGAAATAGCTAAAACGTAACCGATTATCACCCCTAGATATGGGATCAATGAGAGTACAGCGGCAATCAAACTGATTAAAATCGCGTTGTCCACGCCTGCTATCATTAAGCCAGCGCTGTAAATTATTGCCAGAAAAAGGATAAGCGTAAGCCTTCCTACTAAAAAGTTTACTGAAAGTTGAATGGATTGTCCCATTACTTCCTGTGCTTGACTTCTTTTCTCAGGATCGAAAAACTTAAGGATAGATAGCTTTACCTTTCTACGGTAAAAAAGGAAAAAGAAGAGATATATAAAGGTGAGCATTGCACTTCCCAAAAATCCAAAGAAATCCATGACGATAAGGCCAATCTTCTTTTTAGCGCCTTGAGTTAGTAATTCGGAGGAATCTGCTTCAGAATTATCAGGTAGCTTATCTGCTTGAGGTTCCTCAGAAGTCGACGACTCAGGATTTTCTTCTGTAGCTCCATAGATCAACTTCATTTGTTCCTGAGTACTTATGCCCGTTTTTTCTCGGATAAATTGTTGTGCAGATTCGAGTTTAGGCTTAAGTGTTTTTTTTGCCTCAGGCCATCTTTCCGAGATATTGCTAATCTGAGCGGATATGACCCAGAAAAAAGCTAAGAAGGAAACAAAGCTTACGACTACGCAAAGGAAGGAAGCGAGTCCTCTGGATATACCTATTATTTCCATCTTCCGCGAAAGAGGTATACAAATCAAGGTGAGAAGGGATGCAAAGGCAATGGGAACCAGAAATGAGGTGGAGATCACAAGTCCTTTGATTAGGAAGTAAGTTCCTAGGATAAGTAATGCCAAACTGAGTAAAATTTCCTTTGCTTTCATGTTATATGTGTTTTAGGTCTCGCGATGGTTTTGGTCTTAAAATTCCTCGGAGGTTCAAGGAATTTGCGATCTGATAAACATTAACCAATTATTGATTTCTCAAAGCATGAATAAATCTTGCTTTGTCATAATTGCTTCTTCCGTTGACGCCAACTTTTTTTGCTTTTGTCGTATAATTCCTCATTCGTTCGATTCTCATACGCTTTGGCTTTGCCACCTTTTTTGCCCGAGTTGGGGTCATTTGCGATTCTAGCAGCTTTCTCTTGGCTCATTCCTTCACTCCGAAGTGCCTCATATTTCTTGTCATTTTTGATGCTTTGACCATGGGATTTTGTTATCAATACCTGGGTTAAGTAGTTAAATGATTGATTTATAGTTGCTTTAATTGACGGTACTTACTGTTCGAATGAGGAGTTGCTGTAGCAATTGGTTCAAAAAAAAAGCCGAAATTCTAATTTCGACTTCTAGGAATAGCTTTTGGATCAGAGATTCCACTCATGCTGGATTCTGCTCACACTAATTATCTGTAATTATGAAATTCAAATTAATTGAAGAATTTAAGGAGTTTGCCGTCAAAGGCAATATGATTGACATTGCGATCGGAGTGATCATCGGCTCTGCTTTTAATAAAGTAGTAGATGTGTTGGTGAAAGAGATCTTTCTTCCTCCGCTTTCATTTCTTACCGATGGGATCAATCTGGAGAATAAGCGAATAATTCTGAGGCATGCGGTCGTAGAGGAGGGAATTACCAAGCCAGAGGAAATTGCAATTGGCTATGGAAAATTGATGGAAGCGAGTGTTGATTTTCTAATCATCGGATTTACTGTGTTTCTCATCGTTAAATTGATGAACACCATTAGAAAAAGAGCAGAGGATCCAGCAGATCAGCGAGAGACAACACCAAAAAATATTGAGTTGCTAAGCAGAATGACCGAACTTATGGAGAAGCAGGTAAAGTTGCTGGAAGGGAATAAGGGGGATTTGAAGGAATGAGTGGTTATTCAGATTCAGAGCATTTAAAAAATCATAAGATTGGGTGGGTTTGTTATTCTAAGTGTAAGCAATGCTATTGAGATATAGATGGATTCTCATTCTACATTCTCTTTTCACTTAATCTCTCAAGCTCTTATAGGAGTGAAAGCCTACATCGGTCACCCCACACCCGACATCCCACAATCCTAAAACTTCACCCCAAATCGTTCTCCCAATTCCGTCAAATCCTTTACCACCGGATCTAGCAATGGAATTCCATCTTTCATACGAATAGCTTCCAATTCACGCTCTGGATCACCTGGGATCAAGACTTTTTCATTTCCAGGAGTTGGCTTGGCGGCACGGAATCGAGTTATCCAATTATCCATGTGAGCTTTGAATTCATCAGCTGGACGGAAGGCATCTACGCGCATTGCGCCGAAAAAGTGACCAATCCCTTCTCCAACTGGATTAGGATCTGGCTCTAGGAATGCCACAAATGGCGGGACCCAAGGGCCATAATTGGCGCCGGAAAGAACTGCCGAGAAAATATCTACAATGGAACCCAGTGCATAACCTTTGTGCGAACCATGTTCACGATCACCACCCAATGGAAGTAAAGCTCCTCCATCTTTCACTCCATTTGCAGAAGTCGTCTGATTTCCATCTTTATCCTGCACCCAGCCAGTTGGTGTGTCCATTCCTTTGCGTTGAAGAATTTCCAGTTTTCCATTGGCTGCTGTTGTCGTGGCCATATCAGCGACGAATGGCGGCTGGTCTTTGGCAGGAATTGCAACTGCAATAGGATTGGTTCCCAGAAGTCTCTCCTGAGAAAAAGTCGGAGCTACCAGCGGACTGGCATTCGTCAAAGAAATCCCGATCATATCATGATCCAACGCTTGCATGGCATGGTAGCCAGCGATGCCGTAGTGATTTGAGTTTTTTACAGAAACCCAACCTGTTCCAGCGATCTTGGCTTTTTCGATTGCAACTTTCATCGCATAAGGAGCTACGACCAAGCCTAAACCTCCATCTCCATCTACTACCGCAGTGGAGGGAGTTTCGTGAACTACTCGCACATTTGGCGTAGCATTGATTCTTCCTTTTTCCCATAAACGCACATAACCAGAAAGTCGAGCGACCCCATGACTGTCCACTCCGCGTAGATCTGCAGATAGCAAAACATCCGCAGCCGTTTTAGCCTGATCTTCTGGACAGCCTATTTTGGCAAGCATGCCCAAAGTAAACGTATGGAGTTGTTCGTAGGAATAGGTCATAGGAATAGGGGGTTAAACTGGTGAAAAAACAATCAACCAAATATAAGAAAGGATATTTTTTTCGAATGGATCAATGGGCAGTTTGCTCTGGAATAAGCAAGGAAGCGATCGCACCTTCTTTTAAAGCATAGTGAGAACAAGTGATGAAATCAATATCTATGTAGCGCAAAATGAACTCAATCAAACTTGATGCGACCACAATCATGTCCACTCGCATGGGGATCATGCCGGGAATCAGCAGACGTTCTTCTTTGTTTTTGCTCAAAATCATGCGATGAATCGCTTCATATTCTTCTACTGGAAGTTCGAATACATGGCGTCCGGTAAGTTTGCACTGCAGCATGGATTCGAAATAAATGTCCGTCAGCGTATCAAAAGTCCCTGAAGCTCCAACTAGACCAGTTGGTTTGTAGGTTTGAATAGCTTGGATAAGAGGCTGAAGCTTTTCTTCCAGATAGCTTTCCAGTTTATCTATCTCTTCTGGGAGAATAGGGTCGTGGTAGTGAAAAAGCTCCAGTAGTCGTTGGCCACCGATTTCAAAACTTTGCTTCCAAAGTGACTCTTGGTTATTGCCAATGATGAATTCCACCGAACCACCACCGATGTCCATCATTAGGTCTGTCTGACCGTTTAGTGAGCCAGAAAGTCGAATTCCCTCATAAATCATTTGTGCTTCCTCTGATCCAGAAAGTACTTGTATGTTGATTCCAATGGTTTCTTTGACTGTTCTGACGAAGTCAGGGCCATTTTCGGCATTTCGCACTGCGCTGGTCGCAAAAGCAAAAACCTGATCTATGTGCTCGCCATCGATCAGGTTTTTGAAATGTGTGAGCGTATGAAATGCTCGTTTTATAGCATCTTCTGCTAGGGTATTTTGGTTGATACCGCCTTTACCCAATTTGACAGGGATTTTCTCCTTGTAAATTGTTTTAAAACTTACACCGTCTAATTCTACCAATAACAAATGAAATGTATTGGTCCCCATGTCTATCACCGCCGCCTTTCGGGTATTCATATGCTGCCAATTTTTTCGATGGGCGAATATAGAAAGTTATTTGAAATGAGGACTTTCTACTTAATATTTTATTGCCCAGTTTTAAATAAAGTCTTATCGCCATAGAGTGCACAGAGGTTTGGGGGTACACAGAGTTATCTTTCAGCTTCTACAGTAGCGTTGCTGAAAACACAGTAGAGTTTTTTTGAAAAACTTTCGCTCTTTTATTCCTGCTTTTGCCTGACTACAAGATATCCAAATACGAGATTTATAAGAGAATCTCATTGCTACTTACGCTAGGCCATTTGCAAATGGATTTTTGTTAATACCTTTTCCTACTTACTTTTTACAAAATCCACAAATTGGACACCTCCCTTAAGTTCATTCCTTCTCATTCTTTTCCATAGCTGACAAAGCCTGTTATATTTGAGCAAGTCTAAAAACTATTATATGAGTAAGCAGGATAAACCCAATTATACGTTGCCCGGAAAAGAGGGTAAAATCGATTTACTGAAAGTGAAAAATGCAGAAGCGCTACTTGGTGGAGGGGAAAAGAGAATTGCCTCTCAGCATAAGAAAGGGAAACTCACCGCCCGTGAGCGGGTCGAATTGCTGATGGATGAGGGAACCTTTCAGGAGATCGACAAATTCGTGATGCATCGCGCAAAGGATTTTGGTCTAGACAAGGAGCATTACCTAGGTGATGGAGTGATTACTGGATATGGAGAGGTGAATGGGCGATTGGTTTACATTTTTTCGCAGGACTTTACTGTTTTCGGAGGGTCACTTTCCGAAACTCATGCTGAAAAAATCTGCAAAATCATGGACATGGCCATGAAAAATGGGGCTCCAGTGATTGGATTGAACGATTCTGGTGGAGCGAGAATACAAGAAGGAGTGAATTCTTTGGGCGGATATGCCGATATATTTTATAGAAATACCCTTGCTTCAGGCGTGGTGCCACAGATTTCCGCGATCATGGGGCCTTGTGCAGGTGGTGCGGTTTATTCTCCGGCGATCACAGACTTCATATTAATGGTGGAAAATACCTCCTATATGTTTGTGACTGGACCAAATGTGGTGAAGACAGTAACGCAAGAAAATGTCACGGCCGAGGAACTTGGAGGAGCTTCAGCCCATAGTACTAAAAGTGGTGTCACGCATTTCGCATGTGCAAATGAATTGGAATGCATTCAGCATGTGAAGAAGATCTTGAGCTATATGCCTCAAAACTGCGAGGAAATTGCTCCTGTTTATCCTTATGAAATGCTGGAGGATGAAAGCAGAAAGGAATTGGACAGTTTGATTCCTGAGAATCCAAATCAGCCTTATGATATACGTGATGCGGTAAAGGGTATTGTGGATGAGGATTCGTTTTTGGAAGTTCATGAAAACTTCGCTGATAATATCGTAGTGGGTTTCGCAAGAATAGCTGGTAGAAGTATAGGTGTAGTCGGAAATCAACCCCAGTCTATGGCTGGTGTTTTGGATAATGATGCATCTGTCAAGGCGGCGAGATTTGTTCGTACTTGCGACAGCTTCAATGTTCCGCTCCTAGTTTTGGTGGACGTACCCGGCTTTTTGCCTGGAACAGACCAAGAATGGAATGGCATTATTACGAATGGAGCCAAATTACTATATGCTTTCTCAGAAGCGACTGTGCCGAGAATCACGGTTATTACAAGGAAAGCTTACGGCGGAGCATATGATGTGATGAATTCCAAGCATATCGGAGCCGATTTGAATTTTGCTTGGCCGACAGCTGAAATTGCCGTAATGGGAGCAAAGGGAGCTTCGGAGATTATTTTCAAGAAAGAAATTGCTGAAGCAGAAGATCCAGAAGCTAAACTTCAGGAAAAAGTAGATGAGTACACTTCTAAGTTTGCAAATCCATATCGGGCAGCGCACCGAGGCTTTATCGATGAAGTCATTATGCCATCCGAAACGCGAGTCAAACTGATCAAAGCATTTAAAATGCTAGAAAACAAGGTGGATAAGATTCCTAGGAAGAAGCATGGGAATATACCTTTGTAATATATTCAATTATCAATTATCAATTTTCAAATACAATTCTCAATGGATTCGAATACCTTTTTATATAAATACCTAAACAACGCCTCCCCAACAGGCTTCGAAGCATCAGGACAGCAGATTTGGCTGGATTATGTCAAGCCGTTTGTGGATGAGTATTTTACTGATAACTACGGAACGGCTGTTGCAGTCATCAATCCTAAAGCAGATTACAAGTTCGTCATCGAAGCACATGCTGATGAGATAAGTTGGTTTGTGAATTACATTAAAGACGATGGCTATATATATGTGCGTCGCAATGGAGGTTCGGATCATATGATCGCTCCATCTATGCGCGTGAATATCCATACTGATAAAGGAATACTTCCAGGGGTTTTTGGCTGGCCAGCTATCCATGTGAGAAAAGAGGGAAAAGAAGATGCCCCTACATTAGATAATATTTTCATCGATGTGGGTGCTAGAACCAAGGATGAAGTGGAGGAAATGGGTATTCACGTGGGCTGCGTGATCACCTTCAAGGATGAGTTAACCGAATTGAACGGGAAATTCTATTCTGGAAGAGCACTCGACAATAGAATTGGGGGTTACATGATTGCTCAGGTAGCCAAGCGAATCAAAGAGTCAGGGAAGAAATTACCATTTGGACTCTATATAGTAAATGCAGTGCAAGAGGAAATAGGTCTTCGTGGAGCTCAGATGATCGCTGCGAACATTAAGCCGAATGCAGCAATTATCACAGACGTTTGTCACGATACCACTGCACCTCTATATAATAAGGTGGTAAGTGGAGATTTATCCGCAGGCAAAGGGCCTGTTTTACCAGTAGGAGCTTCGGTTCACAAAAAGTTGTTGGATTTGATTATAGCAACAGCGGGAAAGAATGAGATTCCTTTCCAAAGAGCCGCTGCATCTAGAGGGACAGGAACAGATACGGACGCTTTTGCATATTCTAATGAGGGAGTGCCGTCGGCTTTGATTTCACTTCCTTTGAAATACATGCACACCACTGTAGAGACTGCGAGTAAGGAGGATATCGAGCAGGTGATCAATTTGATGTATGAGTTTTTGATAGATTTTGATCCGACTTTCGATTTTAGATACATAAAATAGTATGAGACCCACAGGCATGATGACTGTGGGTCGTTCTTTTGATATGGAATATTTAGATCAACTTAATCGAAGCATTTTCATTGAGAATCCTCCTCAGCGGATCATTTCACTTGTTCCTTCGCAGACTGAGTTATTGGTTGATTTAGGTTTGGAGGAAAGAATCGTAGGAGTGACCAAATTTTGTGTTCATCCCAAAGGCTTGAAAAAGCGTAAAACCCTAGTCGGAGGCACCAAGAATTACAGAATGGAGGTTATCGAATCTTTGAAGCCGGATTTGATTATTGGTAACAAGGAGGAGAATAAGCAGGAAGGGATTGAGGAGCTGATGGGAAAGTTTCCTGTTTGGATGAGTGATATCTATACGCTTAAGGATAGTTTGGATATGATTGGGAGTTTTGGAGAAATGCTAGGAGTGGAAGAGAGGGCTGAAGACATGATCAAGCAGTTGAATTCAGACTTTGCTCTGCCGTTATCCAAAAAGGGAACTGCCATTTATTTGATTTGGAAAGATCCAATTATGGTGGCTGGAGCAGACACCTTTATTAATGAGATGCTGGATTTTGCTGGTTTTGATAATTTGATTCAAACCTCACGCTACCCACAGCTCACAAATGAAGACCTAATTAATCTTAATCCTGATCACCTTTTACTGAGTTCAGAGCCTTTCCCATTTAAAGAGTCGCACATACAGTCTTTCCAATTGCATTTGCCGAAAACTAAAATCCGATTAGTAGATGGCGAGATCTTCTCATGGTATGGAAGTAGGTTGCTAAGGGCAAAAGGATATTGCGAAAATTTATAAACACTATATATATATAGTGTAGCTGAATTTCGTTATTACCGCTCGTGAAAAAATTTATTTACACGAGAGACTTTATTAAAAAAATCAATTAACTTTTGAGTCCAATTAATTTGAAACTTATAATAATATGAGATCGAGCAAGATTCAAGCATCACATTGAAGTGATTACTATCTAAGCGAGATTCCATATGTCCTTTAGAAAACAATTAAAAACATATGAAAAATACAAAATATGCATGGGTAGCATTAATCGCCTTGGTTTGGTCATGTGGGCCAAAGCCAGCAGATGACTCAGTGACGGAGACGATTGTAGAGGAAGTTCTGGTAGCAGAGAATTCACTATCGGAGGAAGAAAAGGCTAATGGCTGGATGCTTCTTTTCGACGGAACCAATACAGATGGCTGGAGATCCTTTAACGGGGATAGTTTCCCGTCAGATGGCTGGACAGTAGAAGACGGAGCTTTGAAAGCATTGGGCAAAGGCGGTGATATCGGAGGAGATATCGTTTTTGGTCCGGTTGAATTTGAGCAGTTTGAGATGGAGTGGACATGGAAAATAGCTCCCGGGGGAAATAGCGGGGTGCTTTATCATGTAGTAGAAGATCCAAAATACGATGCTCCGTATGAAACAGGACCAGAATATCAGATGATTGATCAATTGGGTTTTGCTGATCCATTGGAGAAGTGGCAGTCAATTGGCGCGGATTATGCGATGACTGAGCCGAACTACGAAGGAGTTGTGAAGCCAGCAGGGGAGTGGAATACTTCTAAAATCATTTTCTCAGAAGAAGGATCTAGCTATTATTTGAATGGACAGCAGACTGTTGAGTTTGTCCCTTACTCTGAAGCATGGACAGCTGCGCGTAATTCAGGTAAGTGGAATGACTTTCCTGATTATGCAATTTCAAAAACTGGTTTGATTTCACTTCAAGACCATGGTGCAGAGACTTGGTTCAAAAACATTAAAATTAGAAAACTATAAAATCGAGCTTGCCTGAGGCAGACAGGCATGACTCCAAGCTTCATGCAGAAGTTTGATTACAATCAAGCGAGATTCCTCCCGATAGCTATCGGGATTACATTTGAAAGACAAATTATAAACGTATGAAAAAGGTATTAGTGGTGATGTTGTTGGTAGCATCTGTGAATTTTGCGTATGCGCAGAAGAAAGTAAAACTCTTTAATGGTAAGGACCTTTCAGGTTGGACTGTTTATGGAACTGAAAAATGGTATGTAGAAGATGGATTGTTGATTTCTGAAAGTGGTCCGGATAAAGGATACGGTTATTTAGGGACTGATGAGGAGTACGATGATTTTGAAATTAATCTCGAATTCAAACAAGAGGCAAATGGAAATTCTGGTGTATTTATCAGATCTACTGTAGAAGGAACAAAAGTTTCGGGTTGGCAAGTAGAGGTTGCGCCTCCTGGTCATGACACTGGTGGGATCTACGAATCATATGGTAGAGGCTGGTTGGTAAAGCCAGATCCAGAGAAAGACAAGAACTTGAAGTTCGGTGAATGGAATAAAATGAAGATTGTTGTCAAAGGTGATAATGTTACTTCTTACTTGAATGGAGTGGAGATGGTGAACTTCTCTGACGCTAAAATTGGAGAAGGAAAAGGTGGAATTAACCTTCAGATCCATGATGGCGGAGGAATTAAGGTTTACTGGCGAAACATTGTTTTGAAAAAGCTTTAATAGGCCAAAAGCTATAGATGAAATGCCCTGATGATTGAGTCATCAGGGCATTTATATTTTGTGGAAACTTTTCCCCGTCTCTATCAGTGCTTTATGGCAAAACGAGTTAAATCTCTAACATTTCTATTGCTCCTAAGAATAAAAGGTAGATATTTGCACTCCCAAACAACGCGAACGG
>TARA_R110002074_G_scaffold396170_1_pt1 | contig 10512 bp, 12 predicted proteins | sample TARA_R110002074 | Tara Oceans TARA_R110002074 (sample SAMEA4397215) | marine metagenome | biome: Polar Biome; feature: [MIX] marine epipelagic wind mixed layer (ENVO:01000061); material: water (ENVO:00002006), including particulate matter (ENVO:01000060) such as... | depth 10-100 m
ATTTTCTCTAATCCATTTTAAAGTTTTAGCCATAATTATTTTAGCTTCAACAAACGGTAATGGACCAGTTACTAATTCAATCATTCCAGTACCACCGGAATTATCTGGTTCTAATTTAAAGGTATTTTCAGTAGGGGTAAAGTCACTATGCGCTTTTTCTTCTACTCTGATTGTCTTGTTTAAAGTTTGCGCTAAACTATCCTTAGTAAGGTCTAGGTTTTCATTTGAAAAGAATTCAAATTCAAATCCTATCTTTGAAGAGTGTATAGCGTTAAGTTGTTCGTTAGAATACATGTTTATCCTGATTTGTTTATATATTCCAAACCAGGATAGCAGTTATACTAAGTTCATTGTAATCTTACGATCACTAACATTAACACTACCGATCTTAATGCTAACAATATCACCTTTAGCAAGTTCAGTATCTTTCAGTTTGGTTTTATGTATAAGACCACTGATGCCTTTTTCCAATTCAACAAATGCACCATACTTAGTAACTTTAGTAACCTTACCTTCAGTAATCATCATAGGTTTATATTTTTCATCAGCACCATCCCACAGATCAATTTTAGGACCTAATTGACTTAATATAATTTTTCTATCAGAAATAACTTCTTTAGACCAAAAGTCAATAGCATCACCGGCTTTTATATCTCGCCTTTCAAGTTTTTCTAAAGTAGATTCATCTAATTCATTCTTAGGTATTAACCCAGTAAGACATTCATTAAACTCAGCAAATATACCAAACTTAGTTGTACCTGTAACAAACCCAGTAATATGTTCTTTGTTATTTTCTCTAAGATCTTCTACGGCAGAAGGAATCATCGTCCTTAGATATTCTCTATGAGAAACGACAATAGTTTGTTTTTCATTAGAATAAGTTATTGGCATTACGATTAATTCTTTACCTACAAGTTTTTCAAAATCAGGTAATTTATTCAACCCACCTAACGAACCTGGCATAAAACATTGTACGCCACCTAAATCAACCCAATATCCACCATGGATTAATTCTTTTACCACACCAGTGAAACCAATAGTTTTATTACCTATTGCATTATAAATTTCTTGTCTTTTAACTTCATCCATTGCATCACTAATAGAGGCATAGAGGGTGCCTTGTTTAGAATGCTTAACCTTTATATCTACTATCATACCAACTTCTAATTGATCTACGATTTCTTTAGGTTCTTTTGCTAAAATACAAACAGCAGTATTTTTTCTAGATATGTCTACTAATGCCTCTATCTTTACTTCTTGTTCAACACCGTCAATGATTTGAATTTCCTTTTTAATATAAGCAATTTCAGCTTGGGTAATATAGTTATTATTTTCTTCTGACATTGTTAGCTTACGAGCATCAATATCAGTTAATTCGTACATATCCATAACATCTCCTGCATATTCTTCAGTAGACATTAATTTAGTTCCTTTAGGAACCATTACTTTTATTGTTTTAGTATCAAATGGATCATCACTTAATTGGATGGTAATTTCTTGTTCAATCATTATTTTTTATTAAGAGTGTTATTATAGATTATATATTACTCAGTTTAGATTTAATTATTATACACATTAGTATTTAATAGTTTTAAGATTATGTAATAATAGCCGGTGGTGATGGAGCGGTGGTTGCCCCCGTTTGTGCAGCAGGAGATCCTGCGGTAGCAACAACTTGACCTGGCGGTGTAATTATAGTCTGTGATCTTATGTAAGCATCAACGGCAGTGGAAATACCAGGGCCTGCTATTTTAGAAAATACTAGAGATGCTGATACTATAGCCGCCGTTAGATTAAGAGCCTCGGCGTCGTTTCCAGTTTTAGGCCCGGCTTTAATAACCGTAACAAAATCTGTTAACGCAGCTGCAAGTGCGGAGTTTAATGTTGTTTCTATAGCGGTGTTTAATACCGGTTTTATTAAAGGCATGTTTTATATTTTTATTAATTTATATATTTATAGAGTTTTAACTTGCTTTTGGCTTAATTCTTTTGCAGTCATTGCATTACCGGTTGCTGTTGGTGGGGATGTAGGTGCGCCCATATTTCCAATATGAGTATGCTTATTGAATAACTTCATAAAGGTATCACCTAATATAACTTTCTCACTTGCACCTTGGCCTAATTCAATAGATGATGCATGATTAATAATGGTGTTTGTACAATTCACAATAGCATCTTCGCAATTTATTTCAGTATTAGCTCCACTATTAATTGTAAACTGAGCAGAATGAGTAAATGTTATATTTCCATCGTTGAGCATTACAATAGAATCCCCGTTTGCGTTTATTATCTCAACAGAATTATCAGGTTTTATATTAATTGTAGTTGGACCTTCCGTTGTAGTATAGTCCATCATCAATCCTTTTTCTTCAGTAAAGAAAACTTTTATATGCTCGTCTTCTCTTTCGTTTGTTATCTCTGCTCCATTTTCGCCTCCAGTTAAACCGAATGCTGTGTCATATATTAATACGTGTGAATTAGGATATGCCGCCTCTATCTCCGCCTTAGTCTCATCAGAAGGATATAGTGACTCATGGTATACTGGTGCATAATAATTACCATTATCAAAACTTACTCTCAATATAGTTCCTATCTTAGGTACTGAAAATGTACCACTCCCTGTATTGCTACCACCTGAGGAAGCCACAGAAGGTCTTGCCCAAGGTAAAGATTCTACTGGCATAATATATGCACTCTCAGGATCTTCAGGATCTTCTCTCTGGTCCATTTTACCAAAGACTCTAATTCTACATCTTCCCTCAAAGATATCATCATCAGTGTTTTCAACAATACCTATCCACTGAGTACCTTTTAGATTATCATCCTTTAGCTCTTTTGTTGTTAATTTTCCCATATATAATTAATCAAATACATTAGTACTTTCAAATGAAGATGGCCCAGATGGTCCAACTCCAAATATATTACTTTGTGTTAATGGTTGAGCATCATCACCAGGTGGCATAATATTACTAGTCTGTAATTTTTGTGTACTACCACCAGCTGCAATTTCACCATCAAAGATATTAGCACCTAGTGGATCTACAAATCCTGGCGTAGTTTCTTCCTGTGCTATCGCCCCCTGTAAAGTACTTAATAACCCTTGTGGGTTTTTAATAGTATTCAAAAATTGATTTCTTAAACCATATACATTACCAAATTTTAAACCTTGTACAAAGCTTAATGCCTTTCTCTGTACGAGATTCTCTGCGCCTTGTATAGCTTTATCAAGCATTTTCTTACCAGCGGCTTTTGCTAAGTCTCCGTATGTTTTTGGTTGTTTAGGTGCTGAATCAATTAAGGCAGAATCATATCCAGCAAATTGTGATTCAATTTCAACTCTACCGTATGACCATTTCATAGATGATGTGGCCATAGCACCACTACCGTCATTGCTAACATTTGCAAATACCTGCCCACTTGCACTTGCATCCCAAACACATTCATCAAACTTTAAGGTTATTTTTGACGCATTTTCATTTACAAATTTACTAAGCTCTGGTTCTGGGGATAATGGGTTAAGTGCATTTAACCAGTTTCTTACAGATTTAAATTTTCTAATTTCAACCACCTCAACCCTCACGGTAAAATACATTAAATTTATAGGTATAAGATTCCTTCTGTATTTAACATCATAGCATGCTGACTTATAAAGATTAAATAGCGCAGACATCTTTAAATCTATTGCTTCTAAACAACCTATAACAATTCCTTCACCATCAGCCGAACCTCCATAAGGAGTCATGTTAACTGTTTTATTAAAAGCATCTTGCAATCCTTCTATAGTTTGAAAATAATAAGGCCTTTCTTTTTCTATTTGATTTATTCCTTGACAGAATGCTTTTAAATAAGTTGCCCTAGTAACTTCCCCTAATTTATTTAAATAACCAACGGCAGATTCACCGTGTGGCTGAGTACCTTGTTCACCTGCATCACCTCCCCCTATACCAAATGGGTCTGGGGACTGTGGTATTGCAGGACTACCTTCTAATGCACCTTCAAAAAGTGGGCTTGATATATCAAACCTAAGATTAAAACCAAGGTAAGTTGGGTCATCTAAACTAGTCACACCATTACCTCCACCAACAGCAGAAGATGCAGTCTGTACAAAGGTCTTAGCAAAATCGTAACTATTAGGAAATGATTTTTGGAAGTTTGCAGCTAAGTTAGCTAACTCTTCTGGGGGTTCTCCTCCTGCTAATGCTTTAAGTGAAGCCATTTATAGTTTTGTTTTTTTATTTATTCATTATGTAGATGGAGTTACTTCTCTTCTACGTAAATGTAACCTTTGCCTTAACCCGGCACCACCTGCTTGTTGCCCACTTGTTAAAAAATATTCAATACCGGTAATAACATAAAAACCTGAAAGGTATTCATTAACAACACCAAATTCATTATCTACATCACTCCCTAGATTATCAGGTGTATCTTTTCTTCTGGTTGAATCGTTAGGAGCGTTCTCGTCATTCTCTGGGGCAGTTAAAGTACCCTTTACCATTTGTGCAGTTTCCATCATATGACAGTAAATCCTAGTATACCTTAATATAGCAGGATTAATAGTATCTAATTCAATAGTCATACCTAATTTATTAATCTCTGCTAAGTTTTGGAAGTTTTGAATAGATGCATAATAATAATTATCATGTACATTATCACCTTGTGTACCTAAAAATTTAAATTTAACTTGCTCATTAACAGGACCTTCTACTTCACCATTAATAGTTCTACCTTTAGTAACAGGTATCATTCCTGGTGTATCACTTGTTATAGGATCAACAAACTCACTTATAAATTCTTTCGCATTTAAATCCCAATACTGAGTATATCTCTTATAGCCATTATTTTTACTAATTCTCCCACTATTGTTAACTTGCTGATATTTAGATATGTATCTAGCAGTACCTTGTAAATCTAGTTGATTACTTAACATATTAGGGAATGTTGATTCACTATCTTCTTGATCACCACTTCCCATGGTATCCATTGCATTTTGCTGAAACATCTGACTAACCTCCAAGTCATCTTCCATTCCAAAAAACTTATTAACATCAACAAAAGTCAAATAGTAATAAGGATCAATATACGATGTAAAGAATGCTTCGTCATTCAGATATGAATTAGACGTTATGTCTTCTATAAACTTCTGTGAAGTATCATATGGGTTTGTCCATACTTGCTGATCTGTAGTATCTTCAATGTTTGATGCATAACCTAATTTTAATTCTTCTGCAATAGACAATAAAGAATTCCAGCTAGTATTATCTTGGAATTGAACCTTTTCTGTAAATAAGTTAGGTACATGCATTCTACCTTCAACCATAATTTGTGATGAAGAATCTGTTGCACCACCGCCACCTAACGGTGTTATTTGTTCTATAGTAAAATCAATTCTTATTGGTTTAAATGTAGTTTCATTACCTTGTGATCTGATATACATTTGAATAATATCACCATCCTTAGGAAAAAATCTAGCAGTAAACATTCCATCCCTATCAAAAAAGCTAAATCTGCATGTAGGATAAAACCCAATAGACTTAAGCTCAAATACTTCTAATCTATCACCCTGTACTTCATATGAATTGATTTTAATTAAAGGTATCATTGAAGAAAACTTACTAGGTTTTTCTTTAATAGTATTACCATCGGCATTATCAGTACCACTCTCAACATCAGTAATCTCCAACTCATCTAGTGCAATTGCAGGTTCTACGACTGTTAATATATTTCTTTCTATCGCTGACATATCTTATTTAGATTTAGTACTTCTACTTGGTAAATTTGTTCCTAATTGAATTTTTCCTCCACTAAATGTTTTAGATTCTTGTCCAGGTTGTAGCATATTTGGTGGCATCGGTTGTTTCACCCCATTTTCACTACTCTTAGCTTTTTCAATTAATCTCTGTACTCTTGATTGGTCTTTTTCGCTTTGTCTACCAGTATCAACATAAGCCTCTTGTACGTCATTTGGTCTTGTCGCTGGGTTAGGTCTTTTATAAACCAGATCTTTTCTAGATAAATTAGGTATAACTAAAATGTCGCCCTCCTCTATACTAAATGGATTAAATATATTATTGACAACACAAAGAGCATCTATAAATTCACCACTGCCATAATATTTTTCAGATATTTTATCAATCCGACCGACTTGATCAACCATAACATAGTGTAGTGCTCTAACCCCTAGGTCAGAATCGTACACAAAAGAAGGTGCAGTAAAATCCCAATACCCTTCTCCAGTTTCGTCAATAATTAATCTATTTTTTAATGTTAATGATTTAATATCCATGCCTTGTTATTATATTATGAATCAATAAACATACTTACTGCATTAGAGGCATAAGCTGCATCATCATCAGTAAATATATTTGCAGTTGATTGCTTCTTTACATTACTTATCTGATCGTTTTTAACGTCTGATGCTTGTGCACCTTGCGTTGGTGATAAACCTTTTTTATAATTACCTGCCTTAACAGAGCCATAAGTAGCAACGTCAGCTCCAGCTAAATTTAAAATATCTTCTTCGCCTTTAGCAGATGCATAAATTCTACCACGACCTGCATTAAACATATTTTCTATATCCCCTTTATCTCTAGGTTTACCATGCTTGAGATCAATTTCAAATTTAACCTCCATAGGAAAATCATCATAACCTAAACCATGTCCTAGCGTCATTGTTGAATTATCACAATACATATTACCCATAGTAACAATTGGATTTAATGGGTTACCAACGGTTACATGCCAATCACCAGTCGGTTCACCACTTATTAGTGCCTTAGATGCCTGTGTACCAGAAACCGCGCCAACATTATCACTTAAAAATCCACCTAGCATATTACCTAACATAGTCTTACCAACTTTAAGTAAACCTTCAATACCATTATCTAAATTAAATTCTCCAGTTCCTCCACCAAATACATTCTTAAACCCTGTTTCAACATCAGTAACCACACTTCCTATATAACCAGAGAAGTCACCTTGTTTTAATTTATTAATATCTCCAAATTGACTAGAAACAGCACCAGCCCCACCATAGTATCTCTGACCACCACCAAAGAACTGGCCATTATTATAAGTCATAGTTAACATGTTACTAATAACGTCAATCATTGCAATTTTAGGATTAATATAATTTAGAGATTTTAGTTCATATTCAAAATTAAGCTTTAGGTCGTTTGAGAATTTCATACCACGATCTCTTACAGTAGTAGCATCAACAACATTAACAGGTCCTATTACAAAATTAGCATAAGTAGTACCTAGCTTATCACCAGTAGACATGTTCTGTGCTGCAAATTTTTGTCTTGAACTAATTCCCTTAAATGCATCAGCAGTTGCCTTACCAACACCACCCATTTTAGAATAGAATGGCTGTGATGTATAACCACCATCACCACTACTAATATCTTCCATTTCAGATTTAACTTCCTTATAGTTTAAACCATAAGACATTGTTAAAATATCATCTAATTTATTACCGGTCTTCTCACCCATATAAGTAACTGCAGTAACACCTGCAGTCTGTGTAGCATCAACAGCAGCCTTAGGCTTAGGCGCCTTTGGGTCTTTTGATGCAGGTGACGCGGTTAAATCAAATATATTATCATTTACTGGAGTTGGGAACCTTCTCAATGTAATAAGATGGTTAATAGGTATTTGTTTATAATACTTACAATATAAAAAATCCTGCGCAGCGTAACTTATTCTAGGATAATTAGCACCAAAATATTCAATAAGTTTACCTATAGAAACGTTCCTGGCTTTATCACCACCCATATAAGGGTTGTTCGGTTGGTCATCATAACCAGTAAAAACTTCACCACCAGTTAAACCACCATACATCCCTCTAAAATTAAACAAAGCATATTTATTAAAAATAGATCTAGGCGTTTCAGCATTCATCCCAACAGCAACACCAAATTCATCTGGTATAGCTTTATCCTTATAAAAATTCTGCGCAAGCAAAGTATCTACCCCATGCGCAAAGCCAAATGATTCACCACCAAATACACCTAATCTATTTGTAGTTTCTTTACTTGGGTTTGTTGGAAATAAAGCGTCGTTAAGCTTTCCTATCTTATCGGATAATGGCATATATAGAGTCTATTTTTAATATATATTCAGCTTAAGCTGTCAAGATACTTATCAATATCAATATCACCTCTTTGAAACTTATCAGACCAGCCTTTTTTAAATCTAATATTAAACTCTTGGTTGCTATCAGTTGAAAGAGAACCTTTAAAAAAAGGCCTGGATGATATATCTCTTATTTCTTTTAGATTTTTTGATATTATATAAAACTGAACTTTTCCAAATAAATCTTGTAAATCATTTTTTGTTTTTTTACACATTACTGATTCAACTATTACATATAATCTCTCTCTATCACTTTCGTCAAACCTATCCTCTAATGATTTTACATTTTTAAAGTCTTCTTTTTTAATAGGCATTTTTCTAGCACGATTTTCAAAATCATATTTAAAATTCATGTCAAAAAAGTGAGATTTGAGATACTTCATATTATCATACATCTTAATAATACGAACTTGGTATAATGGATTAACTGGATCCCATTGAGTATCTACAATTAAACCTTTTATTGGCAACAAGACATTAGGTGTACTAAATGAAGATAGTAAACAATAAACAGTTTGGCCTTTAGTAAATATTCTGTGTGCTTTCATTCAAACTCAACGACATTCTCAAACAGCTTAGCGCTACCATTTACATTGATGTCTGGTGAATGATATATGTTATATTTAATTTCATTAGGTGTTAAAGATTCTACATACGTTTTAATACCTTTAATAGTAAGTTCATCTAGATTACCTAAAACATAAAATATAGAAGTTGTTGTGCTTCTATCCAAGACTGTTTGTAACTGCTTCATTAAGTAAGAAGATACTACAGCATCAGATGGTTCAAACTGGTAGAAATCATTTTTTGTCAACTTATTAAAAATGTCCATGTAATTAATACACTCAATGTTTCTTGGTACATTTCCTAAATAAGACTTGACCTTCATGGCGTCTTTTGAATATATGAAATTAAATTCTATTATTGCTTCCATTCAGTTAATAAGTCGATCTCAGCTTGGAGCTCCTTTATTTTACTTTCTATATCCTTCTTGTTAGGCTCATAATGAGTTCCCCACTCAGTTTTGATTCTTACAACGTCTTTATCAAATTTATTACCGACGCCTAAACCTAAGTCCTCACAAAGCTCAAAAAAGAATTTCATAATGTAATCATACTTGTTTCTATTATCATCGTTAGACTCAAAAACATCAGTAGAAGTCCACTGTTCTTTCCCACCACCATGATTATCATCAATCACTCGCTTAATAACCCCATTTCTTGCAGGCTCTAAAACAATTTTAATCATTAAGTCTTTTATTTAAAGATTCTCTAGTATCTTTAAAGATCTTTCTTGCTACCTTTTTATCAGTATGCCAAGATTCTTTATCTTTGACCATTAAGATTGCATTAGCTTCTCTTAACATTTTAATTTCGTCTTCATTGTAACCAGCATCTTGCCAAGCTATAATTTGTCTTTCTTCCATAGCCTCTAATCGCTCAGTCGTGTGCTTGTCTTGTGCATCAAGATTAGCTACATGCAGCTCTCTACCTTGTTTAATATTTTCTTTAGTAACTTCCATCCATTTATGAAAAGGTAATTTACTTTTTGCTTTAAGTATACCTTGGTACTTCATCGCTAACCTTCTCTGTCTTCTATTTGGTGCTTGTGTCATATGATTGATTTTATTATATATTATAGCTTAAATTGCTTAGTCAATTTTATATCTAGTTTTAATTAATTCTTTAATGCTGTCAAAAAGACTATCTAAAATTAAGTCTTCTGATATTTGATTTTTAATAAAGGATTCTAATTCTTCGTTTACTTCATCTGTATCAAATGATGAACTAATGATTTCATAAATATCTTCTTTAGGAACCTCTATAGGAAATATAAGATTCAGTTTTACCTTATCATTCTTCTTCTGTTTATCAAAAAGAGTTCTTATTGGGGATTGATCATTAGTTTTTTGTGGTGGTACTATTTCACTAGCAATATGATGGTCATCTTTTTCTACTACTGGTGTAGGAGAACCAAAATCTAAGGGTTGTCCGTTTACTGCTTCTAAGAATTCAGATATTAAATTAGTTGATATTCTACCACCACTTTCAAACAAAGTCCATTCCCCATCAATGCCTTTTATTGTTTCAACCGAACCAAACTTATCACCTTTGACCCACTGTAGTTTTACATTATCTGTTTTTTCCATACTATTATCCATTTATAGTTATTATACTTGGAAAAATGAAATTGTTTAAGATTGTGTTAATTATGCTATGAGCTCACTCCAAGCCTTCCAGGTTCCAGCACCAACATTTTGATAAATATCACTAGTGGTATCTGTTCGCCATCCAAAGGTTACCTTCTGATCTTCTAGGATATCCCCAATCACTGGCCAATTAGCCTCTCCACATACATACCAAACACCATTTACCAAAC
>TARA_R110002074_G_scaffold3291_1_pt1 | contig 10502 bp, 7 predicted proteins | sample TARA_R110002074 | Tara Oceans TARA_R110002074 (sample SAMEA4397215) | marine metagenome | biome: Polar Biome; feature: [MIX] marine epipelagic wind mixed layer (ENVO:01000061); material: water (ENVO:00002006), including particulate matter (ENVO:01000060) such as... | depth 10-100 m
TTTTCATTTCCTTGAATCCCGATAGCTATCGGGAGGAAATCTAAATAATCTTCTCAACAAAAATAAAAGCAATTATATCATAAATACTATATTTATCAAAAAATTAAATATTGCCGATTATATATTCAATAAAGTCCAATAAATTGGAGCAGTTTTCATACTATATCGGCATTATATAAAATAATTTTGAATTTAATAATAAATATTGGTTATATCATATGGGTTTTACATTTCAGGTTCTTAATAACACGAGGGGGATATTCAAAAAAATAATAGAAAATAACTCATTGAAGGATTTAAACAAAACACCTAATGGATTCAATAATAACATCATTTGGAATATTGGGCATGTTGTTGTTTCAGAGCAGTTGTTGGCTTATAAATTGTCAGGTTTAGAATCTACCTTATCAGATGAAATGATTAACAAATTTAGAAAAGGCACTAAACCTGAAGGAAGTTTAACTCAAATAGAAGTTAATGAAATAAAAGATTTGTTATCTACTACTATTGAAAAGACGATTGAAGATTACTATGATGATGTTTTTGAAAATTACAGCAGTTATACCGTATCTACAACAGGAAATACTTTAAACAATATAGATGAGGCTTTGCAGTTTGTAGCGATTCATGACGGTTTACATTACGGGTACGTTTTAGCGCTTTTAAAGGCTGTTAAAAACTAAATAAGGCTCAGCGTCTTCAAAAGGAATAACAAACTCTATAATACCACTAGAGTAGGGCGCAATTTCATAAGTATTATAAAGTAAAACAATACCATCTTCACTATATCCAATATTTTCGGGTAACTCAAATTCTGTATAATCTGAAAGTAAACTTTTATCTTGTGTAGCCGCTTTAAAATAAGGTTCAACTACTGTTTTAAAAGCTTCAATATCATTAAAAATTTGATTGTTTTGAATACGTTGTCCTGTTTTAGAATTAAAATTCAAAAAAGAAATATTCAAAATACCATGTGCCCCACCGGTATTGGTATATGACGTTATTGCAATACTTATTATTTCTGACGATTGATGCATCACTTCGCCATCAATTTGAGCTTCCCATATTTGTGCAGTTTCTGGGAAATCAGTTTTAAAGATGTTGTATTCATTATTAAAAGAAGCAATACTTTCCTCCAAGCTGGATGAGGTGATTTCATCTGGGTTGCCAATATGCAATGCCGAAATAATTGTTTTTTGTAGTTCAGAATTTATTTGAATTGATACCGTTTTATCTCCACTTGCTTGAGGAATGTTTACTTCTACAATAGTATTATTATCTGTAGTGATATTGATATCTGAAAAAACAGTTTTCTGTTCTTCTTCGCAATTGAAAAGAACTAAAAAACAACAAATTGATATAAGATGTTTATGAAGGCGCATATATTAATATAAAGCTAGTTTAAAGATAATTATTGCATTTGAATTGAGAAAGAATTCCTCGATAAAAAAGATCGAGGTTTCCGTTTAAATTGTCATTCTCGCGAAAGCGGGAATCTTAGTAAAGACATCAGTGCTATCAAAACGGCTTTACAGAAAAGCAATATTTATTAGATTCTAGACTTATGATTTAAAAAATGCACTTTACTAAACCGAATTAAAACTTACATTTGTGCAAAAGATATTTACTGATGAAACATCAGGACTAAAAACTTAGTCAACTAAAAAAATGATTACATGGATATTACACCTGCCTTCCGGTAGGCAAGTGTGTCATTTTAAAAACAATAAATACAACCACATGAAATTCAATACTAAAGTCATTCACGGAGGTCAAGAACACGACAAAGCTTATGGCGCCGTTATGCCGCCAATTTATCAAACAACAACCTACGCTCAAACCACACCTGGAGGTCATAAAGGTTATGAATATTCAAGAACACATAACCCTACTCGAAATGCTTTGGAAAATGCGTTTGCAAGTATTGAAAACGGAAAATACGGTCTTGCATTTAGTTCTGGTCTTGCAGCTATTGATGCCATTATTAAATTATTAAAACCTGGTGATGAAGTCGTTTCTACAAATGATTTGTACGGAGGCTCTTTTAGGTTATTCACTAAGATTTATCAAGATTTTGGAATAAAATTTCACTTTATAGGCATGCAAAATGCATCCAATATTGAAGCTTATATAAACAAGAATACAAAGCTTATTTGGGTTGAAACACCAACAAACCCAATGATGCATATAATTGATGTTAAGGCTGTATCATCTATTGCAAAAAACAATAATATTTTATTAGCTGTAGATAATACGTTTGCAACGCCATATTTGCAACAACCCCTTGATTTAGGTGCTGATATTGTTATGCATTCGGCAACAAAATATCTAGGAGGACATAGTGATGTGGTAATGGGAGCTCTGGTAGTTAATGATAAAGATTTGGCCGATAAATTATACTTTATTCAAAATGCCAGCGGTGCTATTTGTGGTCCTCAAGATAGTTTTTTACTATTAAGAGGTATAAAAACATTACATGTTAGAATGCAACGCCACTGCGAAAACGGTAAGGCTGTCGCTGAATTTTTAGCGAATCATCCTAAAATTGAAAAGGTGTATTGGCCAGGGTTTGAAAATCATCCAAATCATGATATTGCTAAAAGCCAAATGAGTGATTTTGGTGGGATGATATCTTTTACATCTAAAGGGAATAATTTCGAGGAAGCTATTAAAATTGTTGAAAAACTAAAAGTATTTACTTTGGCTGAGTCTTTAGGTGGTGTTGAATCGCTTTCAGGACATCCAGCAAGTATGACACACGCTAGTATACCAAAAGAAGAACGGGAAAAAACAGGCGTTGTAGATTCTTTAATAAGACTTAGTGTAGGTATTGAAGATATAGATGACTTAATTGCCGATTTAAAGCAGGCTTTGGGATAGTTTATTAATCTAGATAATAAATGTAACCAAAGTTTAACCAAACTAACCAGTCGTTGTACTTATTATAGCTTAATTGGTGGTCTAAACCGTCAATACGGTCGTTAAAATAGTATTGCCACCTTAGATCTAACATGAGGTCAGAAACCTTAGTAAGCTTATATCTAACGCCAACGCTAGAAACAATAGACCAAGTACTACCTGGAGAGGCATCAACAGAACCTGGTTCCCAAGCAGAGTAAAAGTTACTTGGGTCTGTAACATCACCAACAGCTGTTGGGTCCGGATTAGCATATGTGGTGCTTACCTCAGGAGTAAAAGAGGTGTAATGAACCCCAAAACTTACAAAAGGAGCAAAACTGTATGCAAACCCTTGAAAATCGCGAATACTTAAAGGGAAAAACTCAAGTTGAGTACCAATATCTAAGTTTTTAGCAACACCTTTGTGTGCTCTAAGTTGGTTGGCCTCAATTGTTGTGCGGTCAGGACTTACCCATTTTCCAAGGTGTTCTAAATTTGTTTTATTATAAGAAAGCTCATTCCTTAACTTAAAATGGTCATTAAAAAAAGTATCTGTTGTATAGCAATTACAGTCTGCTCTGTATGCGAAATTTAAATAATGAACAATTCCTATTCCATAACCAGAATTACCAAAATTTGTTTTAGAATCTTCACGACTACCAAAATCTGATCTAAATTGAACAGGGCCAGCAATAACGCCTACTTCATGAGAAAAGCCTAGTTGAGCACTTGCCGTTTGAACTATAAGAAACAAGCAAAAAGTAGAAACTAAATGTTTCAAGTTAAGCATAAAAGGTTTTTTTTTTGAGGGCATTATTATGAACAAATATATAAAAACTAGTAAAACAAACAAACATTAATAAATTGTACTAATACAACTTGAAAATATTTATTGCGAAATTCAAAAATAAATGAATATTTTTTTGAAGATAACGTATATTTGTATCGATAAATTACATATTTAATAAATAACAATGTAATAATTGTATATATGAAAGATAACATTGAAGCATTTTTAGACCTTGTAAAAGAAAGAAATGGTCACGAACCAGAGTTTTTACAAGCCGTAGAGGAAGTTGCAGAAACTGTAATTCCTTACATTGTTCAACATGATATTTATTATGGTAAAAACATTCTGCTTAGAATGGTTGAACCTGAACGATTGATTTCTTTTAGAATCTCTTGGGTAGATGATAATGGTGAAATACAAGTAAATAGGGGTTATAGAGTTCAAATGAACTCCGCTATTGGACCATATAAAGGTGGTTTGCGCTTTCATCCAACAGTAAATGCGAGTATTTTAAAGTTTTTAGCTTTTGAGCAGGTGTTTAAAAACTCTTTAACAACGTTGCCCATGGGTGGCGGAAAAGGTGGTAGTGATTTTGATCCAAAGGGTAAATCTGATAATGAAATCATGCGTTTTTGTCATGCTTTTATGAGTGAACTGTTTAGATACATAGGCCCAAATACCGATGTCCCTGCTGGAGATATTGGTGTAGGTACTAGAGAAATTGGTTTCTTATTTGGCATGTACAAAAAATTAAGAAATGAATTTACTGGAGTTTTAACAGGTAAAGGTATGTCTTGGGGAGGTTCTTTAATTAGACCAGAAGCAACAGGATATGGTAACGTATATTTTGCACAAAAAATGCTTGAAACAAAAGGGGATAGTATTAAAAGTAAAAATGTAGTTGTATCTGGATCGGGAAACGTGGCGCAATATGCTGCTGAAAAGGTATTGCAGTTAGGTGGGAAAGTGCTAACACTTTCAGATTCTTCAGGTTATATTTATGATGAAGAAGGCATGGATGAAGAAAAATTAGCTTTCGTTATGGAACTTAAAAATGTGAAGAGAGGCAGAATAAGTGAATATCTACAGGCTTATCCAAAAGCAAAATTTGTAAAAGGAAAAACACCTTGGGAAGTTAAATGTGATGTGGCTTTGCCATGTGCAACTCAAAATGAACTTCATGAAGCTGATGCTAAAATGCTTTTAGATAATGGTTGTATTTGTGTTAGCGAAGGTGCTAACATGCCCTCAACTAAAGACGCTATTACAGCTTTCCATAAAGCAAAAATATTATTTGCACCAGGAAAAGCCTCTAATGCTGGTGGTGTGGCTACTTCAGGTTTAGAAATGACTCAAAACTCTTTAAGATTTAAATGGTCAAGAGAAGAAGTTGATAACAAACTTAAAGATATTATGTCTGATATCCATAAATCATGTTTAGAATATGGAAAAGATGAAGATGGTTATATTGATTATGTAAAAGGCGCAAATATTGCGGGCTTTGTAAAAGTAGCTGATGCTATGTTAGCACAAGGTGTTGTTTAGAGAAATTTAAAATATTTCGATATAAAAGAGGCTGTTTGAAAAGTTTTTCGAGTTGTCAGTTTGAGCGCATTCGAAAACGTATAATCTTGATTTTCAATGTATTTCGGTTTGCTTCCGCAAGGTGCTTTCAATGAAAAAATATTTTCATTTCACCAATGCTCAATGTGACAATTTACTCCAAAATTGACTTTTCAGACAGCCTTTTTTCGTTTAAAATATATTATTTTGACGTAAAACTCGTTAGTTATAAATATATTTGAACATTCAAAAAACACCTATGCTTAGAAGCGTAATAGTCATTATAATTTTTCTATTTCCATTATATCAATTTTCTCAAGATTTTTCAGCGCTTTGGAAAGGATATTTTTCTTATAATGAGATTAAAGATGTCACTCAAGGAAGCAATATCATTTATGCCGCTGCGGATAATGCTATTTTTAGTTTAGATACCCAAACTAATGAAATGAAAGAGATAACTACAGTAAATGGGTTATCTGGAGAAAGTATTTCAACCATTTATTACAGTGAAGATTATGAGTTATTAGTTGTTGGTTATGAAAATGGACTTATTGAAGTTGTGTTTGATAATGATACTGAAATTCTTACTGTTGTAGATATTATTGATAAGCCAACAATATCACCTACAGATAAGAAAATTAATCATATTAACCCTTATCAGAATCTTATCTATATATCAACAAATTATGGGATTTCAGTTTATGATTTAGAAAGACTTGAGTTTGGAGACACTTATTTTATTGGAAATGGAGGAAGCCAAATTCCTGTAACTCAAACTACAATTTTCGAAGATTATATTTATGCCTCTTGTCTTAGCGGTAATGGTATTTGGAAAGCACCAGTTACTAGCCTAAATTTAATCGATTTTCAAAATTGGCAATTAGTTAGTTCTGGTAATTGGCAGTCTATTGAAGCTAATGAAAATAACCTTTATGCCATCAATAATAATAGTAAAATATACCAAATTATAGGAAACTCAGTAAGTGAATTATTTACATACTCAAGGTTGCCTCTAGATTTAAGATCTGTTAGCTCAAATTTGATAGTTACAACTAGAGATGAAGTTTTTGTATATGATTCAAATTTTACAATTGTTTCTCAAATCCCTATTAATTCTGATTTTAATACACAATATACATCAGCCATAATTGATTTAGATAATATTTATGTTGGTACAAAAGATTTTGGAATACTAAAAACAGCTATAAATAATACATCAGTTTTTGACGAGATACATCCAGAAGGGCCATTGTTTAATACACCTTTTTCAATAGAATCAGAGCCTAATGGTGTTTGGGTAACTTTTGGAGGCTATAGTTTGTTTTATGTGCCATTTGGAAGAAGACGAGGTTTTAGTCATTTAAATAATGAAAGCTGGGTAAACGTGTCGTATCAAGAGGCATTTCAAGCAAGAGATATAAATGGTATAGCGATAAATCCATTTAGTGCAAATCAAGTTTTTATAAGTTCATTCAACAATGGATTAATAGAGGTTAATGAAAATATTCCAACTATTTTATATGATCAAAATAATAGCGGTTTAGAATCTTTGGTAATTCCAAATAACACAAGTTTTATAAGTGTAAGGGTATTAAACCCTCTATTTGATAGAAATGGGCTGCTTTGGACTTTAAGTACTCTTGTAGATAAACCTTTAAAATCTTATAACCCGGCAACAAACCAATGGAAATCTTATGATTTTACAGATGTTATTATCGATGGTTTTACTGGTGGAAATTTAGGGTATGCTGGTATTGTTATCGGTAATGATGAAACAAAGTGGATTGCTTCGTATAAATATGGACTTATTGGGTTTAATGAAAACGGTAACAGCCCATTAATAAAAAGTATTAGTAAAGATGAGCAGAACATGCCTACTGAATTAGCCACAGCTGTAGCATTAGATAACAGAAATCAATTATGGATTGGGACCTTTAGAGGCTTACGTGTATTATACAATACATCCAATTTTTTTACAGAAGAAAATATTACAGTTGATGAAATTATTATAGAGGAAGATGGTATCGCTAAAGAATTGTTGTTCGAGCAATATGTAACTGATATTGAAGTAGATGGCTCGAATAATAAATGGATTGGCACCTCAGATTCAGGCTTGTTTTACCTTTCTCCAAACGGGCAAAATACTATATTTCATTTTACTAAAGATAATTCACCCTTACCCTCAAATAGTATAAGTGATGTGTCACTAGATAAAATAAATGGTGTCGTTTACATTGCAACAAGTAAAGGACTGCTCTCTTTCAACTCTGGTGGGTCTAGCGCATCCGAAGATTTATCAAGTGCTTTTGCATACCCAAACCCAGTAAGACCTGGGTTTAATATTATAGATGATAAAGTAAAAATTAAGGATATTTCAGAAAATATAAATATCAAAATTACTGATATTGAAGGAAATTTAGTTGCCGAGGCGCAATCTAGAATAAATCAAAGATACCAAGGGTATAATTTAGAGATTGATGGAGGTACAGCCTATTGGAATGGTAAAAATCTAGCAAACAATGTCGTGGCATCTGGAGTTTATTTGGTGATGCTTTCAGATTTAGATACGTTTGAAACTAAAGTTTTAAAATTAATGGTAGTTAGATAATGCTTATTACTACAAACGCCATTGTGCTTTCTAAGTTAAGATACAAAGACAACGACTTAATTGTAAAATGTTATACTCAGGAAATAGGTGTTGTTAGTTTTTTATTAAGAGGTGTTTTAAAAAGTAAAAAAGGGAACTCTAAAACGGCCTACTTCCAGGTGTTATCTCAACTACAAATAGTATTTACTCATAAAAATAGCAGGTCATTACAAAGCGTTAAAGAAACTAAGTCAAATTATATTTACACGAGTTTACATTCTAACGTTTTAAAAGGGTCAATTGTTATGTTTTTATCTGAGGTGTTATCAAATACATTGCAAGAAGAAGAACAAAACGAAACACTATATAGTTATTTAGAAAGCACATTTTTATGGCTTGATTCGCAGTCTGATTATGCGAATTTTCACTTATTATTTCTATTAAAACTAACAAAATATTTAGGTTTTTATCCAGACACAACCCTTATAGATTTTCCTTTTTTTAATTTACAAGAAGGGATGTTTGAAATCAAACCAAGCAATAATTATGCGCTTTCAGGTGAAAATTTAACACTTCTAAAAAAGCTATTAGGCACAACATTTGATGGTTTACCAAGTATAAAAATTAATGCAAAGCAAAGGCAGTCATTTTTAAGTATGATTTTGCTATATTTTGAATTACATTTGGGGAGCTTTAAAACCCCTAAATCTTTACATGTATTTAATGAAGTTTTTAGCTAAAACTATGAAGGCGCTTTATTTTATTTTCTTCTTTATACTTGTTTCCATATCCTCTCAGGCACAAAATGTAAAAGTTCTTAATAAAATTACTAAAGCCCCCATTTTTGGAGTAGCCGTTTATAATGTAGATAAATCTAAAAGTGTTGTAACTAATTTTAGAGGGGAGGCAGATTTAGATAAATTTTCAGATACTGAAATCATCTATTTCAAGCATTTGTCCCATGTATTAAAAGCCTTAACAAAACGTGAAATTGTGAAATCAAATAAAGTGTATTTGGTTTCTAATACACACGGTTTAGAAGAAATTGTGATTTCTGCATCTAAATTTCAGCAAAACAGAAAAGACATTCCGCAGAAAATAGTTAGTATAGATGCCAAAAATATTCTGTTTACAAATCCTCAAACAAGTGCTGATTTATTGGAAAATTCAGGGCAAGTTTATATTCAAAAAAGCCAGTTAGGTGGCGGAAGCCCAATGATTAGAGGTTTTTCAACAAATAGATTGTTAATTACTGTGGATGGTGTAAGAATGAATAATGCTATTTTTAGAGGTGGAAATCTTCAAAGTGTCATTTCAATCGATCCTTTTTCAATTCAAAATACCGAAGTTACTTTAGGCTCAGGCTCAGTAATTTATGGCAGCGATGCTATTGGAGGTGTTATGAGTTTTTACACTCAAAAACCAAAACTATCCTATACAGATTCTTTAATGTTTAGCGGTAATGCTTTGGTTAGATATTCATCGGCTAGTAATGAAAGAACGGGGCATTTTGATATTAATTTGGGGTATAAAAAATGGGCTTTTATAACGAGTGGTACATATACTGATTTTGACGATTTAAGGATGGGAAGCCATGGTCCTAATGAATATTTAAGACCTGAATTTGCGTTAGCAACAACCAATGGTGATGTGATTATACAAAATAATAATCCGTTAGTTCAAAAATTTTCTGGGTATAACCAACTAAACTTAATGCAGAAAGCACATTACGAACCTTATGAAGACTTAAGTTTTGATTTAGGCATATATTACACAACAACATCCGATATTCCACGATATGACCGTTTAATTCGTTACAGAGATGGTGCTTTGCGTTCTACCGAATGGAATTATGGCCCACAACAGTGGTTTATGTCTAATTTACAAGTTACAAAGTTGAGTAGTAAATCAAATTTGTACGATAAAATAAAAGCCACAATAGCGTATCAAAATTTTAAAGAAAGTAGAAGCGATAGAGACTATCAATCACCCATGCGATATGTTCGTGAAGAAGCTGTTGATGCCTATTCATTTAATTTAGATTTGGAAAAAAGATTTTCTGCTAAAACACAGTTTTTCTATGGGGCTGAGTATGTGTACAATAAAGTGTGGTCTATTGGAATAGAAGAAGATATATCAAATAACACTAAAGTATCTAGTGTTTCCAGATACCCTAATGGCTCAAGTTGGCAATCTGCCGCAGTGTATTCTAGTATTAAGTATAAACCAAATCCAAAGTTTGTATTTCAGTCAGGTTTACGTTTTAATTATGTAACATCAGATGCTGATTTTACTGAAAATAATGCCTATTTAAATTTGCCGTTTGAATCTGCAAAGAATGAATCTGAAGCATTAACAGGAACCGCTGGTATTAGCTGGTCGCCGAACTCGACTATACAATGGAAATTAAACGCTTCATCAGCATTTAGAGCACCAAATATTGATGATATAGGTAAGGTTTTTGATTCAGAACCTGGCTCTGTGGTCGTGCCAAACAACGATTTAAGACCAGAATATGCTTATGGTGGCGAACTAGGGTTGAAATTAAATTTTAATGATAAGTTAGTTCTGGATATGAGTACATATTATACGTATTTGGATAATGCTTTAGTTAGAAGAGATTATCGTTTAAACGGTGATACTGAAATTATGTATGATGGTGAA
>TARA_R110002074_G_scaffold321051_9_pt1 | contig 10493 bp, 12 predicted proteins | sample TARA_R110002074 | Tara Oceans TARA_R110002074 (sample SAMEA4397215) | marine metagenome | biome: Polar Biome; feature: [MIX] marine epipelagic wind mixed layer (ENVO:01000061); material: water (ENVO:00002006), including particulate matter (ENVO:01000060) such as... | depth 10-100 m
AAAAGTAAAAATAATATATTATTATAAGAGAATGAGTGATTTAGAACAATCTGATAATGAAGCTACAAATAGCATAATGGGTGAAGAATCTAATCTATTAACAAAGTTAAATAAAACTATTTCGGATATTACATCAACTGCTACAAATGTATTTAATTCAACTGTGATAAATGATGATAATGAAGACGGAGAAGAAAACGAGGTTGGTGAAAATATGGATGATAGTGACGATGACGACTACAAACCTCCACCCCCGACAAACGATGATGATGATGATGTTTTAGATAGCGATGTAGATTCTGAAGACGATGCTTCCGATATAGACGATATAACAATGGACGATGTTGGAGACGAACCTATATTAAAAATAAATAAATCAATTATCCACACTAAAAAAAACAACACAACAGTTGTCCCGGAGGTTAATATAGACATCCCTCTACAATTTGAAAAGAATGACTCTGATTATGATTCAAGTGAAGACGAAGAAGAAGACGACGATTATTTGCAAAAATTCGACATAGAACAAAAACAGAATTATATAATGGACAAGCACCCCGAATGTGAAATTCATAATTACAATGAAATATATAATTTGGCAAAAGTACAGCGTAACAAAGACAATATTATTGTCGATGATTTACACAAGACTATTCCAATATTGACAAAATATGAAAAAACTAGAATATTAGGCTTGAGAGCCAAACAGATAAACAATGGTGCTAAGCCACTCGTTACAATTAATACTCAAATTATTGATGGATATTTAATTGCTTTGAAAGAATTGGAAGAGAAGAAAATTCCGATTATTATTCGTCGCCCAATACCAAATGGTGCTTCTGAATATTGGCATTTAAAAGACTTGGAAATTTTACAATAAAACAACACTAACACTATGTAATATAAAAATATATCATTTTTATATTACACTTCTATGGATTGTTTATCTCTATTTTATTAATTTTATGTTGTTTTTAATTTAACATTTCCATCTATTTCCACAGTCCAAACAATTAACAAATGTAGTCATCGGCTCATCCGCCGATCTGGTTTGTAACTGATAATAAGTACATTTTTTTGATTTACATTTCCAACATTTGAAATTATCGGTTGATGCTTCCACTTTTGGCTCGTATTTATTTTCATCGCGGATTTTCTTTTCTTGGATTAATTCATTCCATTTATCTGGTTGCATCTCTTGGTGAGTCATAAATGCAATTTCATGTGGTTTTATTTCTTTGGTTTGAACAAGTTCTTTAAGATTGCTATTTTTTAAATTTATGTAAATTGTTCTCATTCTATCCAAATAAATCTTTACAAAATAATTATTATCCCATTTTTTAACAACATTTAAGGTAGTTGCATGATCTAAGCAATAATTATATATTCCCTTTTCCAAATTGACACTTGCATTTTCATCTTCCATGATGTTTGTCAACTTCATAGTCATATTCTTTCGAAATTCTTCAGGATTATCTATTCTACGCATGGTATATATTGTATTTACATTATACACATGATATTATCTTTAATCAATTTTTTTAAATTTACTATTATTTATTCATAATAAATAAGATAATATTATAAAAACTTACAATTTTATCTTATATATGACCTTTAATCTTCATCACTATAAATATATTCTTCATACTCTAGTTCTGAAGTAGTATCTTCCCATGATTCGTCATCGTCGTCATCATCATGATTTGAACTACCAATACCTTCACTATCATCTACTACGAAATCATCTTTCAAATAACCAGATTTTGTTTTTAATTCGTTAGCTATATGCTCTAGTTCATCTTCCTCCATTTCATCATCCTTTGCAGAAGCATCTAAATTTTCAAACCCACCAAACAATTCTTCATATACTTGACTCCAATCATCTTCTGATAAATCAGTCCACTCATCACTCCCATTATGCGCAATTAAAACACAGCACCCGAAATACAAAACATTATCTATTGGGGGAGGAAAATCGTATTTATTTTCTGTATTTGCTTTTCCTGAATCACGCGCATATAATGATACATACTCAAACACGTATTTATTCTTTTTAACTTTCCAAGTCGTTCTCATTTCGAATCCTTCTTCCTTTTTAAACTTACATTTTTTATATAATTCATCCTTTTCCGGTGCATATTTCATGCTTTTAAGGTCACCATTCTTTTCTACTACAATAATGTTCACCATGATTATTTATTAATTACACAATCGGTTTAAATGGTTTCTTATAATATTAATATTCATAAAATATGTTTATCTATCCAGTCAACACATTTAAATTAATTCCATCGGAAGATCTAAGTAAATACCTACAAAAAGAGTATAGCAAATTATGTTTCGATACAAACGATGGTATGTATGAAATTACTAATGATAAAATATACAAATATAACGAGGCACCAGAGACAACATTATATCATTTTAGTAATGAATATAAGTTCAACATACAACAAGAGCACCATACAAAGCGGGAAGTATATTATATTCCAATTCATTATACATATAAAAAAATTCATACAAGAAAATATAAACTGGTTCCGAATAGCTTATTAACATTAGTAGTGGAAGATAACATTAAATTCTATTTTGAAACCAAGGAAACAGAAATAACACATTCCGTGAAAGAAGACATGATTACGTTTTTATCGGTGTTAAAACTTTATAAATAAATATATAATATGCTTTCATGGATTTTTCAGATGAGTGTAATTTCATTAATATTAATTATCCTACTTCATTATTTGTTTACTTTTTTTAAAACAAATTTAACGATACCCAAAGTAAAAGATTTAGTAAATAAACCACAAGAGCAATATGAAATGTTGTTTAATACGATAAAGAATAATCCAATGGCAAAAAATAACAGCGATGGTAATGATATGCAAAATAATGGTGATATTGTTGGTAATAATATCAATAACAATACAGACATGAAAAATGAACTGAAGAATTATTTGAAAGAATTAAGCAATTCCAAAAAAACGTCTGATTCACTTTCTGGTTCCACTTCTGATCCTGGGTCCGGACCAGGTCCTATGGGTAAAATGAATATTGATTCTGGCGGAATATTAACATCAGATAATTTGATGTCATCTAGCAACTTTGGATCAAGTAACTACTCGACATTTTAAATACTATTATTGTTAGCATAATAGTATTAAAGACATATGTATAGTAATACCATTATGATATTATCCACGACTGATAAAACCAATTTATTGTCTAGATTACCTAGTTTGAAACTTTCTTATGAAACTACCCATAATAAAGTTTCCAGTGACTTATATTTTTTAATTCCATATGGAAGAAAATATTTAGTATGGTTTACCTATTTTCATGACAAAAAGGTGTGTGTTTTTATTGAAATGGGACGCAATGGAACAAAAGACATTACCAAAATAGAAATCATTCCACAAATATTCGAAAAAAAATTAGTGTTGGGTACCATTTTTTACGGAACTCTATTTACATCAGATAATAAAAGTGTGTATTCTGTTGAAAAGATTCACTATTATAAGGGAAGAAATATTGAACAATATACTGAGCTTAAAAAACTAATAACGATTCGTGATATATTGTCAAAAGAATTAAAACAGTGTTATTTGACAAATAAAGGAATTGTTATTGGTTTACCGGTAATTGAAACAAATTTAGATACAGCGATTGATACCGCCAAAAAAATGTCTTATAAAGTTTATTCTATTCAAACCAGATCTTATCAGACGATACACAATAGTTACAATAGCGTACTTTACAAAGATTATGATACGAATGTCGTTACCAAGGTATTTTCTGTAAAACCTGACATTCAAAATGATATTTATCATCTCTATGTCAAAAACAGACTTGGTGAATTAGAGCTTCATGATATTGCAATGATTCCAGATTATAAAACAAGTGTTATGATGAATAAAATATTTAGAAAAATTAAGGAGAATCAAAATTTAGACGCTCTGGAAGAAAGTGACGATGAAGATGAATTTGAAAATACAAATGAAGATAAATATGTGTATCTGAATAAATGTGTCAATATGAATTGTTCTTTTAGTAGCAAATTCAACAAATATGTTCCCATTTCTATTAGCAGTACTAATAATAGAGATAATGGGCATAGTAATCGGAATATTACTAGAACAGATCAAGTTGTGCGTAACTTATATTAATCGAAATAAATACCAATCAACTGTAAAATGAAATTGTTTTTATTTCGAATATATATATATAAATGTCATCGTTAGTTGAACAATCATCATTGGTTAATCCACAAAATGCCCATTTTTCTAATCCTGGATTTGCCAGCAAAGTCGGAGCGGTTACTGGGTGTGGTGGTTCTACCACAAGTGATTTAGCATTACAACAAAAAGGCATGTATAAAATGGTATCTACTGGTGGTAAGAAGATGAGAAGGAGTATGAAGAAGAACAAGAAGAGTGGTAAGAACATGAAGAAGAGTGGTAAGAAGATGAAGAGAAAGAGTATGAAGAAACATAGAAGAAAGACATATCGTGGTGGTATGGGTTATGGATTTTCTAAAGACCAATCATTAGCTTCTACATCCGGTGTTCATGGGGCTCATTTAGCATCATTTAATTCTTACACAGGTGATCAAGTAAAACATCCTGCTAATATGGATGCTCCAACAACTAACCCTACCGTCGGAGGCATGAAGAGAAAAAGCCGTAAAATGAGAAAAAGTCACAAAAAGAAGTCATTAAAGCGAACAAAAAAGGTTAAAAGAAATAGAAATGGTAAACATGGAAAAAGACAAAGAGGTGGTTATGCTCAATATATGTCTAATGTAGCAAATACACCCAGTTACTCTGTGGGGGCACCTCCTGCTTTATCTGCTGGTGGTTCGGCTTTAGCATCTCCTCCTCCCATTACACAAACTGATAATTGTATGAATTCGTGGAAACATCTTGGTGACATGCCTCCATACAATGAGGTTTTTTAAATTGTTGTTTATATTTGCGAAATATTCGTTGTAATAGTCGAACACATTTATTAAGTGTAATCCAATCACTTTCCCACATAACAACCAGCGTATAACCCAAACCGATTATTTCTTGTTCTCTGAGTACGGTTTTTTTATATAATTCACCAAATGGTTTACCGAAATGATTTATGAGGTTTGGGTTATATATTCTTGGATTTCCGTGCCAATAATCTCCATGAAACTCGTATACTGTATTTGTTTCTACACAATAACCATCAGCACTATATCGAGTTGTATGAATTCTATATTCACCACCATTATCTGCGTGATTTACTTGTATGTTATAGTAGATTGATATAAATTTTAACCAATTAATGGCAACATTAGAATACCCACTATTGTGACATTTTACACAACCAGATGACCGATAGTGTCCGTTCGGAATTTGGTAAAATGTATTATCGTGTTCAATACATGTTATTTGTACGGGGGTCTGTGAATTTATATATATTGATTTCGAATAATCGAATTTATCACCCCATTTTGTTGTTGCCATTTCTACAAATTTCTCTTGTGTAAATCGTTGGTTTTCTGATATTGTTATATTGCCACATGTATTACACCCACTCCCAGATAGATGTCCGCCTGGGGTTTGAGAAAACTTACCATGAGTTGGGCAAATTATAGTAACGGAATCATTCCGGTTTTTCCCATATTGAACTAAATCGTAATTATAATTTTTAGTGGGATGTTTTAATTTTGCAAGTTTAATAAAGTCTTCTGTAGTCCTTCGTTGGTTTTCAGAACTCAGTTCATTACAACACGATAAACACGTTGCCCCATTTAAATGATTATTTGGGGTTTGTTGAAAATCACCATGTTTTACACACGTTATATTTACACGGGTACGTGCATTTACATAAACCACATTTTTATATGTATACAACCCATTGTGCACTTCTGTTCCATTTCGTTCAAATTCTTCTTTTGTATATCTATGCAACAAAGACATATGTTGATTAACACAATATGTACATCCATTAAATCCAGATAAATGATTGTTTGGAGTTTGTTCAAATGGTCCATGATTGATTATTGGGCAAATAATAATAATAAGAGTTTTACAATTAGTATACACACTTTGTGAGTAATCAAATTTATCGCCATGGATTTCACGCGATTTACGAATAAACTCTTCTATAGTACCCCGTTGGTTATCGTGAACTTTTTTCATACTACATTTGCGACAACCATCTCCTCTAGATAAATGTTTATTTGGAGTTACTCGAAAATCCACATTGCATTCATTACACGTTATAATTACCTTTTCCATCGTTTTTACATATATTGTTTTATCATAACTATATTTAATACCATGTTTTTGTATCGATTTTTGAACGAATAGTTCAGTCATGAATTCTGTATAATAATACCAAATATTTTATATCAATTTTTATTATAAATTTGATATAAAATAACAGATTATTATGTAAAATAACAGACTACTGAATAATCTGTTATTCGCCTATGTTTATTGTTCCAATTGTCGATTATGTGACACAACCTACCATATGTATGGTAACAAATATGATATAAAACACTATTTAAATATAGAGCATCATATATATTATACAATGGCTCATACACTCGATTACTGGTCACAATATTTACAACCTGACGATTATGAGTATGTAATCGAATATGTAGAAAATATTAAAAATAATAGAAAAAATGATAAAATGATGATTCTTTCTGGTCCAGGAAGATCCGGTAAAAGTACGTTGATTCGAGATATTTTTTCTTATATTGGAAAAGACGAATGTATATATTGCGGTCAGGATGGAAGTGAAATATATGGTCCATTATACAAGTTATGGAATGTATGTGATATTAGCGACCAAACCAAAAAAAAAACAATTCAATTATTTGAAAATTTAATTGATTATAACCAATCTATCATATCGGACACACCACACGTTGAACGAGTAAATTCACGTATTCTTGCAAAATCAAGAATTATACGAATGGAGCACGTATTTTAAACCTACAAATTCAATAAACACACTCCTTTCATAGGTTCATCCTTTTTTTTAATTTTCTTTATGCTTTTTTCATTGTCTTTGGGATCATATAATGTTTCCCATGTATTATTAAAATAATCGGCATTGTTACTGGATATGATATTATATTTTTGTTTGATATAATATTGTCGTCGTTTTAACCATTGTTTTTCAAAGATATCATGACTATCTATGATGTCTATCACTAATGGGTTCGTATGTTTTGTTCTCAATATTCTACCAACTGATTGACATACATCTGTCTTAGGACTAGCCATGATAAGCGTGGTTAATGTTTTTATATCGAGGCCTTCTGATGCCATGGCATAGGTTGCAATGATTACTTTTTTTGATTCGCTTATTTTCAGATGTTCTTCTTTCATACCCCCTACATAATATCCGACTGTAGCAATGGCTCTATGTTCAATCGCTTTATACAAATAAGTGAGTAACGATTTATTATGAGCCAAAATCATAATTTGTTGTTCTGAGTTTATTTTTAATTCCTCTTCTAATATGTTCAAGATGAATTCGGAACGACGATTATAATTACATAATTTGGAAATCATTGTACTATATAATGGATTCCCGCGATAATCGTATTTTATTTCATTAAACTCTTCATCGTTTACTTTATAATTAATTGCCTTCACAATGACCTTATGTTCAGATGTATCGGTTTTTTCTTTGTGAATTATACCACCTAAAAACATCTTAAATACTTTTGTCAGACCATCTTTTCTCTGCATCGTCCCAGACAATCCTAGAGTATAATTCGTCTGTATTTTCAGCATGGATCGACTAAATGTCTCTGCTCCTAGGTGATGAGTTTCATCGTAGATGGATATTCCAAAGCAATCAAATAAGGATTCTGGATACTCTTTTTGTGATAACGATTGAAGCATACCGATGACAATGTCTTTATTCTCAATATCGATAATTTGACCTTGAATTTTTCCAACTCTGGCATTCGGGAGGAACTGTTCTATTCTTTCTATCCATTGATTCAATAAGAATGATTTATGAACAATAACGAGAGCCTTCTTCTTTAATTGAGATATTATATATAATGCCATTACTGTTTTACCTTTACCCGGATCAACATCCAATAGCCCACCACCACTGTCTTTAACAAAATTAATGTATTTATTGACAATGTTCGTTTGATATTCCCTCATTTCGCCATTAAATTTAATGTCAATGTCATCGCCCTTTGGTAGTTTATTATCATGTATTTCGCCGAAATTGTCTTGGCCAAAATACCTTGGTAAATAGAACTTATTCGGCGACTCACGATATATTGGAAATGGTTCTGGTTGAGCTGGCGATTTAGGAAGATACGGTTTTACAGTCAATTCATTTCGTATAAATTGCTGTTCTTTGCTCTCCAAATCTTTTTTATAAATAGTATATCCCTTTTTTCCTAAGTATGACATGATTATATTAAATGATATTGTGATATGTTTATTCAATTTTATGCGAAACTATTTAGATTATGCCAAAATAAAAAAATATAATAATATGATATATGGAATTGTTGAATAAACTTATGAAGCCAAATAATCGTCACCATCAATTATTGTTGATTGTTATGGTAATATATATTATGTTTAATATACAAACACCTCAATTATTAGCACCGGTTATTGATAATATTTATGGAAATATTAGCGTGTTAGTTGTCGCTGTATATTTGATTATGAAAGTTAGTCCCATTGTCGGCATTGTTGCATTATATGCAGCATACGAATTGATTCAGCGTTCAAGTGGTATGACTGGTTCAGCTGGTATTCAAAAATATTTACCTAGTCAATTAACACAAAATAGACATTTGAGTGCGTTTAATCAGTTCCCCATTACTTTAGAGGAGGAGGTAGTGAAACAGATGGCGCCGTTGGTTGAGACAAATGGTCCTACTCATTTACAATACATACCTGCGTCAGATAATACCTATAGTGCCATGTCTATTACAGATACATCATCCATCATGTAATATGTATCTAGATATGATTATCTAGTAATATAAATTATTCATAATTATTATTTTTATAATTATGAACATCTAATACACACTAAACATAAGTGTGTATGTTTAGCTACTTGGACCAGGAGGTGAAGACGATGATGTATTCTCAAATAGATACATGGCTAAATAATATATAATATATCCGACAGCTAGTCCAAGTAGTGTATACAAATATGGTGCTAACTTTTCGAAATCAATACCAATATTATCCGATTCGGACGAACTAGAATTGCCATCCGCCATATTCATATCCACTAATATATTCCCACCTGAATCGACTGGTTGACAATCGATGAATATATCATCATTGCTGTTTTTTGAATTTGCTCCATTTTTATTATAAAATACATTATTTTCGTTTATTTTACATTCTGTATTATCGGTTATTTGTTTTAACTTTTCTAATACATCATTGGGAATATTCAAAGCATTGTCAACAGCATATACTATATAGTTATAGCTTCCATTACATGGGTCATATGGCAATGTCCCTGTGTAAGAAAAATATCCTTTGGACTGGGGAATAAAATTAGATAAATTGAAATCACCCATTGACAATGTAACAGATTCGTCTACTGATGGAATTCTTGAAGCCGATTCTGTTATCATATTTGCTAATTGAGAAGACCCTTTGTCTGTTTTTCCACCTACCATAAATGGAACTGATACAATTAAATTCTTACCAGGTCCATTGTGTATGATAAGTATTTCACCATCAGCGTTTGTTCCCTTGTACTGATGTAATGATGGTTGATATACACGAATCTCTTGAACATTATATTTTTCATCATTATAAGTAACTGGGTTATACTTTCCTGAATAATTTAAGGATAAATATGCCTGTTTGTTAGTTACGTTGGGTGAGTATACATTATAATTATAATTATAGTCGCATTTCAATACACATGGTCCCATGATGCTATCCATTGAAATATTAACTGGGGATGTGGCTTTTGGGCAATTGATTGAATTTACATTACTTGTACTATTTGAATTAAGTTGTTTTACTTTGCTCAACATATTAATATAACATAACAAAATAAAAAGATCCCAAATACTTTTTCTAAAACTAGTATATACACTATTCCCAATGAAACTTTCTAAAAATAGAGTAAATAAAATAAAACTTAGGAAGAACCATTCGAGAAAAAAAGGTGCTTTTAGAAAGAAAAGTAGATATGAAAATTCAAAGAAAAAAGGCAAACAGTTGGTAAATATCAGAAGAAAGACAATGAAAAAATATAAGAGTACTAGTAAACAAAATATTGTTCATGTTGGTGGATATACTCCAGCACAAATGAAGCGTAGAACTACCCAGGCAAAAAAAAAACAGGAGAAGGATGCACAGCGTGAACGGAGAAATGAAATGGAAGCCAAAGAGAAAAGTGCACAACTAGCAAAAGATGCCAAAGAGGAATTTGAACAACGGGCCATGAAAAAGGCTGATGCTGATGCTAAGAAGGAG
>TARA_R110002074_G_scaffold198183_2_pt1 | contig 10491 bp, 9 predicted proteins | sample TARA_R110002074 | Tara Oceans TARA_R110002074 (sample SAMEA4397215) | marine metagenome | biome: Polar Biome; feature: [MIX] marine epipelagic wind mixed layer (ENVO:01000061); material: water (ENVO:00002006), including particulate matter (ENVO:01000060) such as... | depth 10-100 m
ACTGGACATCAGATTAGAGGAGTAAAAATAGTTCGCAGTCGCAATATACAGTCGGTAGTTTATGCTGAATATTGAGACTGAGACTGAAAACTTAAGAAAATGGCAAGAAAACAAGATAAGAATACAGTAAGGAGATTTAATAAAATCTCAATTGGTTTAGCATCACCAGAGTCTATTTTAGCGGAGTCTAGAGGTGAGGTTTTAAAACCAGAAACTATCAATTATCGAACGCACAAACCAGAACGTGATGGTTTGTTCTGTGAGCGTATTTTTGGTCCTGTAAAGGATTATGAATGTGCATGTGGTAAATATAAAAGAATACGTTACAAAGGTATTGTATGCGACCGTTGTGGTGTTGAAGTAACAGAAAAGAAAGTACGTAGAGATCGCGTAGGGCACATTAATTTAGTGGTTCCCGTTGCTCATATCTGGTACTTCCGATCTTTACCAAACAAAATAGGTTATTTATTGGGCTTACCATCCAAGAAATTGGATATGATTATTTACTACGAACGTTATGTAGTCATCCAACCAGGTAATGCTAAAAATGAAGAAGGAGAGCCATTACAAAAAATGGATTTCTTAACAGAAGAAGAATACTTAAATATTCTTGAAGAACTTCCTCAAGACAACCAATATTTAGACGATACAGACCCTAATAAGTTTTTAGCTAAAATGGGTGCTGAATGTTTAATTGAATTATTATCTAGAATAGATTTAGTAGCATTATCATACGAATTACGTCATAAAGCAAATACTGAAACATCTAAACAACGTAAAACTGAAGCGTTAAAACGTTTACAAGTTGTTGGCGCGTTACGTGAATCAAATAATAACAGAGAGAATCGTCCGGAGTGGATGATTATGAAGGTTATTCCAATCATTCCGCCAGAATTGCGTCCATTAGTACCATTAGATGGTGGTCGTTTTGCAACGTCTGATTTGAATGATTTATACCGTCGTGTAATTATCCGTAACAACCGTCTTAAAAGATTAGTTGAGATAAAAGCACCAGAGGTTATTTTACGTAATGAAAAGCGTATGTTACAAGAATCAGTAGATTCATTGTTTGATAACACACGTAAATCATCTGCTGTAAAAACAGATTCTAACAGACCATTAAAATCATTATCAGATTCACTTAAAGGTAAGCAAGGGCGTTTCCGTCAAAACTTATTGGGTAAGCGTGTTGATTATTCAGCGCGTTCTGTAATTGTTGTTGGTCCAGAATTAAAGTTATTTGAATGCGGTATCCCAAAAGATATGGCTGCCGAATTATACAAACCTTTCGTCATTAGAAAACTAATTGAAAGAGGTATTGTAAAAACCGTGAAATCTGCAAAGAAAATTATAGATAAAAGAGAGCCTGTGGTTTGGGATATCTTGGAAAATGTTCTTAAAGGGCATCCCGTATTACTTAACCGTGCGCCTACGTTACACCGTTTAGGTATACAAGCATTCCAACCAAAATTAATTGAAGGGAAAGCAATCCAGTTACATCCATTAGTATGTACGGCTTTTAATGCCGATTTTGATGGTGACCAGATGGCGGTACACTTACCATTAGGGCCAGAAGCTATTTTGGAATGTCAATTATTAATGTTGGCATCCCATAATATCTTAAACCCTGCAAATGGTTCACCAGTTACTGTACCTTCTCAGGATATGGTACTTGGTTTATATTATATGACTAAGTTGCGTACTTCTACTGCAGAAGTAAAAGTAAAAGGTGAAGGCTTAACATTCTATTCTCCAGAAGAGGTAGAAATTGCTTTCAACGAAAATAGAGTGGACTTAAATGCGGGTATTAAAGTGCGTACTATCGACATTAATGAAGATGGTAAATTGGATAGAATGATTGTTGAAACTACTGTTGGTCGTGTATTATTTAATCAACATGTACCACAAGCAGCTGGATATATCAATCAAGTATTGACCAAAAAATCTTTGAGGGATATTATTGGTGATATTCTTAAAGTAACTTCGGTTCCTGAAACTGCTGATTTCTTAGATGCGATTAGAACCTTAGGATTTAAGTTTGCATTCCAAGGTGGTTTATCCTTTAGTTTGGGTGATATTATTATCCCACCAGAAAAACAAGGTATGATTGACGCTGCCAATAAGCAAGTTGATGGTATTATGGGTAACTATAATATGGGACTTATTACTAACAACGAACGTTATAACCAAGTTATTGATATTTGGACTTCTACAAATGCTGAATTGACTGAATTGTCAATGAAGCGTATTCGTGAGGACCAACAAGGGTTTAACTCAGTGTTTATGATGCTTGATTCTGGAGCTCGTGGATCTAAAGAACAGATTCGTCAGCTTACAGGTATGCGTGGATTAATGGCGAAACCTAAAAAATCTAATGCCGGTGGAGGTGAAATTATTGAAAACCCGATTCTTTCTAACTTTAAGGAAGGACTTTCAATTTTAGAATACTTTATATCAACTCACGGTGCGCGTAAAGGTCTTGCAGATACGGCTCTTAAAACTGCCGATGCAGGTTATTTAACACGTCGTTTAGTTGATGTTTCTCAAGATGTTATCATTAATTCAGAAGATTGTGGTACGCTAAGAGGTGTTGAAGTTGAGCCATTGAAGAAAAATGATGAAGTTGTTGAAACTTTAGAAGAAAGAATTGTAGGTCGTATTTCCTTAAATGATGTTTATAATCCATTAACTGATGAACTATTAGTTGGTTCAGGCGATTTAATAAGTGATAAAATAGCGAAATCTATAGAATTATCTCCAATTGAATCTGTTGAAGTACGTTCTGCTTTAAGTTGTGAGGCGTTACAAGGTATTTGTGCTAAATGTTACGGACGTAACTTAGCCACAGGTAAAATGGTACAACGAGGCGAAGCCGTTGGAGTTGTAGCAGCTCAGTCTATTGGAGAACCCGGTACACAGTTAACACTTCGTACATTCCACGTAGGTGGTATTGCAGGTAACATTTCTGAGGATAATAAGTTAGCCGTTAAATTTGATGGTATTGCTGAAATTGAAGATTTAAAAACAGTTAAAGGTCAAGATAGTGAAGGAAACGATATTGATGTTGTTATCTCTCGTACCTCTGAATTAAAATTAATTGATAAGAAAACAGGTATTACTTTAAGCACAAATAATATTCCTTACGGTTCAACTATTTATGTTAAAAATGGTGATGAACTTAAAAAAGGCGATGTTGTTTGTCAGTGGGATCCTTATAACGGTGTCATTATTTCAGAATTTGCTGGTAAAGTAAAATATGAAAACATCGAACAAGGAATCACTTACCAAGTTGAAATTGATGAACAAACCGGTTTCCAAGAAAAAGTAATTTCAGAATCTAGAAATAAAAAGCTTATTCCAACGCTTCATATTGAAGATGGAAAAGGTGAAACGATCCGTTCATATAACTTACCAGTTGGAGCGCATTTAATGATTGATGATGGTGAGAAGATTATTGTAGGTAAGATTTTAGTTAAAATACCTCGTAAATCTGCTAAGGCAGGTGATATTACGGGAGGTCTTCCGCGTGTAACAGAGTTATTTGAAGCACGTAATCCTTCTAACCCAGCAGTTGTAAGTGCCATTGATGGTGTCGTTTCTTTCGGAAAAATTAAAAGAGGTAACCGTGAGATTATAGTAGAATCTAAATTAGGTGAAGTTAAAAAGTACTTGGTGAAGCTATCCAATCAAATTCTTGTTCAAGAAAATGATTATGTAAAAGCGGGTATGCCTTTATCAGATGGTTCTATTACACCAAACGATATTTTGAATATCAAAGGGCCTTCAGCTGTACAACAATACTTAGTTAACGAAGTACAAGAAGTATATCGTTTACAAGGTGTGAAAATTAACGATAAGCACTTTGAAGTTGTTGTGAGGCAAATGATGCGTAAAGTTAGAATTATTGATTCTGGTGATACTATTTTCTTAGAAGACCAATTAGTTCATAAAGCAGATTTCATTTTAGAAAATGATGAAATTTTTGGAATGAAAGTCATTGACGATGCTGGAGATTCTGTAGATCTTAAACCAGGTCAAATTGTTTCTCCGAGAGACTTAAGAGATGAAAATTCTATTTTACGTCGCGAAGATAAAAATCTTGTTGTGGCAAGAGATGCTAAACCAGCAACCGCTACACCAATACTGCAAGGTATTACAAGAGCTTCGCTTCAAACAAAATCGTTTATCTCAGCGGCATCGTTCCAAGAAACAACTAAAGTGCTTAATGAAGCGGCAGTAGCTGGTAAAGTTGATACTTTAGAAGGCTTGAAAGAAAATGTAATTGTCGGACATAGAATTCCAGCAGGAACAGGTATGCGAAACTATACTGATATTATTGTTGGCTCTAAGGAAGAGTTTGACGAAATGATGCAAGTTAAGCAAGAATTAAATTATAATTAAATGAGATTCCAATCCCGCTTTTTTGGGATTGGGTAATCGAATTTATTCCCGCAAAGGCGGGAATCTCATTTATCCCAGCGCAGGTTGGGATCTGATTAAAGATAACAAAAGTCCTGCTAAAAATATAGTAGGACTTTTTATTTTAAAAATGATTAATAATAAGACTTCCTCCCGATGACTATCGGGATTCGTGGAAGTGAAAAATATAATTTTCAATGGCAAACGAAAAAGATAATCCAAAACAAGGACAAATAAATATTGAATTAGATGAGAAAGTGGCCGAAGGAACCTATTCTAATTTAGCTATTATCAATCATTCTGTATCGGAATTTGTTGTAGATTTTGTTAATATTATGCCAGGGATTCCTAAAAGCAAGGTGAAATCTAGAATTATTTTAACGCCGCAACATGCCAAACGTTTGTTAAAAGCTTTAGGCGAAAATGTATCTAGATTTGAAAAAGCCCATGGTGAAATTAAAGATTACGAGCAACCACCAATTCCGTTAAATTTTGGTCCAACAGGACAGGCTTAAATTTTAATGGAATAAAAAATTATTATAGGTCGTCAGGTTGCTCGAAATACTTTTTTTTAGCAACCACCAATTCCGTTAAATTTTGGACCAACAGGACAGGCTTAAATAAAGAACTGGTTTAAACAAAAAATCCCTTTAATTATTTCAAAGGGATTTTTTATGATAATATGGCCTAAATTAACAGGCTTCTTTTTTAGTGTTTAACCTATATTTAAGTGCACCAGAAGGGCAACGCTTAATTTGATTTATAATTTTTTTGGTTTCAGTGGCTTCTAAGTCAATCCAAGGAATTATAGATAGCCTAAAAACCTCTGATAGTTCTTGAGCACATTTTTCTGCATGTATGCATAAACAAGGTTCAAAAGTAACCGTCAGGTCGTCGTTACTGTAAATATTAGTGTTTGTTTCCATAGGTCAATCATTATTTGGGGTTATGATTACAATGTAAATCTAAACAACTATAACGTTGTAGTTATATTTTTTTGATTAAAGTTTATATAAAGTCGATGAATTACTATTTTTTTGAAAAACACCGATGAAATACATAATATTTTTGTTCTCATTTAATCAAATTCAGAAGTAAAATGAAATTTTATACTAGGATATTTTTGTTGGGTCATTTGCAATGAAAATGAAGAATCAGCTAAAAAAACCAACTGATTTTGCTTGTCTTTTGCTAAAAAACGTTGTTTTACCCTTACAAATTCTTTGTATTCATCTGTTTTTGCATTTTTAGGATCTACCCAACACGCCTTAAATACATTTAAGTTTTCATAGGTACATTTTGCACCATATTCATGTTCCAATCGGTATTGGATTACTTCATATTGCAAGGCACCAACGGTTCCAATTACTTTTCGTCCATTAAGTTCTAAAGTGAATAATTGGGCAACACCTTCATCCATCAATTGGTCAATACCTTTAAAAAGCTGTTTTGACTTTAAAGGGTCGGCGTTATTTATATACCTAAAATGTTCTGGTGAAAAACTAGGTACACCTTTGTAATTAATAGTTTCACCTTCAGTAAGGGTGTCTCCAATTTTGAAATTTCCCGTATCATGTAAACCAACAATATCTCCAGGGTAGGAGGTATCTACAATTTCTTTCTTTTCCGCAAAAAAGGCATTAGGACTAGAAAATTTTAATTTTTTATTGTGTCTGACATGTAAATATGGTTTATTTCTTTCAAATTTACCAGATACTATTTTAATAAAGGCTAAACGGTCTCTATGGTTAGGGTCCATATTGGCATGAATTTTAAAAACAAATCCCGTGAACTTTTTTTCATCGGGTTTAACTAAACGCTCCTCACTTTGTTTAGGTCTCGGTTTTGGAGCTATTTCAACAAAACAATCTAGCAATTCCCTAACTCCAAAATTATTTAATGCAGATCCGAAAAACACAGGCTGTAAGGCACTATTTAAATACTCATCTTTATCAAAAGTGGGGTAAATGCCTTCTACCAACTCAATTTCCTCTCTTAAAGTATTTGCAGCTTTTTCTCCAACTAACTTATCTAACTCTGGCGATGATAAATCTGAAATCTCAATGGTCTCTTCAATATCTTTTCTACTGTCCCCACTAAATAGATTTATATTTTTCTCCCATATATTATAAATGCCTTTAAAATCGTAACCCATTCCAATAGGGAAACTAAGAGGCACGACTTTCAATCCTAATTTCTGTTCAATTTCATCTAACAAATCAAAAGCATCTTTTCCTTCCCTATCCATTTTATTAATGAAAACAATCATAGGAATATTTCGCATTCGGCAAACTTCAACCAATTTTTCGGTTTGTTCCTCAACACCCTTTGCGACATCTATAACAACAATAACGCTATCAACGGCAGTTAAGGTTCTAAAAGTGTCTTCTGCAAAATCCTTATGCCCAGGCGTATCAAGAATATTAATTTTTATACCATCATATTCAAAAGCCAAAACAGAAGTTGCCACGGAAATACCACGCTGGCGTTCAATTTCCATAAAATCGCTCGTAGCACCTTTTTTAATCTTGTTGCTCTTTACAGCTCCGGCCTCTTGAATGGCACCCCCAAAAAGCAGTAATTTTTCTGTTAAAGTGGTTTTACCAGCATCAGGGTGCGATATAATACCAAAGGTACGTCTCCGCTGTATTTCTTTTAAAAAACTCATAAATATTTTTGCAAATGGGTTGCAAAGATAATATTTATAACTTCAATAGAAATAGAAGTCGGCAGCACTTTTTAATTTTATCCCTATAATAATGTTTTTTATAAATTTACTTGGTATTTTTGTCCTGCTATGAAATGAGCTATAACAATTTTTGATACGAGCGAAGATGTTTAATGGCGAATTACATCTGACAGATAAAAACAATAAAATTTGAGCAGATGAAAGAAGAAAAAGTAATCCTTGTTAATGAAAATGATGAGCAAATTGGTTTGATGCCAAAGTTAGAGGCTCATGAAAAGGCCGTATTGCACCGCGCCTTTTCTGTATTCATTTTTAATGACAAAAATGAATTAATGTTACAACAACGGGCATTGGATAAATATCATTCTCCCGGACTTTGGACAAATACCTGCTGCAGTCATCAACGCAATGGTGAAACCAATATTCAGGCAGGAAAAAGACGTTTACAAGAAGAAATGGGCTTTGTTGTAGATTTGGAAGAGTCTATCTCATTTATATATAAAGCGCCTTTTGATAATGGCCTAACTGAGCACGAATATGATCACGTATTGCTTGGTAAGTATAATAATAAACCAAAAATAAACCCAAGTGAAGCCGCCAATTGGAAATGGATGCCTTTGGAACAGGTGAAAGTTGATATTTCGCTTCATCCTGAATTATACACGGAGTGGTTTAAAGTTATTTTCGATAAGTTTTACGAACACATAAATATAAATTCATGAAGGTAACAGTAAGCAGAAAAGCACATTTTAATGCGGCACATAGGCTGTATCGAAAAGATTGGAGTTTTGAAAAGAACGACACCATTTTTGGCAAATGCAACAACCCTAATTTTCATGGTCATAATTACGAACTTATTGTTAGTGTAACTGGTGAGATTGATAAAGAAACGGGTTATGTTATAGACATGAAAGTTTTAAAAGATATCATAAAAAGTGAAGTCGAAGATGCTTTTGATCACAAGAATTTGAACATTGAAGTGCCAGAGTTTAAAGATTTAAATCCAACAGCTGAAAACATTGCTGTGGTTATTTATAATAAAATGAAACCAAAGCTTGATTCGGGTTTAGATTTAGAAATCACACTCTACGAAACACCAAGAAATTTTGTAACCTACTCAGACCAATAAAAAATACTTATGTTATATCCATTGAAATTTCAGCCTATTTTAAAAGATAAAATTTGGGGCGGACAAAAATTAAAAACCTTATTAAATAAAGATAGTAATTTACCCAATATTGGTGAAAGTTGGGAAATTAGTGATGTAGAAGACGATACATCAATAGTCTCAAATGGTAACTTAAAAGGTAAATCTTTAAAAGATTTATTGGAAACTTATAAAGCTGATTTATTGGGAGAAAGGAATTATCAAATTTTCGGAAATAAATTCCCACTATTAATCAAATTTATTGATGCCAAAGAAGATTTATCCATTCAATTACACCCGAATGATGAACTTGCTGCCAAACGCCATAATTCCTTTGGAAAAACAGAAATGTGGTATACGTTGCAAGCCGATGAAGGCTCTAATTTAATCGTTGGGTTTAATCAGGATATGACACCCGAAAAATATTTAAGCCATTTAAAAAATAAAACACTTACTGAAATTTTAAATTTTGATAAAGTAAAAGCAGGGGACACCTATTTTATTGAAGCTGGTCGTATTCATGCTATTGGCGCTGGTGTTATGGTTGCTGAAATACAGCAAACCAGTGATATTACCTACCGGGTTTATGATTGGGATAGAGTAGATGATAATGGTAACGAAAGGGACTTACATAATGATTTAGCTATTGATGCTTTCGATTTTAATATGCCAGATAATTTTAGGGTGGAATATTCTAAAAAAGAAAACGAATCAAATGAAATGGTAAGTTGCCCTTATTTTAAAACTAGCTATTTAAAAGTTACGAAAACACTAAGAAAAGTAAACAATAAAGATTCTTTTTTTATTTATATGTGTGTTGATGGTGAGGCTGAAATAGCTTTTGAAGACTATACTGAACACATTAAAAAGGGAGAAACAATATTGCTTCCTGCTGCAATAAGGGATTACGAGATTACTTCAAAAAATGCTTCGCTATTGGAAGTTTATGTTTAATTTTGTCGAGTAATTTTTAAAATAAATAAAATGGCAAATGTTAGAGACCTAAAAAAAGACATTAATTATGTTTTAGGCGATATTATAGAAGCAGTTTACGTTTGGGAATATTCAAATACTGAAAAAGATACTAAGAAAAGTGAAGCGATAATTGATGAAGCTATTGAAACTTTTGATGACTTGATTGCTAAGGTTAACGCAAAGAATATTGATAATCCAAAAGCACATTTTAAAGCAATTAACCAAGAGTTGGAAACTAAAGGAAGAACTTTAATCGAAAAAATCAACAAACTAGGATGAATTATTTAACGGAGGCATTTGTATATATCATTTAAGCGATTATATTTGCACCCGCTAAAACGCCGATGTAGCTCAGCTGGCTAGAGCATCCCGATTTAACATCGGGAAGGTCGTAGTTTCGAGTTCCTCCATCGGCTCTTAAAAAAAAGAGGCCTTTCAATTTGAAAGGCCTCTTTTTTACTATAAATCTAACAAGAAATTATTATTTCTCAGTAGCTTTTATACCATCAATAAAACGCTGTAATTCCTTGCCGTATTTTGAATCCTTAACTTTAGGTGTTAAAGAATTATTAATAGTATCAAGTAAACTAATATTAGCATTATATATTTCTGTTAAGGCAATATAAGGGGCTACTTCGCTATCCTTATTGTTTATTGCAAAATTTACAGTATATAAATACCGCCGTTTTAAATCGTTATCATACTGTTTTTGAATAGTATCTAGTTTTGCAGAATCTCCAGCTTTTTGTGCTTCAAAGTTTTCTTTTATCAAATCTAAATTCCTACCATTTAGTCTAGACATAATAGATTGGTATTCTTCTAAAACTTTCTGCTGCCCAGAGCCGTTTATTTTGGCATCAAAAACAAAGTTTTTTAATGTCGTATTAATTTCTGTAACGCCTTTATCAGCAAAAAAAGCAATTCTGTCTTTTTCAGAACTATTTTTATCTAAGTATAAGAAGAACATTTCAGGAGAATCTAAATCACTGTGTAACTCAAAATCAGAATTACCACTAATTATTATTGAATCTACATTTACAAACGTTGAGTCTTTTACTTTTTTTAAATAAATAGTTCCTTTTTTTAAATCTTTAATATGTCCTCTTACCGTTAGATCATGCTGTTTTTCAGCGCAGGATACAATTAAAAAAACAGAAAATAATACGAGTGTGTTTTTCATTAATTAAGTGACTTGTTTTAGTGATACAAATATCCCACATTTATATTTTAAATACTAACGGCGAAGCGCTATTTTATGATA
>TARA_R110002074_G_scaffold122218_2_pt1 | contig 10487 bp, 17 predicted proteins | sample TARA_R110002074 | Tara Oceans TARA_R110002074 (sample SAMEA4397215) | marine metagenome | biome: Polar Biome; feature: [MIX] marine epipelagic wind mixed layer (ENVO:01000061); material: water (ENVO:00002006), including particulate matter (ENVO:01000060) such as... | depth 10-100 m
TTTTTTGGGCGTACCTATGGGCTTAAGATTTTCCATATAGTAGTAGTACATATTATTCTAAATAAACATGTCAAATAAATCCAGTTCATGATGTGGGATAGTATGAGGGTCCACGGCCAATGTGCTGTTATTGTGTAGAAAACGCATTGCAGATGATTCCAGGATCCATTCAACTACATCCATCCTGGACCCATATCGAATAACACCCTTGCACCACTCATCCAGTTCATCATATGAAAGACTCTTCTCTGTATAGGTTTTACGCGCAACCCCAATCTCTCGGGATTTCAACAACTTATAATTTTGATTCTTCATATTATTGTAACATGCTCTACAAAACCTGTAAGCCTTTCTTTTCCCCTTTTCACCCATGAATTTGAAAATTAATTTATTATTCGCGACATTCAGTGGGCGTGTTTGTATATAGGTATTAATAATACACGCTTCATATGCCCTATATGAACACATATGTGGATCAAGGGGCGAATAACATCCTTTGCAACATCCTTTATATTTTAACTGCATATTCACATGTTTATAATATTTTTTTATTGTTTAATAGTAATGATTACTAAATCCGACTATGTTTTTGCCCTTGCTTGTATTCCCTCAAGAATCTTGATAACTCTGTTTGCAATGAAAAATCACCACCCCGTGTTGAGTATTATTTCTCTCATCGTGGCAATACAGTTTTTTCGTTTATGGCTGAATCCTGGGATACGACCAACGGGAATCGAAACATTTGGCACACCGATATGGTGGAGTGATATGAGATCAGTCCATGCATTACTATGGTTGATGTTTGCAATCACCAACTTCCAGGGTAAGGAATATGCATGGAAGTTTTTAGCTCTCGATGTGATTGTGGGACTAGTAAATTTCTTATTCTTAAAACCTCGTGGTGCGTAACTTAAAAAGATAGAACATAACATAATAAATGGAAGACCATAAATACCAAAAACGCATTATCAAGGAACTTGAACAATGTAGAAATAAATATTCAGATGTCGTTCACGAAATAACAGTTCTGAACACCAACTCTACCTACTGGGTAGTTACTCTCACGAACGACATCCGCTTTGAACTATTCATCACTTCAGACTTTCCGTTCGAGTCCCCATCAGTGAAATTTTTGAATGTTGATGATCCAAATGGAAACATCAAATCACAGTGCGAAGAATCATGGTATGCTGGGTCTCGTATTTGTGATTTTATTTATTGTATTATTATAAATGTTCAGAAGATTATTTACAAGAAAGAAGAAACCAGTAAACACAAGAGCAGCTAATAACAATACAAAGAAGAACGAGGCTGAAAGGCAGAGAATGATTAAATTACTCGTGAATTGGCAAAAGCGTTATGATCGCGCGAGTTCCGAGCATCTCATGAGAAGATTACCAGCCAAGATGTACCGCGGTGCCGTGGGTGGCCAGAATACAACAAATAAGGCAGTAAACGCAGCGCGTTGGACTCGGTACTTAGATACCAATGAGAGACGGATTCTTATATCAAAGAATGGTAATTATTTTGTTATCGATTACAATAACAATAATAAACCGATTAGAAGATACAATCCCGTTGTTGCTTACCTCAACAATCCCGGGACCGGAAATAGGATAAATGTTCGCAACAACACCCCTCTCCCACTGAATCTTAACGCCGTTGGTGGCAAGGGTAATAAGGTGTATAACCCAGTCAAGGATCTCCGTAAATTCAGCCAGGCTGTAGTTTACAACCAGAAGAAGAAGTTATTTGGTAACCAGACCGCACCGAATAGATCTAATATTTTCAAGAAGTTGAAGAACTATACTAATATGGCCAGAACTAATGGATATGGATACGCCACTAAAAAGGAACCCTATTCCCTGGGTAACTTCAACAAAGGTAGTAAGTGGTATATCCCTATCAAGCCCGGTAACAAGAAAAAGTACAAGAACATCGCGACAACCAATCGACTCCCACCACTTACAATGGGTAATAGACGATATGCCAGACGGGAGGCCTATAGGTATTCCAATAATGGTGCCGAAGAACCTTTTACGGCTATTTTGAACGCGTGGAATAAGAGAAATCGCCCTCGGATTAAGAAAAATCGCATGAATGTTATAAAGGAAGCCGGTGCTAATTCTGTCTTACCCCGTAACATAGTGAACAAGATAGCCAATGAGGCCACTACAAATTCTTTCAACTATTTCAACTACAAACCACACCGTCGTGAGCGTAGAGGCGGATTAGAGAATTGGAAAGGCCTTAAACCAAATAGATGGATGAAATAGATTTACCACATCATTGGGACTAGTGCATCAACGGTTCTACTCCGTCTCGATACAGATCTTAATTTTACATCATGTTTAATATATCTGACAGGTTCTGGATATAATGGGTGACTTCTCTGTCCATCATTAAAAATTTCAAAAATCTTTTGTAAAAAATTTAAACATTCTTTTAAATTTTCTGCAAAATTATGTAATACTACAGGCATATCATCTATGGTATCATGAAAATTTTGTTTTATACATTTATCAAGTATAATTACTGATCGTTCTCGAGCTAAGAGAATTGATGTTCTTTTACATGTAGATCTTAAATTTAATACATCACGGGGTGGTAAATGTGATGCTATAGTGTATATCATTTCATCTGGTAAATCCAAAATCATCTTAATATATATGATCATATTTTATACGGTGAAAAGGCTCATAGTCTTCAAAAATCTGATTATATATGGTTTCTTTTACATCCCTGCACAATTCAAATGTATTCAGAACTCTCAATGTTTCGAGGCGTCTTTCATATAAATCGGACGGAATATAGATATGATCTAGTTCAAAACAGCATTGGGCATTTCCATCATAATAGAGTCCACATGCCCTACAATGCCACATTATTACGGACCAGTGACTGTGCTTTGTTTATACGACTAACATAGTAATGTTCTTTCGTTTTAAGTTCAGTGTACTTCTTGTTATTCTCTATCATACGCTTTCCAAGATCCTGCATATCAGTTGTCACATCTAATTCTTCTTTTAGGGATTGGTGTATTCTAATAATGAGAGCACCGTATTGATGAATATAGTCTACGAGTGTTAATTCATCTGCCGTCATCTGGCCAATATCTAAATGGGTTAAATAAGTATTCCAGGACTCAAGAGCACCATCGATAAATACCTGAAATTCTCTGATATACATCGTTCGATAGGGTGGCAATAAAATAACTTTATAGATGATAAAATCTAAGGCAGAGAAAAAGGGTGTCCATGCATTAATGTCATGTATAACATCATCTCGAAATGCCATTATTTCGAAATATAAAACCTGGAGTTCATCTATGCTCCCAGTGTGATGCTCTGAAGTCATCACCCTCGAATACTGACGTCTGTTGGTTATAAATTCATTATAAATCACCTCCTTCTTGTGGAGTATGTCAGCCAGTTGAGCTGTATACTTGACTAACATATACTCAACAGCAGTTGACTGCATAGTATTTAATACAGCATGTGGAGGTATTTGTAGTAAACAAATATCTACCAAGTCCATAATTATTTTATTGATATACTATAATTATGAACAAACAGAATACAATTTTATCTATGGTCGGTGTTACAATAGTAACCATTCTATTCCTTAAGTATGGCGGTAAGAAATCATCGTCATGTGGTTGTGGAAAGTAAGGTCCTCGCAGAAGGATCGTCAGTATTACAGTATTTAGGCATCCATTTATATGGAATTACATGTCGAAAATTATATCCAAATAGACAGTCGAAAGTCTCCTTGTAAAAGGTTTCTTCGCTTGCATATCCAAGACTTATAGCATGCTTTCGAGCAATAACATGCCATGAGTTTTCTACAGCAGATACACCATCGCTGAATGCTTCCTTTTTCCTCCAGAGTACATGAGGGGGGAGGAGGTTGTCGTGCTTGAATGCATATCTCAGAAGGTATTTTTCCATTTCATTTACGGGCGACGTGATAGATGGGTCAAGGGATAGATAGAACTCGACGAACTTTTTGTCCGCAAAAGGTGCCCGGGCTTCTAACCCGTGGGAACATATACTCCTGTCACTACGCAAACTATCAAAATAATGAATATTCTCCACAAGTCGTTTGCACTCATCGTGGAGCTCTTGTTTAGTTGGGGCATGTTTCATATATAAATACCCTGCAGTAACCTCGTCACTATAGTCACCATTCAGTACTACCTTGAAGTTGGTATTTTCCCTAATGTACTTGCCAATGAGATAATTCCCCACACTGGCTCTTACAGTGGTCACATCATAACTCTCTATAGCACGGATAACAGTGGGGATAGCATTAAGAAAATCTACCTGAGAAAGACAAACAGAATGATGATTACTTCCTATATATCTAGCAACATCTGCCGCATACTGTAAATCTGTAGATCCCTCCATACCTACTGCAAATGTATCGATTGGCTTATCCGAGAATTTATTTGCAAGTGCAGCAATTAAACTACTGTCAAGTCCCCCGGACAACAAACAACACACACCTCCATTATCACACATCAGGCGCTTTCGAACTGCGTCAGACAATAGGTGATTAACCCGAGAGGAAGCATAGTCAATAGAAGTGTATTTAAATCCAGAAAATGAGATGCCATTATTATAGGATGTATATTCTTGTACGACAGAAGTACCTGTAGAAATTCTCATAAAAAAGCCCGGTTTAAACTGATCACAACTACTAGGTACACAGATATCAAGAAGGGCCTTTAATTCAGAAGCAAATGCATATCCATGTCCCGGCGCTGCCACCTCGCCCCAGAAAAGTGGCCTAACGCCATATGGGTCGCGTGCAATCCACATATTCTTACTGGGCTTATCATATACAATCAATGCAAATTCTGCATCCAGTTTATTACAAAAGGTGGGAAATGAATACGCTTTAAATGCTGGGATCAATATTTCACAGTCGCTCCCCGTAACTGGTGTGTAGTCAAGTTCTACCCCCAATTCATCATGGTTAAAAATCTCACCATTACAAATACACCACAAATTCTCAGATTCCTCAAAAGGCTGGTCTGCATACACCCCCTTACCGTTTATAATAAGCCTATTAAATCCCAGGGTCACATTATCTATTGTTTTAATAGTAGAGACATCTGGTCCCCTGTGAGATATAGCATTCAACCCTGGTTCGATGAGTATTTCTGGTACGCTGCCAACAATGCCTAGGATTCCGCACATTGTAGTATATAATTATTTATTTTTTAACCCCTGTATACTTTATTTCTCTACACATGGGACAATTATCACTTTCATTGAGCCACTTATATAAGCAGCATGCATGAAACACATGACCACAAACCATTCTAGATATATCATCAACATCGGATGTTAGACTATCTAGACAGATTGGACATGAATCGCTATGAGTGGCACAAGTGGAAAGAAAAGACTCGGTAACTTTGTTTGAACAATTAATAGTATTACATATCTTATTCATTGCCGGCACTACCATATCCTATCTCCTCCTTTTTAATAAAGTTGTTTTTCTTGGCAGCAAACCGTGTTCTAATGGCCTTATTCTTCTTCTTGGCCGTAGACTTGCCAGAGTATTTCCCCATAACACTCTCGAAATGCTTATTCCTGACTTCGATCGAGTTCTCCCAGTCGGTGACCTTGGTACGAAGATCGTCGATTTGGTCGTCGGTCCATCCATATTCGCGATACATTTCGATTGTATCACGCGGGTTCTTGGTCTTGTTGAAATTCTTGAAAGGAACCTTTTCAACTGTGTAGGTCTTCCCATCCTTGTCTGTCAGCGATGAAATCACGATTTCATCGGTGTACGATGGTTTCCGTCCCGGGGGCTTGGGTACGGGGATGGAAATTTTGCAGCAGCTATTATAATGATTTTCGTGCTGCTTACGAATATTGTCAATACACTCCTGGGGGTGGCCACTCATCTCGAGAATGCGAATATGCTCCTTATAGTTTATAATGGGCCTAAACTCATCCCTGGACACAATGACCTCATTTTTAGTAGTACATTTCTTCAGTAGACGGGAAAGACAACCTGGCTTAGAAGGCGGTACAATAAGGGTAGGTGAAACTCTGCGCTGGTTGCGGTTCACCCAGCAGTTTGGTCGCTTATATTGATTAATAGTCATGGTGTGTGCTACTTACTTACTATATTAGATTATAAAATCATAGGCTGATTTCACACATTTTTTTTGTAAATACCTACTAAGTATGGATGTTATATTCTCCAAGTTACAAAAGGTCAACCGTCAACATGGAGATGCTGCCATGTTTGATATTGATGACACCCTGATACGAAGTAGGGACAAGGAAGTCATAACAGATATAAAAACAATACTAGAATTTTGTAAAAATATTGGACTAGAAATTATTATAATAACTGCTAGACCAGCTGAAGGACGAATATATACAGAGCAGCAGTTAGAGGACGCAGGTATCTACTACGACAAACTGTTTTTTGCTGCTGCAGGGGATAAGGGTACACTAAAACAAATTCTTAATAATAGATTTGTTTTATCTGTAGGTGATCTGGAAACAGATTGCACTGATTCCATGTATTCTTTAAAACTTCCTGGTCCCGCTGATTATAATGGATTCTTTTTGGGACCCGCTTGAGCGGACGATGAAAATAAACCAGAAATATCGACGTTGATGGACTTGAAAATCTTGACTATATCTATGGGATTATTGGACGAAACGGTGTTGTTGAAATATGATTTTACAAATTTGAAAATAAAATATAGAATCACTAGATTAACTATAGTGCTGACTAAATTTAGTTTTAAACCTGCTCCTCCGGGAATTATTATTGTGGACATTCTATAATATAGAAATATTTAAAATCTCCATCGCTTCTCACAGGCATGACATGTAACAAAGGTAGTCATGGGCTCGTCGGCACTTCTTGTTTGAAGTTGGTAATAAGAAGTCCTCCAGGACTTGCATTTACCACATTTGTGAAACCCCTTATACTCCTCGTCATTCTCTCGTGCCTTTACAATAAGACGCAGCGTCTCCTTCTTCTTCTCCTTTTCCCTATATTTCATAAGTTCCTGGGACATGGGTCCATCGGGCCAGATTAATTCTGCTCCCATAGACGCAATGTCAGCACATTTGATTGTTCGTTTCAATATACTGTCTCTGATAATTGTATTATCGGGGTGGGACAAATTATACCATATGTGTATCCACTTTTGCTTGTAAATGTGTCGCAGGTCTGGATTTGACCATGATTTGCCAGTGTTACAATTGAGTAAGCTCCAGTTGAAAACGGATTTCTCAATGTTAACAATGGCATGCTCATTTCCAGGGAACAATGTGCCCAACTTAGAACGGACAAAAGTTCTCATCTCTGTCATGGTGTCTTACTATAATCACATAAAATCCTCAAGACTATCTCACACATTTTTTTATGTGGGTATGTTAAACATGGATTTTATACCTAATAGCGGAAATGCCACAGTATACATAAAACCACTCGACAATGGAATGTTTGCATACACCATAATAGACAGGGTGGGCATGGTGACCGCCCAGAATGTCGGAACCTACGACGATATCATGAGACTCGTAGGATACAATGCCAACAATATTAAACTTATGTTGAACAAATAAGTCTAACAAGTACCTCTCGGTTTTCTTACTAAATTCAACGCATTCTCTATGTTATTCTCATTTCTCTTTACTGGAGTGGGCCTCTTAAGTTTTAGTGTGTCTGTCTTTGATGTAGAGGATTTAATGTCCTGCATACGCTGAGCCTTTGTCTTATTGGTTGTGGTATTATAAGTATCATCTTCCCTAATAACAACATTATGTAGGAAAAAATCAGTTTCGGGTGTAGTTATAACTGGGGGGCGAGCAGAAAAATGACTGCGGAATTCTTCATCGGTAAAGGTACCTCCAAATTTTTTAAGAGTGTATCTCGAGGGGGCACACTTTAGGGACATGAATTTCTTACCGTATTTTTGGGTTCTATATAAGGTAATGTTATTCTGAATTTGACCAAATTTCTGTTTATTTTCATGAAGATTATAACTCTTCACACATTCCCATGAACAAAACTGACCAATCATACTAAACTTACGCCTGCGATCATCATAATTATATGGCAAAGAACACACTTCATCGTTAATTTTCAAAGTACACCACCAACAACAAGGTTCACACATATAAAGAAATGTAGCTTACTTTTCTTTATATGAGTTTATTATTAAGTATAGATGTAGGAATTAAAAATTTAGCAATGTGTTTAATACATTCCACCAGTGGGGAGATTGTGGAGTGGGATGTATCAGGGGTACCACCCGGGCATGCAGACGGACTTTTCGTATGTATGCGCGACCACCTACGAGAGCGACCATGGACTTTAAATGCAAAAACGGTTCTTATTGAAAAACAGCCCGATAAGAACAGGGGGATGAAGGGGGTCCAAAATTTTTTACATGCCTACTTTGTCATCCACGACAAGGATACCATTATATATGACGCAAGGCACAAAGTACCAGATGTATGTGGCCCCGGTAAGGCAATGTATCAGAAAAGGAAGAAGGTGGCCATTGAGAGAACACACGAGCATCTCAAGAATGAGGAAATAAACAAGAACTGGTTACCACAATTTGAGTCATCAAAGAAAAAGGATGACCTGGCCGATACATACTTACAAGCTATGAGCTATATCAATCGCCGTGAAATAGCACCCAAAACTAAAAAGACGAATAAAATTCACCCCAGAAGACCAACATCTCACCAAAAAGATACCAAGTATTCAAAGAGCAATATCATATGGTTTATGAAAGATCTGGGTATGGAAAAATTCAAAAAGAATAAGAGAGTAATCAAAGATATGGGAAGGTACTTCAAATCACCAGAAGAAGTATTAAGGATTCTGAACATGTAAATAACAATATGGGACATAAACACTATGTTGATGGAACCGGATTTGTCGCGCTGGTGGACCACATGCCGCTTACGGATTTGGATGATTCTATCGTATCTGCAGCACGAGTGTCGTATGATTCTGGGTCGACAAAACACACAAGATCATCAGAAGGGCTCATCAGATACCTCCTACGACACTGGCACACAACACCATTCGAAATGGTTGAATTTAAGTTCCACATTAAGATGCCGATCTTTGCAGCAAGACAGCACCTACGACATAGAACTGCCAGTGTAAACGAAATATCAGGCCGATACTCAGTACTGCCCCAGGAGTATTTCGTACCAACAGAACTACGCAAGCAATCTACAACAAATACACAGGGGTCAGATGAACCCATGGAAGATGACACCGAACTCATCGAACGCCAGGCGGCTTCGTGTGATATAGCATTCGGGGTGTACAAGGAACTTATTGACAGTGGATGTGGACGAGAACTTGCCAGGACACATCTTCCCCTCTCAACCTACACTGAATTCTTTTGGAAGATTAATTTACACAATCTCATGCACTACCTACACCTACGAATGGATTCACATGCCCAGAAGGAAATCAGAGAGTATGCAGATATGATTTACAACCTTGTCGAGCCACTCTGCCCAATTACAATGAAAGCATTCATGGATTTTAGGGTAAACTCAGTCCAGTTTAGTGGGCCCGAACTACGAGTACTGTCCAGATATCTCACTAGTCCCAGTATTGATATCCCTTCTTCAGGAGAACTCTCGAAGGGAGAAGAAAGGGAGTTTAGAGATAAGGTACAAACTATACTTAAGAATGACAGTCAGGATTAATGTTCATGCAACCGTTCACACTCCCATGTATGCCATAGATAAACGAATGTATATGAAACTTAAACTGGATGATATATCGCGACAGAAACTCGATGACCATCACAACAAGGAGGCCGCCAAGTACAAGATGATATGTCCGCCCTCAAAGTTGCAGCACGATATACTACAACTGAAAATCCCGTGGAGATATAATCGAGTCATGTGTACAGTCAGTGGACTTATCCCAGTGGAGGATATGTCAGAAAATCATTCGGTCACATGTACTATCGAGTTTTGTGGATCATTTACACTGGGCATGTTCTGGAAACTTTTTTCAATTTCATCCGCAGAAAATCAGGTTTAAAGAAAATATTTAGTAATAATAATAAACCATGTCAGGAGGTATATCACAGCTAGTTGCCCAAGGCGCACAGGATGTCCACTTAGTCGGAGATCCCCAAGTTTCATTTTTTAGATCCACATACAAAAGACACACAAATTTCTCGCAGGTTCGCCAGCGTCAGACCATTCAGGGTAATCCCGCGGCCAATGGCATGTCGACGGTGCGCTTCGAGCGCAGGGGTGATCTTTTAAGTTACACTTATCTCACTACAAAAAATTTAGGCGTCGCGGGGGCAGTCATTCAAGATATTGATAAGATCGAGCTTTATATTGGCGGTCAGCTCATTGATTCACAGGATAATAACTATTTAAGCTTGATATGGAACAATATTCAGGCACCCAATAATGCCAAGGTAACTCCACCCTCGGACC
>TARA_R110002074_G_scaffold64539_1_pt1 | contig 10478 bp, 6 predicted proteins | sample TARA_R110002074 | Tara Oceans TARA_R110002074 (sample SAMEA4397215) | marine metagenome | biome: Polar Biome; feature: [MIX] marine epipelagic wind mixed layer (ENVO:01000061); material: water (ENVO:00002006), including particulate matter (ENVO:01000060) such as... | depth 10-100 m
CCGGATCCGGACGACCTGTTTGACGCCCCTCCAAATCCGGAAGCTATTCGTATCTCTCTGGAGCGGAACCTTGCGTTGTGTGCAGAGAAACACAGCGCGTATCAGAAGAACGCGGAGCAGGCCACGCCAGCGCTGGGCGTATTTAAAACGGTTGAACAGGGGCTGGCGACCTTTCTGCTGGATAATATCGAGCTTACCAAGTACCTGTTTATCGCAATTTTTGCGATGGCTGCGGCCGTGGCAGCTTTGGACGCCGATCACATTGCCCTCCGGTTGCCCCGAAACCGGTCAGAGTGGCGCCTTAGCCAGGCCGTGCAGTTTGTTGTCAATGGTTTGATGGTGTTCTCCTTGAACGCCTACCTGGGCAGGCTGGCCAGCTCGCCGGGGGCGGAATCGACCGCCACGCTTCAGTATGCCTGGACGGGCGTGTTCGGGCTGTTCATGGTTATTAACGCTGCGCGTTTCCTGAATGTCCCGAAGCATATAAGGAAGGGCGGTCTGGCGTTGTCCTCTGGTCTGGTGGTGCCGCTCTACAGTGCCATGGGTCTGATTGCCATGAGCTATTTTTTCTTTGTGGACGGTTACGCATCGGGGCTCGCCATCTACTTCGGCATGATGTCCAACCTGTCCTCGATGTTCATCAATATCGGGCTCTATGTTCTGGTGGGCATGGTTCTGAAACAGACTCGCTTGCCTGAGTTGTTGCTCAATGTCATCAAGCCGTTCAACCTGCCCGCGCCTATGTTGGCATCGGTTATTATATTTGCTACCGCGTTCCCGACGGCCTTCACTGGCGCCTCCGGTATTTTTATCCTCGCTGTTGGCGGCGTGGTTTATGATGAGTTGCGCCGTGCAGGTGCCGGCCGGCAGCTTGCACTTGCAACAACGGCGATGTCGGGAAGCCTCGGTGTCGTGCTCAACCCCTGTTTGCTGATTGTGGTGGTCGCTGCTCTGAACAAGGAAGTCACCACCACCGAAATGTACGATTGGGGCTTCTGGGTGTTCATTATGTCGGCCTCGCTGTTTTCGCTGATTGTCTGCAAAACAGAAGGCAACTGGCGGCCACGCCCGGCTCCGGGTGCTCTGAATGCTTCATTGCAACAGCTCAAGCCACTGCTACCTTACGTGGCACTGGCTGTGGGTGTCATATTTGCCATCTATGCGGTGCTTGGCCTGTCATTCAACGAGTACAGTGCACCGTTAATCCTGCCTTTGGTGATGCTTGCCCTGGTGTTTCTTGATGCCGATAGCAACAGCCGTGAGGTTGATGAAACGCGTTTTCAGGCCTTCTGGGGCCGGAGCTGCGCGGCCGCCAGTGATTCTGCTGTGCATATTGGTGCCTTATTGGCCTTGATCGGCTTCTCTATTTGTCTGGGGGGCATTCTTGAACGCTCTGATATTGTTCATGCGCTGTTCCCGGAGGATCTGACCAGCCCCTGGTTTGCGATGTTGGTGATCGTTTTCATGTTGACGATAATCGGCATGGTGATGGATCCGTTCGGCGCGGTCATTCTGGTGTCGGCAACCGTTGCCCAGCCAGCTATTCAGTTGGGTATTGACCCATTGCACTTCTGGATCGTTGGTCTGGTGGCGTTTGAGCTGGGTTATCTGAGCCCTCCCGTCGCGCTGAACCACTTGCTTACTCGCCAGGTTGTCGGGGAGAGCGAAGTGCTTGCGGCGGAGCGTGTGGGGTCCTTCTGGCATCGCTATGAGCGGTTGTTGTTGCCTGTGGCGGTGATGGGGCCAACGTTGTTGTTGGTGGCCTTTGTGCCTATGTTGTTTTACGCGATCTGAGGTTTATCCCGTACAGTGAAAGCCGCCTCCGGAATTTCCTGAGGCGGCTTTTTCTATCTCTGTGCCCAAGCCTGAATGTTTGTGTATTTCTTAACATCTGACTGAAAAAGCGTGGCGTATACTTATAACTTATATGAAACGGAGGCTATTGCGGATGCGGGCCAACTTTCGGGCGGCGACACTTTTCAAGCATTCCATACTGGTGGGGTTGGTAGCTGCACTGACCGGCTGTGGTGGCAGTTCTGGCGGCAACGAGCCAGCGACAGCCAGTAGTGCGCTCTCGGGTACTATCGATATTGAAACCGGTACTCGAGTCGATGCAGACAATGCGGATGCACTGTCGCTGAACTCATCCCCCTTGCGCACATCTCAGTCTTTGCCACCAGAATTCATTCTGGCAGGCTACGTTAGTGCAAGCAGTGGAATATACCCCGGCCTGAGCCGCTATTCGGCAGATCCTTTTGATACCTTTTCCATGTTTCTGCGCAAAGGGCAGAGCATTTCTCTCCAGCCGTTCTCCACTATCCGGGGGCCGTCTCCGCTAACGTTGTCTTTGCTCAGCGATGGTCGCGATGTTGCAACGGTTTCCACCAGCAACCAGTCAGACCCGATTCGGGTTTCGTTACCGGATGCTGAAACCGCAGGCACTTACACCCTGAAGGTCGAGGCAACTGGCTCTGAGCCCATGCTCTATATTCTGTCGACATCTGCGGCTGGTAGCGCTTTGGCCGCCAGTTTTGACTGGCCGGATCATGATTTTGCCGACGCCGAGGCGATTGTTGTATTCAGGCAGAATAAGGATTAGGTGTCGATGCGCTCATCTGTGCCGCAAGGGGTTATGGAACCCGAAATGGAGCTGGCTCCGGGTGTCTGGCTGATGAAAGCACCGTCACAGACGGCTCGTAGTAGCCGGTCACAAACGAAGGAGTCGACCCTTGACTGGATCCGGACACTGAATAAGCGCCCGGAGGTTGCCTTAGCCACGCCCAATTACACCATGCGGGCCATGCAAACACCCCTGGATGAACCTCTTTATAACAACCCCTCAGTCGGGCAGCAGTGGCACTATGAGTTGATCAACGCGCCGATTGCATGGCAGATAATTAATAACGGTGGGGTTGGTGTGACGGTAGCAGTGATGGACACGGGGTTATACGGAGCGCCGGGAAACTGGCACAGCGAACTGAATGCGAATGTCGTCCAGCCTTTGCCTACTGGCACCGATTTTGTATCGGAAGCTTTTGATAACGATGGTGTGCCGGGCCGGGACAGCAACCCTTCTGACCCCGGAAACGCAGTTGGAACCAGTGTTTTTCATGGCACACACGTGGCAGGAACCATTGCCGCTGCGGTAAACGGAGTTGGTGGGGCCGGTATTGCCTACAAAGCCTCGCTGCTGCCAGTCCGGGTTCTGGGCGAGGGTGGTACAGGTTCATCCGCGGATCTGCTGGCTGCGCTGAATTGGGTTGCCGGCCTGGACGTCGGAAAGCGCCGAGCCGATATCGTTAACCTGAGCCTGGGTGGGCTCCCTTTTCAGCCACAGTTGAGGGACGCCATTAACGCCGGAGCTGACCGGGGTATTGTGTATGTCGCAGCGGCGGGCAACTCCGCTTCCACGCTTGCGTCCTACCCTGCGGCCTATGAGAAGGTATTTTCCGTAAGCGCCGTTGATGGTGCGGGTGTGTTGGCATCTTACTCGAATTCTGGTGACTGGATCGACCTGGCGGCACCCGGTGGTGATGCCAGTCGTGATGGCAACGCTGACGGTCGCAGCGATCTGGTCAGCAGCACCAGTGCCAGCATCATAAACGGCGCGCCGAAGGAAACCTATATCGGTTTGCAGGGAACTTCCATGGCGGCACCCCATGTCTCTGCCGTATTTGCACTGATGAAGAGCCTCGATTCCGGACTCGACCACCAAAGCCTGAATGCGCGGTTAATGGCTGGGGAACTGACCTATCAGGATTGTGACCTCGAGATGTGCCCGAAGACCAATGAACTGGGCTGGGGCCTTCTTGATGCTGGTAAATCGGCTCTGGCTGCCTCAGCGGCCATAGTGCCGGATCTGTTAACGGCATCGCCTCCTATTGTGAGTCTGTCTTCGGAAGGAGAGTTGTCTGAGCGCGTGAGGCTGAGTGTCTATGGTAGCAACGCTGACCCCGTCACCATTGAAGCTGTCTCCGTATCAGCTCCTTGGGTGCAACTGGATGATTCCGCGCCGGTCAGCGGCGATATCGGAACGGATTTCGAGATCATCTTAACGTTGCTACCGGAAGCACTTGAAGCAGGAACGTCGGCGCGGACGCCCGTTGTTGTGGAATACAAAAGCGATAAGTCCCGCACGCTCGAAATCCCGGTTATAGGCCAGCGGGTAACGGATCAGCAGGCACGTGACGCGGGCAGGCATTTTGTTCTGCTGGTCGATCCCGAGCCTGAGGGCGATCTATACACCACCGTTGCCCAGACTAGTTCCGTGGCAGAGAACGGTCAGTATCAGTTTTCATTTATGCCGGATGACGGTATCGAGCCGAAATTGCTGAATGAGGTTCCGCCAGGTAAATACATTCTGGTCGCAGGATCCGATCTGGATAATGATGGCCTGATTTGTCATGCTGGCGAAGCCTGTTCGGAGTATCCGGTGGCTGGGCTTCGAGAGGAAATCACGGTCAGGCCTGGAGAAACTGTCACGGGTATCCGGATGACAACCAGTTATTCCCGACCGGCCATATCAGCCAACACACCGGATATCTTGCCCCGGCCGGGTTTCAGAGGCTATAAGCTTATGCAGCAGCGATCAGATAGTGGGGGCACGAGCGTGGCAGCCCCCAAAACAATCGGAGCAGCACGTTGATTGCAGTATGCAGGAAGGTATTGGCAGGCTCGCCTTTGGTCCAGTTAGTGGCTGGATGCGTTTTGCTTGTTGCCTGTGCAGCGCCCGATACAGTGGACGATAAGCTCAGCGTACCTATGGCCCGCCAGGTTACCCAGTCTGCACATTGCGGGCTGACTGGCCCCGGATTGGCCTATGTCCGGACGCCGGAGAGATTGCAGCAGTTGCTGGAGTTACCCGCTCAGAATATGGCGATTCAACAACTGCGGCAGGTGGATATGGCGAAGGAGCATCTGGTATTTGTGACTTTGGGAGAAAAGCCAACAGGCGGGCACAGTGTCAGCCTGGCTTCGGCTGAGATGGAGAACAACGACAATACCTTGCGCCTTGTCATGGCCGTGCGAGCGCCAGCGCCGGGCACTATGGTTTCACAAGCTATCACCTCTCCCTGTACGGTTGTTGCCGTTCCGACCACTGGTTGGCTGGAAATCCGGGTCTCGGGTGTCCGCGCCTCGGATCTTGTTGTGAAGCTCTGACTATCCCTCCCTTTTTTGGTTGTTCATACAAACACTAATCAGCCGTTGATCTTTGGCGGCGAATCCCTAAGCTATGGGAACGAATTTTTACTACCTGCGGAGTCACTTTCTGCCTATGAGCCAGCAACAATATAACGCCGACGCCATCGAAGTACTGAGCGGCCTGGACCCGGTGCGCAAGCGCCCCGGAATGTATACGGACACCAGTCGTCCGAACCACCTGGCGCAGGAAGTGATTGATAACAGTGTCGATGAGGCTCTCGCGGGCCATGCCCGTCGTATTGACGTGGTGCTGTACGCGGATGGATCCCTGAGTGTTGAGGATGATGGCCGGGGCATGCCGGTTGATCTTCACAAAGAAGAGGGCGTGTCCGGCGTCGAGCTGATCCTGACCCGGCTGCACGCCGGCGGCAAGTTTTCCCAAGCCAATTACAACTTTTCAGGCGGTCTGCACGGCGTTGGTGTTTCCGTCGTGAACGCGCTTTCTACACACCTTGAAGTGACCATAAAGCGCGACGGTCAGTTGCATCGTATGACGTTTGCGAATGGAGACAAGGCCTCTGAGCTGGAAGTGATCGATACCGTTGGCAAGCGCAACACCGGCACCCGCATCAAGTTCACACCGGATTCGAAATATTTCGACAGCCCTAATTTTTCCGTCAGCCGCCTGCGCCATAATCTGCGCGCAAAAGCCGTGCTTTGCCCCGGGCTGACCGTGACCTTTGTTCAGGAAAAAACCGGCGAGAAAGACGAGTGGTTCTATGAGGAGGGTCTTCGGGATTACCTGCGCTCCGCACTGGTAGATGTTGAGGTGGTTCCTCTGGAACCGTTTACCGGCAGTTTTTCCGGTAACCAGGAAGCGGTTGACTGGGCAATTCAGTGGCTCCCGGAAGGCGGTGAGGCACTCATGGAAAGCTACGTTAACCTGATACCCACTGTTCAGGGCGGCACTCATGTAAACGGCTTGCGGACTGGCCTTCTGGAAGCCATGCGTGAGTTCTGCGAGTTCCGTAACCTGCTGCCACGAGGCGTGAAGCTTTCTCCCGATGATATCTGGGAAAGAGCGGCTTATGTGCTTTCATTCAAGATGCAGGAGCCGCAGTTTTCTGGCCAGACCAAAGAGCGTTTGTCTTCACGGGAAGCGGCCGGGTTTATTTCCGGTGTGGTCAAGGACGCCTTCAGCCTATGGCTGAACCATCATACCGATGTGGCCGAAGTGCTGGCGGAACTGTTCATCAGCAATGCGCAGCGCAGGCTCAAAGCCAGCAAGAAGGTGGCACGCAAAAGGGTAACCTCCGGCCCGGCTTTGCCCGGCAAACTGGCCGATTGCTCCGGTGGCGATACTGCCCGTTCCGAGCTGTTTCTGGTTGAGGGTGATTCCGCTGGCGGTTCCGCCAAGCAGGCGCGTGACCGCGAGTTCCAGGCAGTCATGCCGTTGCGAGGCAAGATTCTGAACACCTGGGAGGTGGATTCCAGTGAGATTCTGGCTTCCCAGGAGATTCACGATATCGCCGTGGCTATCGGTGTCGACCCCAACTCGGATCAGCTCGATGGCCTGCGCTACAACAAAGTCTGTATCCTCGCTGACGCAGACTCTGATGGCCTGCACATTGCGACGCTTCTATGCGCTCTGTTTCTGAAACATTTCCGACCGGTTGTTGCGGCAGGCCATGTGTTTGTTGCCATGCCGCCGCTGTACCGGGTGGATCTTGGCAAGGAAACCTTCTACGCACTCGATGAGCATGAAAAACAGGGCATTCTTGATCGCATCGAAGCCGAAAAGCGTAAGGGCAAGATTTCCGTGACTCGCTTTAAGGGGTTGGGTGAGATGAACCCGCTCCAGCTCCGGGAGACCACCATGGCTCCGGATACCCGCCGCCTCGTTATGCTGACCATCGAAGAAGGTGACGATACCGACAGCCGGATGGATATGCTTCTTGGCAAGAAGCGGGCGGCTGACCGAAGGTCCTGGCTTGAGGCTTACGGTAATATGGCGGATGTAGCAGGATAGGTTTGCTATTTACGGCATATTCCGTAATGGCCTATAAAAAGAATTCGTTATTCTTTTTAAGTATTCAATAAACTCGTTATTCTGCCGGTTTTCTGATCGGGACAAACCGCAGATGGATTGGCAAGGCTGGTTTGCGTTGGGCCTCGCAGGCAGCGCGCTATTACTTATGAGTTCAGGACGATATGCGCCCCATCTGGTCATGATGGGCGTGCTTGTGATCCTGAGTGCAAGTGGCATTATTTCAGCTGACCAAGCGCTGGCGGGTTTCAGTAACACCGGGTTGATCACTGTTGTGGCGCTGTTTGTGGTCGCTGCGGGCATTCACCATTCCGGCGGGGTTGACCTGCTGGTGAGGCACCTGCTTCGAAACCCCAAGACCGTTCGTTCTGCCCAGGCGCGGATTACACTTCCGGTTGCTTTGTTGAGCGGCTTTCTCAACAACACGCCGGTTGTGGCTACAATGATTCCGGCCATTCACGCCTGGTCCCGCAAGATCGGAATAGCCCCATCCAAACTGATGATTCCTCTCAGCTACTCCGCCATCCTTGGTGGCACGCTAACCATGATTGGCACCAGCACCAACCTTGTTGTAAATGGTCAGTACCAGCAACTGACCGGCAATGCCGGACTTTCCATTTTTTCCATTACCGCCGTTGGGCTGCCGGTGGCGATTCTTGGTATTGCCGCCATCTTGCTGTTTTTGCCCAGAGCGCTGCCCAATCGGGAGGACCAACACAAATTTGGTTCCATGAGGGAGTTTACGCTGGAGGTTGCGGTTGCGTTTGATGGACCGCTGGTTGGGAAGACTGTCGGTGAGGCCGGTCTGCGGGAGCTGGAACGACTATACCTGGTAGAGATTGAACGTGACGGCAGCGTGGTAACGGCGGTACCTTCCGAGGAGCGCCTGTGCGGTGGAGACAGGCTCGTGTTTGCGGGTGACACCCAGGCGATTTCCGACTTGCTGCGCATTAACGGCATTGTGCCTTCTGTACACGCGGACGAGCCCAGCCTGAGCAAGGATCGTGCGGAGCGGAGCCTGGTGGAGGCGGCCTTGTCTCCCCAATCCGAAGTGCTTGGCCTGACCATTCGCGATGCCCGGTTCCGCGAGCGCTACGGCGCCGTCGTTCTGGCGGTCGCCCGGGGCGGTACAAGGGTACCGGGAAATCTTGGCAACATTCGCCTCAAGCCCGGCGATGTGCTGTTGCTTGAAGCCCGGCCGGCATTTGTAAGCCGGCAGCGCTACAACAAGGATTTTCTGCTTATAAACGACCTGGGAACCGAGACCCCGAGGCATGATCGGGCCTGGCTGTCCTGGGGCGTGCTGGTTGTGTTGGTAGGGCTGGCCGCCTGCGGTGTTCTCAGCATGCTGAATGCCGCATTGCTGGGTGCGACCCTGATGATCCTGAGTGGCTGCTGTTCGGTAGGACAAGCACAGAAATCTGTTGATGTTCCTGTGGTTCTAACCATCGCGGCTTCCTTCGCTTTGGGTGCGGCGCTGCAGCAGACCGGAGCGGCAAGCTATGTTGCCGGCGCTATTCTTGGCCTCAGTAAGGGGCACGTGTTACTCGCACTTTTCCTGATCTATTTTTCGGTTTCTGCACTTACTGAGGTCATCACGAACAATGCGGCGGCCGTTCTGGTCATACCGGTGGTGTTGTCGATGACCAATACCATGGGCGTTGAGTCCGAGCCGTTTGTTATCGCGGTAATGATGGCTGCATCCGCCAGTTTTGCGACGCCCCTGGGGTATCAGACCAACATGATGGTATTCGGGCCGGGCGGTTACCGGTTCTGGGATTTTGTGCGGGTCGGCTTGCCAATGAATGTGTTTATTGGATTGGTCTCTGTTGCCGTTATTTCCCTTGTGTACGGAATTAGCCCGGGGTAACAGAAAGAGTGGGTGGGTTGGCGATAATGTCGCAGCACAGCACGTGCAGTTCGCTCCCATGAGTAAAGCACAGTGAAAGGGTGACGCACATGTAGGCACCGGTTACGCAGAGATAGGGTGCTGTAACGTGGAGATTGCCTGGCTGAGCCAGCGCCTGCCGAAGGTATTGTTGCCGGTACCAATCCGCCTTGCTGGTGCGTTCAAGTGGCTTGAAACGCGGGTCCAGGCTTCGGGTCCCTGTGTCGGATATTAGTGTATCTTCAATTTGCACGCCTTTATCATCTGCCAGATAGCAGCGTGAAACCGTGTGGTGAGCCAGCAGTGTTGCGCAGGCCTTGGCCATAGTGGCGCCGCTCTGCAGTTGCTCGGTTGCTTTATGGAAGTCCCGCTGGAAAAATTCCACCAACTGTCGGGTCGGGTCCCGCGTTATCTGGTGGCTGGCTTTGTATTCTTGCAGCAGTTGGTCGAAGTCTGTGGGTGCATTGCATAGCTGTGCCAGATCAGTACTGGGACGACAGAAGTAGAATCCCTGAACAAAATCCACGCCAGCATCAATGGCAATCATAGCCTGATCACTGGATTCCACGCCTTCCAGTAAAACCAGGCACCCCGACTGATGCAACAGTGAAACGATTCCGTTCAGTATCTGTCGGGCTTTGTGATCGTCTGTTGCTCGTACTAGCAGTGTCCTGTCCAGCTTGACGATGTCCGGTGACAGATTCCAGATCCGCTCAAAGTTAGAGTGGCCAGCACCAAAGTCATCAATGGCCGTCAGGCATCCGAGTTGCTTGTAATAGGCAACGGTTTCACGCAGGCGATCAGCATCATCAGTTGGTTGTTCGACTATTTCGATAACGATGCGGTGTGGTGGCAGCTTGGTTCTTGCCAGCAATTCGCCGAAAAACGAATCCGTCTGGCTGCCACTGGTTACAACCCGGGGGGAAACGTTCAGAAACAGCCAGTTGAGCTGATCCTCTGAGCCGCTGTAGTTCTGGATGTGCAGATATCGGCAGAGCCGGTCCAGTAGAAGGGCTTCGGCGTCTGAGGTAGGCAGTTCAAAAAGATGTATCGGCAGAACGCTGGCGTTATCCGGATCCTGAGCCCGAATCAAAGCTTCGTAGCCAACGGTCCGTTTATGGGAAATGCTGTAAATTGGCTGGAGCGCCGTGCTCAGAACCAGGCCGCGAAACTCCGCAGTCCAGGCATTGCCATTTCGGCGCAGCATTGGCGACAGAAGGTCTACTTCGGGGGCTGTCAGCTTTTCCGGGAGGGAGTGACGCATAGTGAGTTTCGAGTCATTGAGCGAATGCATCAGGTGCTTTGGACGTCAAGCGCCTGAACGGCCACTGGTCAGTCACTGCTGAAACCGGAAAAAGCGTGAGTAAACTGATAGTTGGCGAGAGATTGCCAAAAAAAGGA
>TARA_R110002074_G_scaffold367200_1_pt1 | contig 10469 bp, 3 predicted proteins | sample TARA_R110002074 | Tara Oceans TARA_R110002074 (sample SAMEA4397215) | marine metagenome | biome: Polar Biome; feature: [MIX] marine epipelagic wind mixed layer (ENVO:01000061); material: water (ENVO:00002006), including particulate matter (ENVO:01000060) such as... | depth 10-100 m
CCAATCCACCCATACCACTCATAATCCTTAATACATTATAATTTATAGCATATACTTTTAAAAATGTATTCGTTGGAAGGCCGTACCCTGTACGGGGGGTGCCGATGTTTGCGGCTGCCAGGGCAGCCGCACCCTCGCTCATGTCCCATACACTAGTAGTTAAATCATAATGTAATTCAGAAGTATCAATTCTAGAGAAATTACACGTTCCAGACGGTTGGTGTTCTTCTGGTTTTAATGCAAATGAGTATACATTAATATAATCGGTGCTTAATGATGCCTTTTCAATACAAGTATCTCTCATACTATAGGCACCAAGGCCACCATCGGCATTATACTCCGCAGTTCTATTTAAAGAACCACCCGTATGATATTTCCAGGGTTGTAATCTAGTAAAATAATTTGTATCCATTTTTGCAAATCTATCGTGTCCATTTAATTTTAATTGATAGTTAGTTTTAAATTTATCAATAGATCCAAAATTTTGAAAATTGTCAGAAGCTTGTGATATGGAGTTAAATTCGGTGGTCCCGTCGGAGTACCCTAAATTAGATCCTAGTAAAGCATAATTTTTACCTATATCTACTTTCGTATTGCTATTGCCTTTTTGTACCCATGCCCAAATTAATTCTTTGACTGGATGATTAAATGTTAATGACACTTTACCAGTACAGCTGGTTCCTGTGCTTGTCTTGTTGAACTGATTGGGTGTGTGTGTTTGAATTTGAACTTGTTCAATTAAATATTCGTGTGATACTTGAGCAAATCTACGTCGTTCATCTGTATCTAAATATATATAATCCGCCCATATATTCGCATTAAGGCTATTAATCACATCCCGGTCATAATGATCATTTAATTTAAAATTTAATCTTACTTCATGGTATTGTAAAGCAATTAATGGTAAAGCACAACCAGAATATCTACAAAACCAGAAATGCATTGGAATCCATACTTTATTATTAGGAGCGCAATGTGCGGTTTCATCTATGTTACTATTTCCTCTAATGATATTATGTTCATATAACGTTAATCCAGAACCGGTTGGATTTTCTTTATGTAAATTCCCAAGCATATCCATTATTTCTCCATCGTGTCTATCAATTAATTGACCGCCAATTTCAACTTCAACATAATCAATTAATTGATTCATAGAAGAAAAATCATTATACTGTATTATGGTTTTTCCATCGAGGGCACCGGATTGGTCATCTACACTGGGACAATCACATTCTAAATATACATTACATAATAAATCACCATTTCTAGATATAATACTTGAGAATGAAGAGTCACTTCCATTTTTAGTTTGTTTTATAGACTCCATAGAAAAATTAGTATGTCTACGATATACTACTTTAAAAAAAGTTATTTGGGGGTTCCCCGTTAGATAAATATCTTGAGCTCCATATGCTACTAGTTGCATTAATCCTCCACCCATAGTTATATATATATATATAATATATATTTTTTTTAATAAAAAAAAACATATATATCATATATATTATATAAATTTAATATCTATAGTAAATATTTTGTGAATAATCCTGGTTTATAATTTTTGTGTAATTCTAATACTTGTTCTACTGGTTTCATGATTTGATTTGATATATAATATTTATAATCTATCGGGATATTATTTTCTGACATATAATCGGGATTTTCAATCCTTTCTCCCGGTTTTATACTTCTTTTCTTATATTTGGGTTCACCATCAATTGTAATTGTTTTCAACTTTTGCTTTCCATTTTTATAATAACCATTTTCTACTTTTTTTTTTATTTTAACAAAACCATTTTGCTCATATTCCTTTACAACTTGATATACATATGGAATTCTATCATTTGCTTTTGGTTTATTTCCTGGATCCCTCTTAGCAATTCTATCTGCTAAAACTTTATGGGAAATACTTTCAGGATTTACATAATAACTACTCAATGATTTTGTAATTATAAAATATTTTTTATCAAATTTTTTATCTAATATTTTTTTTAATGTATCTTCTAACCAATTAACCATAATTTCATAATTTTTTTGAATTAATAAAATTTCAATAATATTACCAAATACATATTTAACAATTGGAGCATTATCTCTTCTTTTCATTACAATACCCATTGAATTTCTTGAAAATTTATTTTCATTTACATCTTTTTCAAATTCCCATTTATCTCCTATATATCTTTTTTTAGATATTAATACAAAGGGGAAGTAAGTTTTTTCATATTCTAAATCTTGTGGTTTATATAATATATTATTAGTTATATATTCACCTGCTTGAATTCCACATCTAATACAATATTTTAATGCTTCTTTACCTTCATATACTTTTTCATGTGTATATCTAGAAAATTTAACGAATACAGAATCTGTATCACCATATACAATTTCCGGTTTATTTAATAAATTAACACTTTCTGCCCATTTAAATACACCAATTTTAGCATCTTCTATATGACCTCTACCAATCGCGGTTGTACTCGCCGCGAGTTCTGGTCTATATATAGAACTTGGAGTGGCACCTAATTGACCATATAGAGAATTAGCAGATAATTTCATACTTAATTGTCTACCTTCTAATACTTTTCTAATATCTGGATTTTTTTCTTTCTTTAACTCTTTTTTAGTTTTTGCTCTACTTGTTAGTAAATGATCTAATACTGTTGGCAATATACCCATCGTTTCTTTTTTAATATCACCTCTTTCACTTTCTCTTTCTGATTTTACAAAATAACATGTTATTTCAGGGTTACTTTCATCTAATACTTTTTTAATTTGTTTAGATGTTTCTGATTTAATATATTTATAATTTTTGTATGTAATTATATTACATTTTTCTTCTAATTTATTTTCTCGTTTTAATTTTTCTATGTATTTCATATCTAATATTTGCGTTTCGGGTGATACATTTTTTTCAATCATAGAACTTGGATATAGTGAAGCAAAATCTAATACAGCAATTGGATCTTCTAAATATATACCAGGTTCCGGGTCTAATACAATGGCACCTTCATATCCACCATCATTTTTAATTTTATTTTGTGTTGGTATTCTTGTTTTTTTTTCTGAACAAATTTTAGATACAATTGATGTGACTTTAATACCTTGACCCCTAGAAAATATAAAACTTAATGGAACATCACATACAGTTGCCATACCAACATTATCAGTTATAATATCTAATGATAATAATAATTGTATACAAAGTTCACAATCTTGAATACAATATTTTGCAACTTTACTGCGACCTTTACCACCACCTTCTTTGTGTAATCTAAAAATTTCGGAAGGAGGCACATCATCTTTATTTAAACACCATTCTATTTTAAAATAACTATTTAATTCTTTTTTTTTAACTTTTAAATTTGTAATATCAATTATAATTATATCTTCAATAATATTATAAATATAGAATTTTATTCCATTCAGGTATAACATTTCACCAATGTTACTATATGTATTTATTGTAATATAATCTCCTTTTTTCAATTGACGTATATTTTTTGTATATAATCTAATATAACGTTTTACATTATGATCTTCATTTATAACACGAATAGTTTTAATATCATAAATAATACCTCTCATAAAATGTGAAGAAACATTATCTAATTTATAAGATTCTAAATTATGATTTTTACTTATTTCTTTTTGTAAATCAAAAATTATTCTACCATCCATGTCTATTTGAGATACTGTATTATATGCTGTTGCTATATTATCAATATTACCTCCAAACTGATTATTTTTATCTGTATATTTACATCTTTTAAAATAATATTTATTTGAATTATTACAATTTAATCTACCAAAATTATAAAATGGTTTACCTTTAATATATAATATTTTGTCTTTGATTGTCCCTAATTCTTGAGCGCGCTCATATATATATTTAAAATCAAATCCTAATATATTATATCCAGTTACAAAATCTGGATTTTCGTTCTTAATTAATTTCATCCATTCATATAATAAAGTTTCTTCTGTTTGACATTTGATTATTTCTATTCCTTCTAAATCATCACATATATCTTTATCAGTTTCATCATATGGAATTACAATAATAACTCTTTTAAATTTTTTTTCAGTATAATTATAAAATACAGTTCCTATTTGTATAATTGGATCACCTTTAATAGGATTTTTAATTTTATAGTGTAAATTACTCAATTTAGTTGATAATATATTTGAACTTTCTTTATATTTTGTTTTATCAGATAAAGACATATCTATTTTTTCAATGAAAGATTCTTCTATAAAATTAGCATTTATATTTGGAATCTCACATTTTAATAATAGATTATCTATATTATAATCATTTGTATCATTAAATATTGATTTAACTATATCACTTAATAAATCTATTTTTTCTTCTATTGAATATTCTGTATAATTTTTAATCATATTTATATATGTATCTATTATATCTCTGGATGGTTTATCAAATTTTTTTATAGCAAGAGGAAATGCTCCATGTGAACTATCACATTCTATATCAAAAGATGCTACCTTAAAATTATTTATAGAACTATTATCAATAGATTTTATGTTTTTAACTGAAACTTCTACTTCAATATCTGAAGTAAATTCTTTTGCTTCTGTATCATTATAATTTTGTATTTCAATCCAACCAATTGGATTTATATTTTTATCATGAATAAATTTAATTATTGGAGGAACATGTGAATCATATAAACAACTATTACATTCTTTAATATTACAATCAATCCAAGATTTTATTTTTATATCTTTAGTATTTAAATTTTTACTATAATAATGTTCTATATTTTTTTTAAAACTATTAAAACATCTATAATTATGAAATACAACCTTTAAAAAACTATATTTTTTTATATAACCATTTTCATCTATATTATAACCGAAGAAATCGTTGAAACTAGATAATTTTACACTATTTAAATTTAATACGTATTTATAACGACTGTCTATATTTTTTAAAAATATATCTTTACAATAATTTTCACTCCAAGTATTTGGAACTTTTACATAATAATATGGTTTATATCCATTTACATTACATACGATATTTTTACCATCTTCGGTTAATCCGTATAAAGTAATTTTATATTTAAAATTACAATCATCATGATTAAAATCCAATATTTGAAATTTTATTGTCATTTATATTTTTAAAATATTGACATATTCTTATATTATTAAATATAATATAAATTTCAAATTATTATAGTTGTTATATTAAATATGAATTATACATTCTTAATATTTATAATTTTATTAATTATAATATTTTATAATAATAATGTAAATAAAATAAATAAAAATATAATATCAGTTAAATCAGGTATTGATAATAAAGAATATTTAGTATTAGATTTACCTGATTCTAAAAAAGCAGCGGATATTCTTGCAACTATTAATATTAATATAAAGGTAATATTAGAATGTGAAAAAGATTCTAAATTGAATTCTATAAAATTATTAAAAGAAAAATATAATCCAAATACATTATGTGAATTAAAAAACGATAAATATACAGCATACTCTTTAAATAAAGGAGAAAAATTGGCTATATGTATTAGAAATAATGGTTCATTGATAAATGATATGAATACAACAATGTTTATAATTATACATGAATTGGCTCATATTATGTCTGTATCTGAACAACATACTGAAGAATTTTGGCAAAATATGAAATTATTAATATATAAAGCAAAAGAATGTGGAGTATATACTCCAATTGATTATTCAAACAATAATGTTAAATATTGTAATTCAATTTTAAATAGTAGTCCTTATTTTAATAATAATTATTTGGTTGATAAATAATATTGAATAATTAGATTAAATAAATATTCTTGACTTGTTACTAATCCATGCCAATTTCCTTCTGCTATAATTTTTGCACTTGGTATATTATATTTAGTACAAGCATCAAAATAATAATTACTAGCATTTTTATCTGCATTATTATCTTGATTTGTTTGAAATAAAAAAGTTGGGGGATGTTGACTATAATTTAATTTACCATTCATAAAATTATATTCAGTTGCATCTTTTGGACAACAACCTAGTTTTTTATTATAACATGGTTTAAATATATCAGGTAATTTAGAAATATCATAATATGTATAGCAATATTGTGATCCACCAGCAATCATAATTGCTGCTTTTATTTTTGGATATGGTCTATTTAATTTAGTATATAAAAAAGGAAATTCTCCAATAGATGCAGAGACCATTTGTGATCCAGCTGAATAACCAATAACAAACATATTATTGTAATCTAATTTATTATGGTTATATATGTAATCAAATGCAAAATTAAAATAATCTATATCTTTATTTTTTTTTGAATTAAAACAACCAACCCCAGCCTGATAATTTTTTGAATTATTAATACACTTAAAATCATAATTAATACCATCACGCATCCAATACCACATATCTTCTGGATCTGGTTCCAATGATATAACAGCTATTCCTTGAGTTATTAAATAATTTAAGCATTTATGTAAGGGGTTTGTATCAGAGGAAGAAAATTTTGACTCTCCTTTATTATTTTTTTGAACTCCATTTTCTCCTTCTGGTTGTATATATAGTACAAATGGATATTTATCTTTATTTAATTTATTTGGTATATCAATCCATATATTTCTATTTTTATATTTAATAGAATATTGTTTAGATGTATTTAAATTATAATAGTTTAACTTATTGTTATATTTTATAGGTGTATTAAATAAATTATTATTTATATTATTAACTTTAAAATCATATAAATTATATTTATTTTTTATAGTTGTTTCTAAATTATCAGTATAATATTCTATATAATTTATATTAAAGAAAAATAAAAATATTAATATTAATATTAAAATACAAATGTATTTATTCATTATAAATATTATAAATATAATAAATATAATAAATATAAATATATATTATATTAGTAATTAATATATGGAATATTGTAATCCAACATATGCTAAAAATGATATAATTGTATATGATTATATTAATAAAAAAGAAATAAAAGATAATAATATTTATATTGATGATAATTTAGATATTATTATAAAAAAAATAAATTTATATTGTACTGAATTAAAAACAGATTCCGATTATATTTATTGTTGGTTTGAAAATAAAAATAAAGATATGTTTCCTTTAAATTTTGAATACATTGATGATGATGTCAAAATAAATAATCCATTTATTTTGCTTGAAACTAATGATATAATAGATGAATTATTTATAAAAGAAAAAATTATAAATAAAGAAATTGTATTTTTTAATAATTTAATTTTAGAAACTAGAATAGATATAAATGAAATAAATAAAATAAATTTTATACATTTATCTGATTTATTATCTTTATATAATATAAATTCTCCATCAAATACTAAATATAATAAAAATAATTGGCCTATAAATATAAATATAACCGAATTTTATGAAGGATTTATTAAAAAATATTGGCCAAATTTAACTATAAAAAATATAACAAATCATAGTATTATTAAATCATATGATAAATTTAAAGAAATAATTGAAGATTCAGTAGATAAAATAAATTTTATAAATAATTATTATAATAAAAATGAAATAATAGATTGTAAAGATATAAGTATAGATTTTTTAAAAATTGGATTATATAGTGATATTGAAAATAAAGCAAATATATTAGAATTATATAATGATACATTATTAAATGACAATATACCTTTTACAAAATTAATATTATCAGATTATAGAGAATCTTATTATAAATTATATAGACATGCTATAAATAAACAAATTAAAAAATATTTAATTGAATTTTGGATAAAAGATTTTAAACAAAATGAAGAATTTGGATTTAATAATTATTTTTCATCAACCAATGTATTTATATTAAAATTATATATAACAGAAAATAAAATAAAATATTATTGTTCATTGTTAATTTATAAAAATGGTAAAATTGAAGTTATATTTGATAGAACTAGACTAAAAAATAAAGAAAATAATAACTATGAATATACTAATGAAATATTTACAAATAATATTATTAAAAAATTAATAGATAAATGTAATGAATATATTTTAAAACATTCTGAATATTTTGAAGTAGATCCTTTACAATTAGATTATGATTTTTTAATAAATAATTATGGAAAAACTAAAGTAGAATTATTAAATGTAAAATTAAATATAGAAAGATTTTCTTGGAATAAAAATTCAATTTCAACTTTATTAGAAAATATGTATGTTTACAATAGAAAAATAGAAGAAAAATATTATTATAATATAAAAAGTGGAAATGTAATGTATTTAAGATATAAAAGAGTTAATAATTATAATAATGAAGAAACAATAGATTCTATTATATCTACATTAAGTAATCCAAATTTAAAATTTAAACCAGATGATATAATTGAATCTATTAAAAAAAATTTTGATTTATCATTAGATGAAGCAAAAGAAAAATATGATAATTGGTTATTAAATGCTGAATTAAAAATGAATGATAATAAAAAATATTATTCATTAAGGTCTTATTCTGAACCTGGTATAGAAGTAAATATTATACAAAGTGTAGGTGGAACAAATACTGTAATAGAACTAAATTCTATTTCTAATTTTAGTGAATTAAATAGAATTTTAATTTATGTGAAAACTATATTTACAATATATATTGAATATCTTAAAAATAAAGGTTTATTTAAAGAACTATTTTCTAAAAAGAAAAAAAATAAGAAACTATTTGAAACATTGGAAGAAAAAAATAAAGTTGATATCAATTATGATGATATTTTTATGGGGATTGATGATACAATTGTAGATATAGAGGGGGATGGAGAAATTGTATTAGAAAATTTTTTAGCAGGTGATATTGATATATCAAATTTAGATGTAGATGGGGAAGAAGGTATTGAAGAATTTATAGATCCATTTGCTGGTGGTGCTAAAGATAAAATAGATATAACAAGATATACAATGAGAAGGTTAGATAATTCTACATATGATCCAAATTTATTTAAATTTAAAGCATTACAAAAACAACCGAGTGGTGCAGAAAAAACATACACAAAAATATGCACATCTACTTCGCGTAGACAACCTATAGTTTTAAATAAAGAAGAATTTGATTATATAAATTCAAAAGAAGCAGAAGAATTGGGTTCTGGTAAAAAATCATATAGTAATTATATGAAAGTTGGATCTAATGAATCCAAAGAATTTTATTATATATGTCCTAAATATTGGGATGTTTCTAGAAATATAAGTTTAGACCCAAAAAAGAAAAGTGAATGGGAAAAAGAAAATAAAGTAATACCATCAGAAATAAATAAAGGTTTTGTAGAAGAAACGGTTTATGATAAAAAATCTAAAGATCCATATTGGAGGAAAGCTGGCGAAGATGTAGAAGATTATATAGTAAAACCTTTACCGGATGGATATAGAAAAGAAGATGTAGATATGCCTTGTTGTTTTAGACCAAATGATAAAAAATTTAAAGAAGGTGTAAAAAAGGAAACTAAAAATAAATTTATAATAGCATATAAAATACCTTCTCCAACTGATTCAATTGGTTATATTAATGAAGAAATAAATAAATATATAGATCAAAACAATAATATATATTTAGGTTATGATAAAATTTTAGATAATATGAGAAATATAAATAAAATATTAACAGAATATACTAAAAATAATACAACTAATAAAACAAAAGAAAAACAAATAAATTCAAAAATAAATTATATAATAAATAAAGATGCATTTAATAATATTGGATTAAAAGATTTAAAAATATATGGATTTGTTAAAAAGGGTATATCGAAAAATATAAATAATTCTTTATTTTATTCTATATGTGAAGTGTTAGATATAAGTATAGAAAAATTTAAAAAAGATTTACTATTAAAATCAAATATTCATATGTATCAATGTACAAATTTATATAATATTTATAAAAAAGAGATAAAAGATATAAATTTAAATGATATTAAATATTTTTATGAATATATTTTAATAAATAAATTACATAATAATGAAGAATATTTTAAGAGTATTTTAAAAAATAATTATTATATTGTATCTGGTGAAAAAATACATGTTAAAAATATACATGATTTGTATTATTATTTTATAAATTATACAGAATTTGGACAACAATATATATATTTATTAAATTTAATTATTAGTTATAATAATTATTTAAGGTATATTAAAGATGATAATGTATTTAAATATGATGATTATTTTTTAAATATAATTGAAAATATATATGATATGAATTTAATAATATTTGAAGATATACATAATACTATAAAAATAAAATCACCACCTGCAAATATAAATGATAGAAATAAATATATATTTATTATTAAAAAAGGTAATTTTTATGAACCAATTATATATAAAATAGAAAAAAAATCTAATTCTAATTTTTATAATAAATATGAAGAAATATTAAATAAAGAAGATATACAAATATT
>TARA_R110002074_G_scaffold109941_5_pt1 | contig 10455 bp, 11 predicted proteins | sample TARA_R110002074 | Tara Oceans TARA_R110002074 (sample SAMEA4397215) | marine metagenome | biome: Polar Biome; feature: [MIX] marine epipelagic wind mixed layer (ENVO:01000061); material: water (ENVO:00002006), including particulate matter (ENVO:01000060) such as... | depth 10-100 m
TGGATACACCTTACGGCAAAATCGTCAAGAATTTAATTGACGAAGGTGCTCAATTAGGGGTATCATCTAGAGGTATGGGGTCAATGAAACAAGTTAATGGCAAAAATGTTATTAACTCTGACTTCTATCTTGCAACAGCAGCTGATATAGTTGCAGACCCATCGGCACCTGACGCCTTCGTTGAAGGCATAATGGAAGGTAAAGAATGGTTATGGGACAATGGAGTACTGAAGAGTATGGAAATTGAAAAATATAAACAAGTAATAGAGAATACTCAAAGACGAGAACTCGCTGAAACAAAAGCGAGAGTTTTCAAAGACTTTTTATCTAAAATTTAAGTTGTTGCGTACTTACGCGGACTGTAAATCCTAGGGTTTATAAATAGTTTTATTACAATTTAAATTTGCAAATGTAAATTAATAAGGAGAGACCCTATGTCTGATACTGAACTAAAAGAAGTTGAGATGGTAGAAACAGAAATTCAAGAGGATGCTAACGCACCGAAGAAAAATGCTGTTGCTGCTGAGAAATCTCCACTTTCTAACGACGCTGAAGACCTTGGCGATGCTGTTGTCAAACCTGATGACTCACGCAAAGGACCATCTGACGCTGGTAATAAATCGAAAAAGGTAGAAGATCAGGTCAATAAAGACGCTAATGACGGCACTAACCCTGCAGGTCAAGGCGATTTCAAACCGGGTAAAAGTTTGAAAGAAGAAGAAGTTGAATCAGATGACGAAGTTGTCGCTGAAGATATAGATTCTATTGATCTATCTAAAGATGTTGAGGCTCTAGTTTCTGCTGACGCTGACTTGTCTGAAGAATTTAAAGAGAAGGCTGCGACTATATTTGAAACTGCTGTCAAAACACGCCTTGCAGAAAAAGGAAAAGAAATACAAGCGAAAGCGGATAAAGAAGTAGAGACTAAAGTTTCTGCTGTCAAAGAAGAGTTAGTTGAAAAAGTTGATTCATACTTGAACTATGTAGTTGAAGAGTGGATTAAAGACAACAAACTTGCTATTGATAAAGGTATTCGTTCTGAAATCGCTGAAGATTTTATTTCTGGATTAAAGAACCTTTTCAAAGAACATTATATTGATGTTCCTGAAGAAAAATATGATGTCTTAGAAGCTATGGCTCAAGAAAAAGAAGAATTAGAGAAAAAATTAAACGAAGAAATCGAAAAGAATATTGAAGTTTCTAAGTCTAATTTATCTTTCTCTAAGGAAAAGATATTTTCTGAAGCCTCTAATGGACTTGCTGATACTGAAGCTGAAAAGCTAAAAGATTTGGCTGAGAACATTGAGTTTAAAGACGCACAAGATTTTAGTAAGAAATTAGATACTATTAAAGAATCTTATTTCCCTAAAATAAAAACAGACTCAACAAATTCTGATATTGAAAATGTTGATTCCGTTGTCGGCGACGCCAATTTAACAAGTGGTAGTAATCAAGCTATGGCTGCTTACACCGCCGCAATTTCTAATACGCTTACTAAAGTAAAAATTTAGTAGGACCAAATTGTTAATTAACAAGGAGAGAAACAATGTTTCAAACTGAAAACTTACAAGAAAAATGGCAGCCCGTTCTAGAGCATCCTGAATTAGGAGAAATTAAGGATACATATAGAAGAGCTGTTACCACAGTTGTATTAGAGAACCAAGAAAAAGCTATGAGAGAAGATAACCTAATGGAGGCAGCGCCTACTTCAAATATTTCCGGTGGAAATATTGGTGGTGGTGTTAATGCTGGTTGGGATCCGATTCTTATATCGCTTGTTCGTAGGGCTCTACCTAATATGATTGCTTACGATATCTGTGGCGTTCAACCGATGACAGGTCCAACTGGACTTATCTTCGCTATGCGTTCAAGATATACAAACCAAACTGGTGACGAGGCTTTATTTAATGAAGCTGATACTGACCACGCAGGAAATGATGCTGCTGGAGATTTAAACACTCCAGGAACTGGTTTCGCTGCAACTAACCCCGCTGCTCTTAATGACGCACCTGCTGGTACTTACAGTACTGGTACTGGTATGTCTACTGCTCAGGCAGAAGCACTAGGTGACGCTGCTGCAAACGCATTTGCTGAAATGGCATTCTCAATCGATAAAGTAACCGTGACTGCGAAGTCTCGTGCTTTAAAGGCTGAGTACACTATGGAACTTGCTCAAGACTTAAAAGCAATCCATGGCCTAGACGCTGAAACTGAACTTGCAAATATTTTATCTACTGAAATTCTTGCAGAAATTAACCGTGAAGTTGTTAGAACTATCTATGTAGTTGCTAACGCTGGTGCTGAAGTAAATACTACCACTGCTGGTGTGTTTGATTTAGATACTGATTCAAACGGTCGATGGTCTGTTGAGAAGTTCAAAGGATTAATGTTTCAACTAGAAAGAGACGCTAATGCTATTGGTCAAAAGACAAGAAGAGGAAAAGGTAATATCATCATCACAAGTGCTGATGTTGCTTCTGCTCTACAAATGGCTGGTATACTAGATTATACTCCTGCACTAAACAACTCACTAAATGTTGACGATACTGCAAATACTTTTGCTGGTGTTCTTAACGGAAGATTCAAAGTATATGTTGATCCATATGCTGCGAATGTATCTGCTAGTCAGTACTATGTTGTTGGTTATAAAGGTTCTTCACCTTATGACGCTGGATTATTCTATTGCCCATATGTTCCACTACAAATGGTGAGAGCAGTTGGTCAAGATACTTTCCAACCAAAAATTGGCTTTAAGACCAGATACGGAATGGTTCAAAATCCATTTGCTAACACTGCTGCTAACGGAACTATTGATGTGACGGCACCTGCTGCTGCTAATCAAAACTTCTATTACAGAAGAGTTAAAGTTTCTAACTTGATGTAATCTCGTTAGTTGCTTTTGCAACAAAAAATTAAGGGGGGTCTTCGGGCTCCCCTTTTTTTTACGGTTATAAATAATAGTATGAACATCAAAGAAAATCTATTTCTAGGTTTAGTCCTTTCTAAGAATGTAATCTTTAAAACTAAAAGATGGTATCAAAGTCTTAGAAGTGGCAACAACAAACTCACAAAACATAAAGCATACAATGCTGTTGTACCTACTCATTTTACACCAATGATAGATGAGAATAGATACGATACTAGATCAACAGATTTTGACAGAATTATAAGTCAAACACACAAACACTTTTGGGATCCTAATGATAAAAAATACATTGACTATGATGTAGATTTTGATATGGAAAAAAACTATCTAGTAGACCCTAGAGTATTTTGTATGGAATTACAAGTACCTACGATTGCAGATAAACTTACAGAAAAACAAAAGATTAAACTTGCAAACGAATCATTCGGTTGGGTACTATCACAAATATTACACGGAGAACAAGGTGCTATGTCTCTTAGTGCCAGTCTATGTCATATACTAAAAGACCCAGGTGCTCAAGAGTATGCAGCCAACCAGACTAGAGAAGAGGCTCGTCATGTTCTTGCATTTCATCAATACATTAAAAAACGCTGGGGTAAAGTATATAAAGTAGGCGACACACTCGGTAGAGTATTAGATGATGTTGTATCAAGTGATGTTGTATGGAAAAAAATTATAGGTATGCAAATACTTATCGAAGGTCTTGCTATGGGAGCATTTTCTATGGCTCACGCAGATACTAAAGACCCACTACTAAAAAAACTATTACAATTAGTGATGTCTGATGAGGCATTTCATCATAAGTTTGGTAAGATATGGGCAGATCGTACCGTTCCTGAACTAAATAGTAGTGAACATATTAAAGTAGAAGATTGGTCAGAAAAAATATTTTTAGAACTAATCTTTAATCTTGCTAACCCTAGAGAGAAACAAGATATATACGAAACAGTTGGGTTAGATTGGAAATGGGTACTAGAAGAGTCTCAAAAACATTTTGATTTATATGAGACTGTACGAACTGAAATGAAAAATCCCAATAACATATTTAGAGTCTTAGTTAAAACATTATTAAATGCTCACATTATTACAAAGAGAACTAAAAAAACTTATGCAAACTTTGTAAATATGCGAGAACTAAAAGATGAAGGTGATGAATTTAAACCAGCGGAAGAGATTGCTGAACTCGGTATAAAACAATTACAGAAAATTAATAAGGCGGCATAATGGTAGAAACAAGAACTATTAATAGACAACCAACTAAACTAGACTACTCGGCACAAACCCAGTTTAGGTTAATGATAAACTATTTACCCTTAACAGAGTATTTTTGTCAGTCTGTTAACATACCAGGACTACAACTAGGTAGTGCTACTGTGCCAACGGCCATGTATGACTATCCAATCCCTGGAGACAAATTAACTTTTGACCCACTAAACATATCGTTTTTAGTAGATGAGAATTTAAATAACTTTAATGAATTACATCAATGGATATCACGCTTAGGTTTTGCAGAATCCCACGATGAGTTTGCAAGTCTATTAGCCTCTGGTAATCCCGCACAGGCCAAACCTACTAATTTAGATTCAGTTACCACACCTGTTCCTGAATCAGGAACATATTCAGACGCTACAGTATCAATACTAAGTAGTAAAAATATAGTTAAAACTGAAATAAGATTCAAGAATATCTATCCAACAAGTATATCTAGTTTAGATTATAATGTTGGTGGCACAGATGTAGACTATGTGGTCTGTACTGCTAGTTTTAATTACCTTGGATATACAATAAATCAAATAAGTACAACATAACCCTTGACTTTTCACCCAAAAGGTGATATAATATTATTATGACATTAGACGAAATACAGGCTCAAGCCGATAAAGATTTAGTAATAGACGATACTGAGCTAGATACTGAATCACTAAGAACACCAATCCTTCATAACAAATACCTACAATACTACACTAAGTTTAATCTACTATTGAAGAAATCTCAATGGGAAGAAAAAACAATACAAAGAGAAAAATGGGAATACTATACAGGTAAATCTGATCCTGAAGTATATAAAATAAAACCATTTGATCTTAAAGTATTAAAGGCAGATGTACACTATTACATTAATGCTGATGTAGATTTACAACAAATACAAGCCAAAATGGAATATCAATCAGCTATAGTACACTATCTAGAACAGGTACTAAGAATGATAAACAACAGATCATTTACTATAAAGAACGCAATCGAGTGGAGAAGATTTACTAGTGGCGCTTTATGACCTTAATAGTTGAAAAAAAGAATGATGTCTATTTAACAATAGACGCTGAACCCAATGTTGCAAGAGAACTATCTGAATTTTTTACATTCGAAGTTCCTGGGTTTAAGTTTATGCCAGCATATCGTAATAGAGTATGGGATGGCAAGATCAGACTATTTTCTCAAAAGACAAAAGAAATGTATCTAGGGTTGTTCCCTTATATAAAACAATATGCTGAAGAACGAGACCTACCAATAGTCGCAGGGCCCGGTGTCGGAGTTATTAATAAATCAGATAGAGATGTTGTAGAAAAGTTTTGCAACAATCTAGGTCAAAAATTTGAGGCCAGAGATTATCAAGTTGACGCTGTACACACAGCATTAAAATTCAATAGAACACTATTAGTTAGTCCTACTGCAAGTGGTAAGTCATTTATTATCTATGCCTTACTTAGATACTATGCACACTTATTAAAAGACGAAAAGAAGAATCGTGTACTGATTATCGTACCCACAACCTCACTGGTAGAACAGATGTATGGTGACTTTAAATCATACGGATATAATGTAGTAAAGAATGTGGATCGAATATATGCGAAGTATGACAAGGTGACAACTAAAAAGATCGTGGTGAGTACTTGGCAAAGCATATATAATATGTCAAACGAATTTTTTTCTGATTTTGGGGCGGTGTTTGGAGATGAGGCTCACTTATTTAAGAGTAAATCATTAACGACCATTATGACTAAACTTGCTGATTGCAAGTACAGGATCGGTCTGACTGGGACCTTAGATGGCACACTAACACATAAGTTAGTATTAGAAGGTTTGTTTGGTATTGCAAATAAGGTTACGACAACCAAAGACTTAATTGATAGAAAACAGGTTGCTAATCTAACTATAAGATGTCTAATTTTAAAACACAAGAAAGAAAATAGTAAGTATCTATATGACAAAAGTTATCAAGAAGAAATTGAATATATTGTCGGGTCACCGGTTCGAAATAATTTCATTCGTAATCTGTGTGTTCGAGCTACTGGTAATACACTCTGCCTTTACCAACTAGTAGAGAAACACGGCGAGATACTATATAATCTAATAAAGGACAAAGTAAAAGATGGAAGAAAAGTATTTTTTATCCACGGTGGCGTATCAGCTGCTGAACGGGAAGAAGTTAGGGCGATTACTGAAAAGGAATCTGACGCTATTATTATCGCTAGTTATGGAACTTTCTCCACTGGTATTAATATTAGGAATTTACACAATGTTGTATTCGCAAGTCCTAGTAAGTCTCGTATAAGAAACCTACAATCTATTGGTCGTGGGCTAAGGCTCGGCGACTCTAAAACTCACGCTAAACTTTACGATATATCAGATGATCTCACACACAATGAGAGAATGAACTATACTCTTAAGCACTTTGAGGAAAGAGTTAAGATATATAACGAAGAACAATTTGAATACGAGATACATAATGTCGAGATTTGAAATAATAGATAATTTTCTTACAAAGGAAGAATGGCAGGCACAATATGACTTGGTGTATAGTGCAGACTTTAAGTGGTCTTACAACACAAAAAAAAATGATGTTTTTGCCAAGCAACATAAATCAGTATTATTTCAACATTGGTTTCATGGTGATGAAGAGTTGTCAAGACAAAATTATGATTCAAGATTTATAAGCCCAGCAGATAGACCTAATACCTCTCAACCTTACTGGAATATAATGTGTCAACCTATTTTAAATAAGTTTGATATAAAAAAGATTATCAATATAAAAACTAATTTATATACCTGGTGGCCAGAAACTGATAATGAAGCAGGTACACATATAGACCATGATGTGGAAGAAGATTATATTACTTTAATTTATTATATAAGTGGTTCTGATGGCGGAACATATGTTGAAGGCCAAGGGAAAATTGATAAGGTATCAAATAGACTTATAGTTTTTGATGGTAAGACACCACACCGAGCAATATATCAAACTAATTCTAAAACACAAATTTCAACCAATATAAATATTATAGTATGACAAAACAAAACTCTTTAAGAATTGTAAAGTTATCCGATGGCTCTGAATTGATAGGCAATATCAATCTAACGGATGAAGAATCATTATTTCTAAGAATTACTGACCCACTAGAAATACTATTGAATAGTAAAGCAATAGGTATTGGTATGGTGGAAGATTTTACATCACTAAGACCTTGGATGCAATTTGCAAATGATAGTGTATTCTCTATACCAAAAGAGAGAATTATAACTATATGTAATGTAGCTGAAGATATGAAATCCTATTATAGGGTTATAATAGAGAAGGTTAAGGCACGAGCTAAAATTAAAAAAACACCCCTAACACACGAAGATATAAAACGAGCTGCAGAAATGCTTGAAAAGTTAGGGTTAGATGAAGAATTATCCGAGGAAGATTATGAACTGTTTAACCCTGAAGCAGGTAGCAAAACATTACATTAATCTGAAGGGACCCACAAGGGTATTATAACAGAGCAACCACACTATGTCAAGCACTAGTCCTAGTTTCATAGGAGAATATTTTATAGATGAGTCTGTATGTGATAAACTTATAGATTTTTTTAATAAAACTCCTGATCAACCTCACCGGTTTATACCAGGCACAAATCACGATCACTGGTATTCAAAACTGCCAGGTAAAGTTGGCTCTTATGACGCTAGAGTTGCCAAAGATATAAAAGACTCAATAGACTTAACATTCACTCCCCCTATAATGTATGCTCATGATTTATCTCCACAGATATTACCCTTTCACGATATACTATGGCAATATTTGTCTCAATTAAAACTGTGTATGAACAAGTATGCTAAAGACTACCCTCACTCAGCTGAACATATAAGTCAAATACAAGAAGGTATCAATCTACAATACTATCCACCAGGTGGAGGATATCCAAATCTTCATTGTGAGAGAAGCGGATCTGCTCAACCTTTTATTAATAGACACTTAGTTTTTATGACATATTTAAATACGGTAACAGATGAAGGTGGTACATATTTTAAACATCAAGATACAAAAGTTAATGCAGTTAAAGGAAAAACTGTTATATGGCCATCAGATTGGACTCATATGCACCAAGGTGTAATATCACCAACGCAAGAAAAATATATAATGACAGGTTGGATTTCACATACAACGCCTGATAATGTGTGGGTAGATAATTATAAAGATGTGCAATTAATGCTTGACCTTTAGCGTCATCCATGTTATAATAGAGATATGAAAAAGAAAAAAGTAACCCAACATTATGTTGACAATAAAAAGTTTCTAGAAGAAATGACTAAGTTTCGTACCAAAGTCTTAAAGGCCAAAGACGCTGGTAGAAAACGACCACTGGTAACAAACTACATTGGTGAGTGTTTTTTAAAGATTGCTAATCATTTAGCTTATAGACCTAATTTTATTAACTATACATTTAGAGACGATATGATCTCGGATGGTATAGAAAACTGTTTACAGTATATGGACAATTTTAATCCTGAAAAGTCTAAGAATCCATTTGCATACTTTACACAAATTATATACTATGCATTTATTAGACGAATTCAAAAAGAAAAGAAACAAGTATTAGTTAAACAAAAGATTATTCAAAATTCTGATACCGATTCATTTCTAACACAATTAGATGGTGATGACGCTCAATACAAAAATCAGATGATTGAATTTTTGAAAGCAAATCAAGGCAATATAATTGAAGAGCCTAAGACTAAGAAACAAAAGAAAAAAGAAAAACAGAAAAACTTAGAAAAGTTTATGTAATGAGTACTAAAACAAAATTATTTATATTTGGTGTTATTGCCTGGTTACTTTTTGTTTATGCTGTATATATTAGTATATGAAAATAGCCCTGCTGAATGATTCTCACTTCGGTGCTCGAGGTGATAGTGAAGTCTTTGATAATTACATTCATAAGTTTATGGAAGAGATATTCTTTCCATACATCAAAGAACATAACATCACAACACTTATACACTTAGGTGATATCCTAGATAGACGAAAGTTTATTAATTTCAAGACAGCCCATAACTTTCGTAAAAAGTTTATGATGAAACTATGGGAAGAAAAAATTGATACACACATTATACTAGGTAATCACGACACATACTTTAGAAGTACGAATGACATCAATGGTCCTGAAGAACTATGTACTACACCAGATGGTAAACACGAACCCTGGATATACACTAAGACAACCGAAGTTGAATTTGATGGTATGAAAGCATTGTTTATACCTTGGATTAATCCAGAAAACGAAACAGAAACATTTGATGTAGTGAATTCTACACAAGCAGAAATTGCTTTTGGTCATTTAGATATCAATGGTTTTGAAATGCACGCCGGTACGGTCGAATCGCACGGCCATGATAAGTCTCTATTCTCTAAATTCGAAAAAGTTATGACTGGTCATTTTCATAAAAAGTCAGACGATGGAAGAATATTCTATCTAGGTAGTCAGTATGAAATGACCTGGTCAGACTATGGCGACCCAAAACATTTTCATATATGGGATACAGATACTAGGGAACTAACACCCATTAGAAATCCATATACAATTTATGATAAACTCTTTTATAATGATAAAGAAACAAACTATGATGAGTATGATATAACTCCTCATGTAGACAAACACTTAAAACTTATTGTAGTTAACAAAACTAATCCTGAAATGTTAGATAGGTTACTTGATAAATTTTATAAAGTAAATATGCACGAATTAAAGATCATTGAGGATTATAGTGATCTAGACGCTGGTAATGTATCAGATGATATTATTGAAAGAAGTGAAGATACAATTACATTGGTTGATAATTTTGTCGAGGCACTACCAATAGACTTAGATAAGACTAGATTAAAAACTATTATAAGAGAATCTTATGTAGAGGCAAGTGATAGTGATAGAAACTTTAAAACAGAAGTATAAGGTAATATATGCAGACCCACCGTGGTACTTTAAATCATATTCTAAAAAAGGTGAAGGCCGAAACGCTACTCAACATTACGATTGTATGTCGCTTGATGATATTTGTAATCTTCCTGTGCTTGATGTCGCTGATAGAGATTGCGTTCTTCTTATGTGGGTTACTGATCCATGTTTATTGGATGCCTTTAAGGTTATTCAATCTTGGGGTTTCACTTACAAAACGGTAGGGTTCACCTGGGCGAAAACGAATCAGAAATCATTAGGTTTCTTTACAGGTATGGGATACTGGACACGATCTAATCCCGAAATGTGTTTACT
>TARA_R110002074_G_scaffold183475_2_pt1 | contig 10453 bp, 15 predicted proteins | sample TARA_R110002074 | Tara Oceans TARA_R110002074 (sample SAMEA4397215) | marine metagenome | biome: Polar Biome; feature: [MIX] marine epipelagic wind mixed layer (ENVO:01000061); material: water (ENVO:00002006), including particulate matter (ENVO:01000060) such as... | depth 10-100 m
TATGGCTTGGTTATCGACCACGTATGCATAAAAAAGTTCATCTCCCTGTACTTTAAGCATATCCTCCCAAAGGGCAACTTCGTACATATCACCCCACGGCCTTCCCATATCCAAGAACATTTCTTTAATAGTATTGTTTGAAACCAGCCCTTGGTCATATTGAATAAGTTTAATACGGCTAGACGTTTTAAGGGCGTTAAGCACTTCATCTTTTGTGGCTTGTCTTTTCAATTTCACATTCCAATAGTGCATATGGCTCAATGTTTCAGGTACTTTTACTGCGGAAGTGATAACATCTAAATCAGAATCAACAGTTTGGGCATCGGGTCCTTGATGGCTTGGGATATCTTTTTCGGGAACCATGGTGTTCATAATACCGCCTAAATGGCTTTCCCAAGGGTCAGTCGCTCTACGCAATAAAGTCCCTCTTGCATAGTCCAGTAAATCGGCTCTTTTTAAAGCAGTCAAGGTTCTTAAGATAGACGTGGTATTGCAAGAAACAACTCTTGTTGCATCTATGTTTATGGCAGATTGATAATTATTTTCGGCACTAAAGGAATGCCCTGTGGTTTCGTGCTTTTCGCCTCCTTGAACAATAAATTTGATACCTTTTGCTTTATAGATTTCTACATTTTTAGCGGCTATGCTTTTTGGCGTACAGTCCACTACCAAATCAACTTTTTTCAATAGTTCCTGCATACTTCCTTTTACTGAAATTCCTTCGGACTTCATTTTATCTTCTGCTTCTTCCGTGGCTGCGTAGATATCGTACTCTTTTCTAACGGCATTTTGTATGCGCCAATCGCTTATGATATCGCAAACACCTGTTAGTTCCATATCATCCTGTAATGCAATTGCATCAGCAACCCTTTTACCAATGACACCATACCCTATTACTGCTATATTTTTCATTTGATATTATTTTTTCTTAAATTTTTTCAGAATTTATATTTGTTGTTTGTTCGAGCCTTGCTTTAGGCTTAAAATTTCTAATAATCACACGGTTGCTCTTCTCATAAGTAAAATAACTTATTGCCCAATTAAAACCAACTATTAATCTATTTCTAAAACCGCTTATGGACATAAGGTGTACGATAGACCAAAGTAACCAAGCCAAATAGCCACCAAATTTAAACTTGCCCAAATCGGCTACTGCTCTACGTTTACCTACAGTTGCCATGGAGCCTTTATCATTATATTGGAAAGATTTTTTTAAGGGCTTTTTGTCAATAGTATCCAATAATGCTTTAGCTAGAAAGGTTCCTTGTTGTATGGCCACTTGTGCCACTTGTGGATGTCCCTTTGGTGTGTTTTCGCTTATTAGGGAAGCAATATCCCCAATAGCAAAAATGTTATCATAACCTTCTACTTTCAAAAAAGGATCGGTCTTAATGCGGTTGCCACGTACTACATGCTTTTCATCGATGCCTTTTGGGTATTGCCCCTTTACGCCAGCTGTCCAGATGAGGTTTTTTGCTAAAATTTTCTTTCCACTTTTTGTGCTAACCTGTGAGCCATCATAGTCACTTACCGACTCACTTAATAGCACTTTTACATTCAAGTCTTTCAAATACTTTAAAGTTTTTGATGATGCTTTGTCTGACATTGTGCCTAACAACTCGTGATTAGCTTCTATTAAGTAAATGTTCATTAGGGAAGATGGGTATTCTGGATAATCCTTCGGTAGGATGTATTTACAAAATTCGGCTAAGGCACCTGCCATTTCCACGCCAGCAGGACCACCTCCAACGATGACGAAATTTGTTAGGGCATCGCGTTCATCATCATTACAGGTAATGGCTGCTTGCTCTAAATTTTGCAACATCATATGGCGAATGTTCAGGGAATCACGAATGTCTTTCATTCCCAGGCTGTTCTCGGCTACGGAATCCATTCCAAAAAAATTGGTGGTTGTTCCAGTTGCCAACACTAAATAGTCGTAAGTAAGTATGCCTTTGTTTGTTACAACCGTATTTAATGACGACTGAATTTCTTCGACTTCGGCCAAACGAAACACGACGTTTTTATATCCTTTAAATTGTTTTCTAAATGGAAATACAATGCTGTCAGGTTCCAACGCACTGGTGGCGACTTGGTACAGCAAAGGTTGAAATTGATGAAAATTATTTTTATCGATCAATATTACCAGAACTGGTTTGTTTTTTAACTCTTGAGCCAAAGCCAAACCTGCAAATCCACCACCAATAATAACTACGCGAGGTAAATCTGAATCTGGAAGACATACATTTTCGGTGACTTTGCAAGAAACTGTATTGTTATTGGTGTTGTGCATGTGATCTAATTTCACACTGGTTTTAGGATTCATAGTTTTTTATATAATTAGTTTTAACAACAGGTTATTTCTCATCTTTGTCTCGTGCAATTAACACCGAACAGTTGGCATGTGAGGCTATATATTGTGAAACAGAACCAAGTAAGAAACGCGACAATGCGCCTTGACCTTGAGAACCTACCACTATTAAATCGGCATTAAATGTTTTAGCTTTTTCTAAAATTTCCTTTTTTGGATTACCACTAATAACACTAGTGGTTATGTTAAGTGTATTATTTTTACTTTTTAAGGTTTTAGCTGCATTGGAAACAGTGGTGTTTCCTAATTTTTCTGCATTGGCTATTAATTCCTGATAAAAGTTGCCAATTGATCCTTCTAATGTTAGAAGCCCTGAGGTCATCATAACAGGATATTCATAAACATTTATAACACAGATTTCTGTATTGTTAGGTAAAGGCATTTTTGTTAATGCTTTAATGGCTATTTTGCTAAAATCTGAACCGTCTATCGCCAATACTACCTTCATGATTTTTGTTTTAATTTATTAGGGTTTACTTTGTTTTACTCTGGTCTATAAATGCTTGAGCATCTTTATTTGTTTCGAAATAGAAGACACCTCCAGTGCTTTTATCGTGAACTATAATTGCGGAAGCTTTATCTACTTTTTTGTCTATTAGAGGATTGCTTCCAAAACGGACATCATCTATATTTTCTTGTAGCTTTTCGACACAGCCTTCACAGCAACCATAGTAATTAAGTCCGTTTACTTCTACAAGAATTTGATCAATACCCATAAACATATCGTTCACCATACATACTTTTACGTTTGGAACGATTTCGAATTTATTAACTGAAGCTAAAGCATCTTGGGCGTTTGTTGATGCTTCAGTAGTTACCTTTGCTGCGCTAGTTTCTACAGTTTCTTTTTTCTTATTAGAACAAGAAAAAAACAGGAGTGATAGTAAGGACAAAGTTAAAAGACTTATTAGTAGTCTATAAGCTGTATTGGATGTTTTCACCGAAATAACTTGACTACGATTACTGTTTTGATTTTGATATGTGTTTTTCATTTTTGTTGTTATTAAATAATTATGATTTATTTTAAGATTTTATAAGTTTTCGCCAATAAAGGTGTTCGTATAGTCCAGACCAGTACATCCCAAAAGTGAAAGCAAAGATTAATTCTTCAATAGGAATACCAAATATAAGTATATGGGTAAGGTTGTCCAGGTTCCAGTATAGCTCTACATATTGAGGGTAGAACGGAAGGATGCTTCCAAAATAGATAAAGTACAATACTGTAAACAAGATGCCTCCAACCCATATTTTTCCTTTTAAATCAGGGCGACAATAAAGGGTTGCCAACCCACCAATAAACATGGCGATAGTACCACAATATATATGATTTAGTGATGTGAATAGTGCTAGGATAAGGAATACTATTGCTGGTACAAACAGAATGTAAATATGTAACCGATGTCTGCTGTGATTTCGTTCGTTTTGTGATATTTCTGCAAGGCTTCGTTTAAAAATGAGGTTGTAGAGTACTGTGCCAATTCCGCCAATGGCGAAAGAGAAAATTATGCTTTCAATGTCAAATCCTGTTTTAATTGCCAAATCGAATAATGATGGTGGAAACCAATATTCTGGAACGAACAAGGGTTCCGTCAAGCCAAAAGGCATAGTAATTAGGCTCATTTTGAGCATTTCTTTTCTTACTCCTTTATTGGACACATAGATCAATGCCCAAAGTGCTAATATAATTAGCGACCAAATAAACCAGACGTATTGCATAGTGTTTTAAGTTTTTTGAGTTTTTAAATAATCTACCGTTTCTTTTACAGTTAAAGGGTATGTGGCGTTGCCTGTGCGCACGTAAAAGGTGGTGTTTGTACCATCGTTTACATAAACGGGTTCGTTTGATGCTTCAATGTCAACAACACATACTTCCTTCTCATTGATGGTATAAAAGGAAACATGGTTACTAAAACAGGCCTTATGACCTAAATATACCGATATTATTCGGAATATCTCACGCTCATAGCCATCTTTATTTTTGTGTTTTAGGGTCTTAAAATCTTTTTCGAGACCCAATATTTGACCATCGTCATCAACTCCAAGAATCAATCGTCCACCTTTAGCGTTCATAAAACCAACAATGGTTTTAGCAATAACCAATTCAAGGTTGCGGTTGGTGGTTTTTTTAAAATAGTCGTAGCGGATAGAGGATTTGAATTCCACAAGTTCGTCTTCACCATTAGCGATGATTTTGGCAATGTCCCTTAACAACAAACGCTGTTGTGTGTTGATTAGGCTGTCTTTTTTTTTAAGTTGAATCCAAGCAAAGCCGGAAACCAAACCTAGAACAGCTCCAAGAAGTGTCAATAAACCACTCATGCCCTTCATGTTAAAACTAAAGGACTCCATTAACCTTGTGCCTAAGGTCTCAAAGAAAAGTGATGTAGAAAAGGGTGTGTTACTGTATTCAAACCAGTATAGTACCATTGTGAATGGGTGTACTAAGAAATAAAAAATTCCTGCGCCTAATAGTACTTGGGTAAAAACTGTTCTTGTCTTTTTCATAGTTAAATTTACTTAGACTTTTTGAATACTACCTATTATTAATTTGTATAATTATGTTAAAATTTAACAGGTCTTTTTGGTAGCTAAACAGTTGTTTTAATACTTTGCTCAATACCTAAGCAAAGCTACTGGAATAAGGTGCTTGTTTTTGCAAAACAAGTCTTTAGTTCGTCCAGAGGTTTTATCTGGTTTTGATTTGAGCGTTGTAAAAAGCTCCAATACAAGCACCAATAAGCCATCCCAAAATAAATGTTTGTATTATTCCTAAACCAGCTTCCCATAATGGTACATCCATTCTTATAATACTGGTAGTGTCTAAGCCGTGTATAAGGCTATTGAAGAAGGTAATCGTTCCTTCTTGTCCTGCTGTCATCATTACTATCATACAGCCTAGATAAATTAAGGCACCTGTTAAACCAAAAGCAAACCCTAGTTTTTTTACGTTTAATCGATTCATGATTTCTAGTTTTAAATTAGTTGTTTGAGTTTAAAATCTTTTTTGATTCTTCAAATTCTTCCTTGGATATTTCGCCTTTAGCGAAACGCTTTTTTAAAATTTCCAGTGGGCTGTCCTTCTTTGTTTTTTGATAAGGGATATCTGTAGGAATAAAGAATATCCAGATTATGAATACCAACCATATAATCCACCATATTAGGTGCATACCGCCAAAATGTCCGTCGTAAAAATGCATAATGTTATTTTTTAGTTGTTATTAATTTATTTCTGTAATTGTGTATCCGTTAAGTTTGCTGAGCTGTTTTTGCAGTTCATCAATTGAAAGGTTTTCGTTCATGGTGATGAGTGTAGCTCTTTTAGGGGTCGATAATATTTCTGCTTTTTCGATGTTTGGGTGTTCTTCCAATGTCTTCTTGACCCTTGTAGCACATCCACCACAGCTAATACCGTTTATTTGAAATTTTTGCTTCATTGTTTTAAGTATTTAGTGATGTTGATGCCCTTTGTGTTCATCTTTTGTTTCACTGGAATGTGTTTCTTCACCATCTTCATGATTATTATGTTTACCTGAATGATTATGTCTTCCATGGCCATGAGAACCGTGTGGCATAAATAGGTGGATCGCAAACATTAAGATTATAAAGGCAAAAAGGCCGTTATAACCTGTGATACCTAATGCTGGTGCAAAAAATATGAGTAGGAGTGGTAGCCCACAACCAATAACCATCCATATCCAGTGATTTTTTTTCATTGTTTTATATTTTTTGTTGTTAAAAGATTAGTGATGCTCGGTATGATCTTCTTCGGTTGTTTCGTCTGTTATGTTCATACCCATTCCTTTATCACTCATCATTTTCATACAGGATTGCATACACTCTTCGCTCATCATTCCTTGTTTGTGCATCATTTGCATCATATTGCCCATCATGTTGCCATCTTTCATCATTCCTTTCATCATATTCTTCATCATGGTACTGTCTTTCATCATCATTTGCATTCCATCTCCTTGCATCATTGAGCTCATCATATTTTTGTTACCCTGCATCATTTGCATTGTGTGCTGGTTGTCATGCATTGTTGTCATAAATTCTGTCATGAAATCGTGGTTCTCTGTAATGGATTTAATAATCTCACTCCTCGTTTCTGAATTTTGAAGGATTGTTTGTACATCTGTTTCTTGTTTACAACTGTTAAGTGTAGTAAGCCCAATTACTAAAAAAATAATGACTAGTGTTCTCATGATTTCTTGTTTTATTAATTTTTTTGTATTCAAAAGCAAGTACATTCCCTGTAAGCCTCAGTGATAGAGAAAAACAAGGAATGTACTGTGTTTAGCTATTAATTGGCAGATTTTAGAAAGGCCTCAATTTTTGTGATTTCCTTTTCTGTTAAATTTGCGCGAATTCGCATATGCAAACCTATGGTCTCCCAGTCGGTATCATTGTAATCTGCAGGTGAAGGTGCTAAATGACACCTATTACATGCTTCGCCCCACATTTGAGCTCCTGATTTTTCCATTTTGAATTCTTCAACATCTGTTGCATTAACATATGTGTCTTTTGTTGAAGAACAACTAACTACTATTGCTGCTATAGCAAGTAGCGTAGAACCCTTTATTAGTATTTTATGTATTGTTTTCATAATTATTATGTTTATAAAGTTATTAAAATCCTATAGCCCAGTGTACAAAGAAGCCATTGGCTGTACCACCTCCATCATGACCACCAACGCTATCGGTTGTTTGGTAAGCAACTTTTATAAGCGATCTCCAAGTTAGCCAATAATTTAATCCAAAGGCATATTGTTCGGATTCTCCTGACCATTCAGCGTCAGCAGGTGCATTATAATTTGAGTATCTTCCTACAAACTCCAATTTCTTCATAAAGTCACTCTCAGATGTTGTTGGGCGATAGCTTAATTGTGTATAAAATGAATTGCTTTCATTATTAAAAGTATATTCTTCTGGATTACCAAACTCATCTAGTTCAGTATAAGTGGCATCATCTACGTTTGAGTTATTATACTGGCCTTTAATGTCAATAACTCCGAACCCTGAAAACTGTTTTACAAAAGCAAAATCGAAGGCATAAAGAAATGCGCCTACATTTTCGTATTGTGAGTCTCTAGCTCCAACTTTACTTGTTGAATATGTAGAAAATCCTATTTCAGTTGAAGAATCTGCAAAAGGCAATAATCCAATTCGTCCTCCAAATGCTTTACTGTTGTTGTTGTCTTCATAATTTTGAAACTGTAGCATGCCTGCTTCTTCAGGTTCTATACTGCCATCTTTTATTCGTGGGCCATTGGTTGAATATACTGAGTAATTCAATTTTGGTCCTCCAAGGTCAAAAGCCCCTCGCAGTTCTACACCAATACCAGATGAAGGCGCAATACCATCATGTCCATAGCCTAATGGAGCTGTTGGAAGCCTGTTGATCCAGGCAGGGTGTAATCGTTCCATAAAAGTGCCAAATGGCAGCAAGAATTTACCAGCTCGTACGGTCATGTTTTTATTAAGAACGTACATTACATTAGCATATTCTAGGCCAACTTCTAATTCGTTACCTTCTAAAACAAACTCTAGCTCTGCCTCGAAAAGTAGCTTATCGGAGTGTTTAAATAAAAAGATGGGTGCAAATGCAGACCCTACGTAAGACGATTCGGTTTCACCATCGCTAGTTACCGAGTTTAATCCAGTATGTCCATAACCCCTTATCATGAATTGTGATTTACTTGGTTTAAATGCTTCGGTTTTAGTACTGTCAGTATCAAAGTTATTGTAATTTTGACCATAAATTGTATGACCAAATCCAATTATCAATATTAGTATGATTAGTTTTTTCATTACTTAAGTGTTCTTATGTAGTTAATAATTTCCCAGCGTTTTTTTTCTGGAATGGATGTTTTATATGAAGCCATTGGTGCTCTTCCTTCTGTGATTTTCCAAAAAATTGCTCCATCAGACTGAGATTGAAATGCTTCAGTAGTCAAATTTGTTGGTTTAGGTGTTAAACCTGCTCCTGCCATACCATCGCCTTTGCCTTTGGCTCCGTGGCATACAAAACACATTACCTTGTAGAGCTTTTTGCCCGAAGCAATAGCTTTGGCATCGTCGCCTTTAATAGGGTTTACCATTTTATCTGCACTTGCTGGTGCTACCCACTTTTTTTGTTGCTCGGTTTCATAACGACCGTTTGTTGGATAAGCGAAGCTAACCAGCAGCACATACAACAAGGCTGTAGATGTAAGACTTATTAGCACTTTTTTTGTTTTCATAATTATTTGGTTTTAAAATTAAATGTATTTGATATGCGGATACCTTATCTGCATATTTTTCGTTTTTATTTATATAATTTCATCGTAAAAACTGCGTTTCCAGTTTTCAGTATTTTTATAATCTGTCATACTCATTCCAACGATATCCTTAAATTGTCTTGACAAATGGTTCACGCTGCTATAATCAAGTAAGTGTCCTATATCAGAAAAAGAATGTTGTTTTAGCTGGATGAGTTCTTTCACTTTTTCAATTTTAAGTTTGATAAAATATTTTTCTATGGTTGTTTTCTCTAAAGATGAAAACAATTTGCTCAACGTTTTGTAATCACGATAAAGCACCGAAGCCAATAGTTGAGAAATATTTACCTTAATATGTAATGGCAACTCAACGAGCTGCTCTATCAAGATTAATTTTATTCTTTCTACAAGCATTTCTTCTTCGTTCTGTGCTATTTCAAATCCATTGCTGTGAAGCACTTTTGATACGGTTTTTATGACTTCTTCATTATTTAAGTCATGAGTTTCTACCAACAACCTTCCTAATTCTAGAGAAAGCACAGTCATTCCTTGTTCTTGAAGCTCTTGCTTAATAACTTTTAGGCAGCGACTGCATACCATATTTTTAATCCAAAATTCTTTGGTTGTAATCATTTTGTGTATCGTATTACTATATAGCTTATGCTTAATATTGCAAACGGATTTTTATTTATACAATTTAGTGTTTTAAAGTGGTTTGTTGAGAAAAAGGAGCAATCATTTTTAGCCAGAAAATAATTAAGGCCATCAATAAATGCTTTAAAAAATCAAATCAAGAAGATCCCATAGAGTGTGTGTATGTCCTTGTTTAGCAAGGGTGGTCTATACTGTTTAAAAGGAATTATGTTTTTATTGAGCCCTAAAAATGGGTTGATGTAGTTATAATATAAGGTGTTTATGGAAATGTGTGCTTGAGTTTTAATTTCATTATTGGGTTTATTGAGGTCAACGTCACCTTGTTTTGCAAAAGTTTGAGTTTTACAACAATCCTTTTCCTGTATGCTGGGTTTTTTAGAAGAAGGGATATTTTTTTGAACCATGTCTTTACAAACTTCTGCTTTACCCAAAATAGCCATATCTACTAGCTTATCGCAACAGTAATGCATGTCTATTATAAATGAAGAGGTGCTAAATACAACTACAACCGCTAATAAAAAGGACACTATTTTTGTAAAAAAATGTTTCACATCATTAAATTAATAAATATTTTTTAACCTTAAAAATATGCACTATTTGATGTTTGAAAAATCAATGCAAAAATACAGGTCAAACATATTTTAGACACGCAAACTTATTCTATTTAATTAAACAAAAAGATGATTTTTGTCATATTTCCTTTTATTAATATTAGTAAGTCAATGCAAAATTAATGCCAAATGGGTGACTAGGTCTTGCATCGACAGGACTCTTGATATGGCATAAGTGTCGCTAAAAAGGTTTATGATATTGTAGATGATTTTGGTATGGTTAATTTAATAATGATTGGAAACATTAACTATAAAATGGGAATCTACATTGTGGCTTCCAGTATTTTAACTTTTTTGATTTTTTTGTCCTAAATAAATAGGTATAACGACCTACATTAAAAAGAGGAAACCGGTTGTACTCGATATCAAAATTGGGATTGAACCAAATTTTTTCAAAACAATCATGTTCAAATTAATTAAGAATAAATACTGAAAAAAAATTATTAATCCGTTACCTATTATTTTTAAATAACGTGAGTTCAATATAACAAAAATATATAGTCAAAATATAATTACTTGATTGTTAGCGTGATATGTGTTTATTTATTGTAAACACCCTCC
>TARA_R110002074_G_scaffold1752_1_pt1 | contig 10442 bp, 10 predicted proteins | sample TARA_R110002074 | Tara Oceans TARA_R110002074 (sample SAMEA4397215) | marine metagenome | biome: Polar Biome; feature: [MIX] marine epipelagic wind mixed layer (ENVO:01000061); material: water (ENVO:00002006), including particulate matter (ENVO:01000060) such as... | depth 10-100 m
GAAATCTCCTTCACCATATTATTACTTGGCCTCACATTAATTTAAAGGAGTACTAATGACCCCCGAAGATAAATTAAAAGCACTCAGAGAACTCGAAGCATCTAACGGCTGGGCCATCATCCAAGCCCAACTCCAAACAGAAATTGTAGAAACAGCATTCACTATATCAAATCCTGGCCCCAAGTCTGACCAAGACTTTAACTTCGAACGCGGAACCATGTGGGCAGGACGACAGCTTATCGCTTTAGTCCCTAAGCTCTGCCGACAACTGGATAATGAAATCCTTCTAAAAACAGCAACAGCAAAGGCCGCCAAGGCTGCCACAACAACCCCTCCCCGCTAAGGCCGGGACGAAAGGAACGACATGACCCCCCAAGACCAAGCCCTAATTGCCGCCGCCTCCGAACAACAACTTGGCCCAGTACCCGGAGCACCCGCTCCAGCTCCCCAAGCTCCTCCACCCCCAGCACCGACAACAAATTCAGAAGCAGCTTCCGCAGTCCTGTCTCCAACCACAGAAGGTGACAAGTCCCAAGAAGAAGCCATCTCGATGCTCAAGGTAAACTTTGGCGAGAACGATACACGCCACCTAACCGAAAGCCAGATCGCAGGCACATTCAAACGCTACGGTGATTTAAACCGCAAGCACGCTGACAACAAACCGATCCTAGACTTCACATCATCCATCCAAGAAGGCATGAAAGCCCAAGGCATGGACGCAAGCCCAGATCAGATCGTAAAATTCTTGCAAGCTGCATCACAAGCTTTCTCAAAGAACCCAGTGCAAGATGGCACAAACAATAACTTTGCTGAAACATCTGTGGGCCGCGCCAACATCCCAATCGACATTCAAGCAGGTGCTCAGGCTCAAGCCCTAGACGATGACTTCGTTGATAGCTTGACCAAGTGGGAAGATCAAAACGGCGTCTCACTTCCACCCGGATACAAAGACGCAGCTACCAACATGCAGTCCCTAACAAAGCAGAACGCCACCCTCATGGAAGCCGTTCAAAAACTAATGTCAGGCCAACAGCAAGTAGGTGACATGGCACAGCAACAAGTAATGCAAGCTGACCAATCAAACATCCAAGCCTTCCAACAAATGGCAGCCAACAACCTCAACAGAGCGCAAACCGCGAACAACCTTCCAGACGAAGCAGAGCAAGCCTTCATGGAGTTCGCGTACCAACGTGGCTACACAATGGAAGACTTCGTTGACCCTCAACTAACTAACGCCGTAGTCGCAGACTTCGCAGCCGTATCCCAGACAGGTGAACTCACTCGTCTTCAAGACATGGCCAAGCGTCGTCAAGCCTACACTGGAACAGTAGACGGCACTCCATCAGCCGGTGAACCCCCAGCTCCAGACGCGAACCAACAACAGTTTGACAGCATGGTTGACAAAGAACTTGGCCGCCGCGAAGCCATGAACATCCGCTAACTTACCCATCCATAGAACCCCAAAATTCCCATCTCTAATAAAGAAAGGAGGAAATAAAATGTATGGTAAAAAGAAACCAGTGCTAAGGAAAAAGCCAAAGCCAGTGAAGAAGCCAAGCAAATAAAATGTGCGGTGAAGCAAGGACGACGATACGTTCTTGGAGTTTTATATTGTCTACAGCACTTGAATACCTCGCCGCGATAGAGCGCCATGGCCCTCATCCCCGCCGCCAAGGAAAGCAAGTCGAAAGATAAGAGGCACATCTACCCCGCGAAGCTTAGGCCGCGATTTGTTACCGCTTCAAGTCTTACCGACAACACTTTTTTATAACCCCCTTTTGACAGGAGATTGTCATGCCAACAGCTATTGCTGGATTGCGCGGGTCAGGCGAGTTTACAACTGATTTCCGCCCCACTAACTATCGTGAATTGTTCACTATGCTTGAGCCTAACGGCACTGCACCACTACAAGCTTTGCTTGCTATGACTGCATCAGAAAGCACGAACGATCCTAAATTCAACCACTTCCGCGACGAAACACCTGACCGAGTAATGAAGGTCAATGGTGCCGTTGCATCAACATCAACGACTGCTATCACCATCGACGCTGACACGGACGTCCAGTTCGCTGTAACAGGCACATTGGTTTCCAACTTGGACACTGGTGAAGTCATGCGTTGTACTGCTGACAGCTCAGGCACAGGCTTGGTTGTTGAGCGTAACATTGGTGGAACCTCTCATCAGATCGCTGATAACGCCAACCTGGCTATTATCGGCTTTGCAGACAAGGAAGGCGGCAACAGCCCAACTCCAGTCAGCTTCGACGCAACGACGGATTTCAACTACACGCAAATCTTTAAGACTGCTGTATCTGTATCTCGTACTTTGCAAAACACAGCCCTACGTACTGGTGACAAAGAGCAAGAAGTCATCACCAAAGGCTTGAAGCTACATATGTCTGACATCGAACGCGCTATGTTCTGGGGCATTCGTCACGAAAGCAACGGCAGCACATCGCAGCCAACTCGCTACACTGGCGGTCTAACGTCTCAGATCACCAACGTCACAGACGTTGCATCTGCCTTTGCTACGAACAACATAATGACGGAGAAAGAATTCGATCAAACTTTGATCGAGAGCATCTTCGCATTCGGTGGCAAAGAGAAGATTTGCTTCATGGGCGCTCGTGCAGCTTCTAACTTTATGACACTTGCAAAGAACCGCTGGTCGCCAACTCAGGTTGAAGGCTCATACGGTGTTTCAATGTCTCGTTACAGCACATTCGCTGGTGACTTGATGTGTTACTTACATCCAATGTTCCGCCAAATTCCGGGCATGGATGATGCAATGATCATCTTGGACGTTCCTTACTTGAAGTACCGCTACTTGGATAACTCTGACACAATGTTGCAGCGTGACATCCAAGCCACTGACTTCGATGGAAAAAAGCATCAGTATCTAACTGAATGCGGCCTTGAGATGACGCAAGCTCAAGTACACCACTACATCAAAAACTGGGCAGCCGTCGCATAAGGCTGAACGGACGACAGTCCTTCGTGTTCCGTAGATTATGGGGGCTAGTAATAACTAGCTCCCATTTTCTTTATTTAACCCGGAGAATACTATGCCATCCAAAGACACAGACGCTGCCGAACTAGCAGAATTAGAAGCTGAGATCGCTAAGCTTGACGCACCCAAAACTCCAGCGCCAGAAGCAAAGAAAGCTCCAGCTAAAAAGTCTAACTCCAACTCCGTTCTATTCATCTCCACAGACCCAGAGCCACAACGGTTTTCGATCCAAGTAGCAGGCGACTTCATCCGCCCTACTCGTGACCCCAAAGGCTTATACAATGTTTGGCGAGTACCCAACGATTTAGTTAAACGCTTTGAACTACACCACCACGTAGCTCGTGGTCGTATCATCCGCAAGAAGGATTAACACATGGCATCCGTGCGTGACGCAGGATCGACGACAACAAATACGTCGTCACCAAACTACACAAGTGGCAGCAACAAGAACCTCTACAGCTCAAACTCTTCCAACTTGGAAGAGCCATTCAGCTCGCTTGAGACTTTGTCACGCCAAATCCTGCGTCGGTACGGTGACATGCACCCCGGAACTGTAGACGGCGATGTCATACTCATGTTCATCGAGTTCGCTAACTTCATAATCGAAGACCTACGTGCTCATCCATACTGGGACAGCAGAGACATTGACTACTACAAACACCCAGAAGAAGTCCGTGAGATACCAGACATTGTTATCTCCGCTGGCCTCCTCTTCTTCTATTCTGAACAACAGAATTCCAAGAAGGCTGATACCTATGGCGCTCGCTATTACCGCACCATGAACTCAGTCCTCTACAACCGCAAATATGGTCATCAGAAGATTGAAATGCAGGCCGTAGACAGAGGCGACCAAACCAAAGTAGGGGCAACCGACAAGGTCGATCCTCAAGCACGATGGGGCTGATAGATGTCTAGCTTCCTTGCTCCCTCTGGTGTCTCAGTAGAGGTCTTCCCTTACGAAGACTTTCAAGGTATTGACGCATCCCGTGACGAGGCAGCACTCGACACAGGAAAAAAGCAACACATGCTCCAAATCAAGGACGGCTTCGCTGATTGGCGCGGCACCATGGTACGTGACCCCGGAGCAGTGCCTCGTGGCGAGGGTAACAAGATCATCAAGCACGTAGCTTTCTTTGGAAGAGACTTGGCTGTCTACGCTTTAAAAGATGGTGGGGGTGTCACACTCTCATCAGACCGTGCATCTACATTTGGCGCAGGTCACGAGCTCACCGAAGTCTACCCAAGCAATTCAATCGTCACCTCCACAGTCTTTAACTCTAAAACAATCTTCGCTACCCGTGGCCAAAACATGCGGCAGTACGACGGCATGAAGTGGGACGAGATTATCCCCGACACTGACAACCAACCCGCATACATTATTCCAATCCAGCGCCGCTTGGCTACAGCAGGCCACGCAGGCAACCGAACCACCATCGACATCTCACGAGTAGATGATGAAAGCGTGTTCACGGACGATGAAGATGTGAATGCTTCGCAAGTAACCAAAGCTTCCGACATAAACATTGGCAACATCATAGGAACAGCCGACGAAATCCGTGGCCTTGGTGTTTTCGAGAGCAATCGCCTCGCTGTATTCACCAATGACCAGACCCTTATCTATGTTCTGCACCCCGACTACACTCAATGGACAATAGATGACAAGGCAAACGTCAATGTTGGAACCATTAGTCACAACACCATAGCCCGCGCAGGCAATGACCTCTTATTCTGCGCCCGTGACGGCGTCCATTCTCTCCGTCGCTCCGAAACAAACGGTGTGACCATCTATTCACTACCTTTGTCTTCCAAGATCGACACTATCTATCGCTCACTAATCAACTCAGTGACCGACACAGAGCTCATAAACGCATACTATGACCAAGATAACGGTCAATATCATGTCTTCTTCCCGCAGACAGACCTTTTAACCAAGCGCCTAACTATGACTGTCTCCCCCATTCAAGGCGGCGAGAGTAAGTGGTCTACTGCTGACTTCCTCAACACCTCGTGTGGCCGTAGCCTTGGTGGCGTAACCATTATTGGCACCCCCGGTGGTGTATGGAACCGCCTCCAGCCAGAAGACGTCACCGAAATTACACCAGACATGGAGGTCATTACCCCAATCCTCTGGCAAGGTGCCATTAATGACATCAAGACTAGCTATAGTTTTATCCTCCAAGCTACTGGCACCGGAGTTCTCCAAGTAGAAGCATTCGATGAGGATGACCGCACATTATCCTCCTTCCAATTTGACATTGACGACAGCGCAGAGGACGACAGGTTCTTCGATGTTCCTTTATCAAAGCAGTACGAACGCAAGTTCGAGCACCGCTATCGAGGCGTCAAATTCAAGTTCACGACATCAGGAGATGGCCTCTTGAAAATCATCGGTTTCGCAGTGACAGTAAGGAAATAACATGGGTCGCCTCAAACAGCAGCATTCTCAGAACTACACAAGCTCAGGCAATATCAACACCGAGTTTGAGAACATCGTTCGCTATCTAAACGTAGCTGAACTTGGCAACAAAACCGTTGGCGAACTCATGGATATCATGTTCGACGTGAACGGAAACTTTGATGGCCCAATAGAGCTACGCCTCGACAGCACCAACGGCTTTCAATACCGTGTAGGAACCTTCGACGATGCAGAGGAAGGCTGGATAACTATAGCCGCAACCTCAGCTCTCAAGGGTGATGCAGGCCAAAGCGTTGGCACAATCGAAGGCCCATTCTTTTTCAACCGCCAGGAATTTACAGCCACCGCATCCCAAACAGTATTTGCCTATACATTCGATTCCACCACTGACGACTTGGCTGTCTACGTAAATGGATTACTCCAGTTCAAAACAGGCGTATACACATCAGACAGTAGCGCAAGTACAGTTACCTTTGGCACAGGTCTTAGCGTCAACGACTTGGTCACGATCTACTCAATCCGTACTCAGTCAGTTACAAACTACTTACGTTCAGATTTAACTGCTGTCGCCTCACAAGCTGTGTTCCCATTCGTCCATGGCGTAGATGATAAGCTCATAGTATTCCGCAACGGCATCCTCCAGCAAGAAGGTGGTTCTAACGATTACACGGCATCATTCTCATCTGACACAATCACGTTCACCTCAGCCTTAACAGTCAATGATCTCGTAACTATCATCACCGTCGAGAACCTCGCAATCCAGAACGTCGCAGGCATGATGTTCGAAGACGAGTACACCGACGCCAACGGTAAAATAGTTTTCTCCAAACTATCCATTGCAGACGGCGACATCCCTCAATTAAAAGTCGCTTCCTTAGCCACAACTTTGGCTGAGAAACCTAAGATGACAATCGCCAGCGTGACCCCAACGTCACCAACAACCAGTGACTTATGGTTAGACACATCACAAACACCAAACCTCCTCAAGTTCTACGACGGAACCCAGTTCCTGCAAACATCTCCAGACAGCACGCTACCCGCATTCACGGTAGCCAATGCAAACTACTACGTCCGGGTAAACGGCACAGGTACAGCTCTTGAATACGGAACCATCGACAACTCCACCTTAGTTCCTAAGACATACATGGGTGCAGCCAATGGTGTCGCGTCTCTTAATAGCTCAGGCAAAATGCCATCAACCCAATTACCAGATGTTTTCTCCACAGATAGTCTCTCTTCATTTACCGCAGGTACTGTCTCCAACGGTGATGTTTTCATCAAGCGTATCTGGAAAGAGAAAATACGCATAGATGGCATCGCTCACGTCCTATCTGCTGGTACTTGCACAATCCAATTAAAAGTAGATGGCGTTGTAGTCGGCACGACACACTCAACCAGCTCATCACTAACCGATACAACACTTGGAACAACAATCGAGATTGACGCCACAAGCCAGTCCAAGCTCATTGAGATCGTCGTTACTTCCGTCTCAAGCGCAGCCGACTTGGAAGTAGGCATCGCAATCGCAACCATCAGCGTATAGGGCCATCATGTTTCAAGACATCCCCACTCCTGACACGTACAAGAAGACACACCGCAATGGTGACAACCAGTATGTTCATGTCGAAACCGGGGATGTCGTCGTTCCTCCTGCCGTACTCGAAGCCGATCCAGACTTAGCGAGACACATTGCACACGCCATCAGCTCGATGGGTGGCGATCCATCATCCCGTGTCGTTGGTTCCCCATCTGGGAACTACAATCCACAAGATGGTGAGCAAGAGTTCTTCTTCAAGAAGCTAAAATCATTCTTTAAAAAGAACCCATTGGCAGGCACAGCCGCCACACTCGCATCCTCATTCATTCCCGGTGGCGGGTCGTGGCTTACACCCTTAGTATCAGCAGGCACAACGTACCTTGGCGGTGGCTCAGCCCTTCAATCTCTTGGCGCTGGCGCTGGCACTTACATCGGCGGCGAACTTATGGGTGGCGCAGAAGACGCAACCATCGGCGCAAGGCTAGGAGAGGCAGCAGGTGGTAAAGGCATGAGCGCCACCTTGGCCAACTCCACAAACGACCTCTTATCAACGAGCCTTCCATCTACCATAGGTGGTGCCATTCTTGGAAAAGGTTGGGGCCAACTACAAGGCCAATTACTTGGTGGGGGTTTAGGCTCAGCCGTTGGCGCAATGTTCCAGCCACCAGAACAGACAGGCTTAGAAAGCATCCCAAACAATCCTAACGTAATGCAAGCTCAGTCGCTTCCCGGTGGTAGCGGAATCACTCTTCCACTTCCCGCAAGCCAAGCAATCAACACGCCATCAGTTACAGCCGCGACACCCTACACCCCTCAAGGCGTCACCTATTCAAACAGAACTAGGAACCGTGACACAGGTCAGTTTAATTTCACGCAAACCAAAGACCTCGAAGACGAACTCCAAGCAGCACGTCGTCGCGGATGGGGTGGAGGCGTTGTCTTTGCATGAACATAGATCAACAGCTCGATCTCCTCGACACCATCGAACTTATGGAACACTCCAAGTATCATAAGCGTTGGTACATTGAGGACATCTCACGCCTCATAAGAACCCCGATACTCCTAAATCAATACAAGCTATACCGTAAGGAAGAAAAACCCGTATGCTTTACATCATGGGCCACACTCACTCCAGATACAGCCCACTCATTCAACACTAGAACTCACAAGCTCCAGCCAGAAGATTGGAACGCAGGCAAGCAGCTTTGGTTCATCGACTTCATCGCCCCATATGGCAACGTCATCAAATATGTTCGTGATTTGCACAAAGTCCACCCCAACAGCGTTGGCCATCTTAGCCGCACATACGGCACAGACCATGTCCAACGAATAGGAATCTACAAAAATGTTTAAATCCCAGTGGACAGACGGCCTAAGCCTTTTACCCAACGAAGATGGGGTTCACATCAATCCATACCTATGCTCAGGTGGAGATGGTGGCGGCTCTGACGGACAAGGCAATCAGAACGAAGCGCAGAATGCTGTAGACGTGCAGCAAATGAATGCCGAAATTACTGGCGATTATAGTAAATATGATCGTATGGCGGAAGAGCTTGCTGCGAGCGCCCCAACCACATTCGACGACGGTTCAGTAGCTGACATTTATGGAACGGAGCCAACATACTACGATGGCCCACGAGGTGTGCAAGTCAGCGCTCTCGAAGACCTCACCCCCGACAGAGGACTTCCTAGCGTTGGCTCCCCAGAAGTTGGTCTTCAAGGCAGAAACGATATAGCAAATATCAACTACTTCGAAGAACGAAACGCCATCAACGATCAGGGTATTTTCGGCGGTTTGTTCAACGATGATTACACATACAATCCAGATACTGATATGACGACAACGCAGTCATTCGGCCAAGGCGTCGGGTCACTCTTAGGTTCGAGCATCATCCCCGGTCTATCTCTCGACGTCCGTGATGTCACAACATTCAACGGCATCTACGATCCAAACAGAACTAATCAAACATACACCACCGACTTCAACCCTGCTCGCGCAGCACTGGGCATCGCAGGCGGCCTAGTTGGTGGACAGCTACTTGGCAGACTACCATTTAATGCAGGGGCATCTATTGGCGAGAACATAGGCAAGACCGGGTATGACCTATACAACGACAAGCCAACAAGCTTTGGCGGGTCATTGATTTCAGACTTTGGTGGCGGAGTAGGAAGTGCCGTTGGCCAAATCGCTGGCCCATTTGGTGAGAAGCTTGGAGGGTTCATAGGTGATGAAGCCGCAAGCTACGCTTACGACTTGGCCAGCAAGGACAAGGGGCGAGTCGAAGACGTAACCCAAAACAAATCTTTCGGCCAATCATTCCTCAACGACCTTCCAGATATGCTGTCATTTAATGATGATGATGATGATGTCAACAGCACGTTCAGTCCATCCAACCCTAACATAAACGAAGACGATACAAATCAAAACGCCTTCAATGACGGGTCTTCACGTAATACATACACAGCAACTCGAAAACCAACCTCTGCTGACCCATTAACTGCCCCAGCATTACAGATCGCATCCGACACGCCGCAAGCGTCCAACCCCACAAGTACCTCATCTTCTGGACGACAGCCACTACCCGAAGGCGTATCTTACAGCATACCTTATGGCGGCTACGCCGATAAAGGTTCCATTTCCCGCAGCCTTCGCCGTGATGGCTGGGGCAGTATGATTAACGCTTAGGAGCAACACATGGCATTCGGAGATCGTTTAGCTTCTACAGTAGCACGAGGCGTCGGCTGGTACACAGGCAATTCAAACGCAGGTAATTTCGTAGGCAACATGTTTGATGCTTATGGCGCACAAGTAAATGCAGATGACGCTAACGAATTAACAGCAGAGCAAGTTGCAAACCAACGTATGCTCATTCAGAACCAGATCGCCCTTGGCAATGACCGTGCAGGCTGGGAGAAAGGCTTGCGCGAAGGTATTTACGGCAACATCTCCGACCAGAAAGCTACATTCGAACAAGTCATGGCTTCACTTGGTGGCAGACCTATAGTGGATCAAGGATCAATAGATCAGGACTATGGAAACCTACGCAATCAGTACCGTGAAGACGTGCTCACTCTTATGGATCGCGTCAACTCTCAAGGCTATGCTAATAACTTGGCCAGAGGCATGGGTGACAGCGCCATTGAAGGTGATCGCAAGTACGCGACAGCCCAACAGTTCCAACCAGAGCTACAGAAAGCTGACACTCAGGCATACAACGACGCCCTAGCTCGCGCTGCATCCCTAGACCAGACAGTCGGAGCAAACCGCCAATCAATCCTTGGTGAGTATGACTTTGTAACCAACAACCCAATGAAGAATGCCCTAGAACTTTACAAAAATGCAGGAGATGCAAACTCTTCCTACTACGCTGGCAGCATGGCATCAGCCAATGGCTTGAAGACAGCCGCAACAGCACAAACCGGCGCTCAAAAAGCGCTTGGCAACGCATACGCCAACATCAATACCCAACTCCCTGGTCA
>TARA_R110002074_G_scaffold40874_2_pt1 | contig 10440 bp, 9 predicted proteins | sample TARA_R110002074 | Tara Oceans TARA_R110002074 (sample SAMEA4397215) | marine metagenome | biome: Polar Biome; feature: [MIX] marine epipelagic wind mixed layer (ENVO:01000061); material: water (ENVO:00002006), including particulate matter (ENVO:01000060) such as... | depth 10-100 m
CTTGTTGTTCCATGAACGGAAGCAAGCCGACGACCGGACCATAGCCACGCCAATTCGTGTCGTTGACGATCCGGCTATAAGGAAAGTTGTTGTAGGCGGCGTGGTAGTTGTGAAGTGCCAACCCCAGCATTTTGAAGTTGTTGTTGCAGTTCATCCGCCGGGTTGCTTCACGAGCAGCCTGGACGGCTGGCAGCAGCAATCCGGCCAAGGCGGCGAGGATTGCAATCACGACAACCAGTTCGACCAACGAGAATGCGTGTCGGTTGACGCGTTTTGAGGAGCGTCGCGAATGTGCGTGCTCAGTCACTGGAGCGGAAGCGAACATGATGACACCTTGAGAGGTTTGGCCAACGGGCAATGAAAAGCTTTGGGGTGATGTTGTGTTCATTTGAAGTCACATTCACCTGGCAACTGAGTCACCGCTGTGTTGGCTCGTCCCATGGTTGCTTCGATGGAGGCTTGCTCCTCATCCGTGGATGCAAGTGGAAGGATCTTTGGTTGGGGGGCGCCGCATCCGGTTAGTGCCGATAGAAGCAGGCCGGCGGTCATCCATTTGCCCACGAGGCCAAGTCGTGCAGTCATCATTTGGTCCTATAAGGTGATAAACCAAATGGCCGGCAAGAGTTTGAATGCTCCGCCGTTCTCTTACTCAGCCACTGCAATGACCATAGGCACTTTTTTCAGGGCGCCAAATATCAAACGCGATGGGGTTGAGGCCCCCATCGCTAAAATCGATGGAATAGATCGATGCTGACAATCTCAACTGTCAGCATGTTTCCGGAAACGAGATCGAAGGGCGGGTTCTTGAGCACTGACTCTTTTGAGGTTTTTTTGAGAAATCTCGAGAATCAGCCCAGGCAATTCGCTCTCTTTGTTAAGAAATCGCGTCTTTTGTCCATTCTCCATCCACCAGACGCCATGTGTCAGTGGTTGGTGGAGTCGATTGCAGCAAAGCGGGAAGGCGAGATTCTCGGACGTTGTCGAAACTGGTCAGCTTGCCAAAACGGATTAACGATCCGGGTACTCCAACCGCGGTGAAGCCGGGGTGGCCGGTCGCGGGATAAGGACCACCGTGGTTCATCGCGGCACTCACGGCGACTCCGGTTGGCATTTTGTCATTCAGCATTCGGCCCACTTTGGGTTCCAACTCAAACGCAATTTGTGAGTACGCGTCTTCGTCGTTGCCGTTGGTCGAAGTGTAGACGCAGCCGGTCAGGTTGCCTTCCAAATGACGGATGGATTCACAGAGTTGATCCAGATTGTCGGCCACCACGATCAAGGATGCATTTCCGAAGGCTTCGGTTTGGAAACCTTCTGGATTGCTGAGGAAGTCAGTGCCACTGGTTTTGAGCAATGTGTTGGCCATCGCACATCGGTCTGACTCAGCTTCGCCACCGCCGGCGAGCAGTTCGGCACCAAATCCAACCAATTGTTCGATGCTTTTGCCGAGCGAAGATGCTACGGCGGGAGACAACAACGTTCCGGCCGGTGCGGCAGTGAAGCGTTCCTTCACCGCGGCGATGAACTTGTCGGTCGCTTCGCATTTGACGAGCATCACCATGCCGGGATTCGTGCAGAATTGTCCGGTTCCCATCAGGACACTGGTGATGAATTCATCAACGATCGCATCGCCGCGTTCTTCCAATGCGGCGGGAGTGATGACCACGGGATTGACGCTGGACAGTTCCAAGTAGATTGGCTTCCCAGCTTTGTCTGCGGCGGCTTTCAGTGTCAGTCCGGCGCCGCGACTGCCTGTGTAGCCGGTTGCTCCGACGCGCGGATCGGAAACCAGTTTCTCACCATCCGCGTGGCTGGTTCGGTAAATCAACTGCACGGTTGCGGTGGGCAGACCGGTCTCGGTGAGGGCTTCGAGTGCCAGTTCGGCGAACAGTCGAGTGGTGTCAGGGTGTGAGCTGTTGGCTTTGCCGATCACCGGGTTGCCGGCTGCGATGGCCGCGGCGAAGTCGCCACCGGAAACGCTGCCGAATGCGAACGGGAAATTGTTGGGGCCGAACACGCACACAGGTCCCAGTGGTCCCAGGCAAGAACGGATGCCCGTTTGAGTGTCGATGGTTGGCATGGCCCAGTTGCCGGTCCGGCATGCTTTGGCAGCCGCACGCAATTGATTGCTGGTTCGAGGCAACTCGACATCGGCCAAACGTGGTGAACGAGCCAATCCGGTTTCTGCAAAGGCGGTTTCGACCAATTGATCTTTCGCGGCATCGATCTTGTCCGCGTACGCTTCCATGAAGTCGGCGATTTTGGCCGGGCCGAGTTTGCGAAGTTCAGTGGCGGCTTCCACGGCAGCGTCGAGTGCTTCGTCGCAATCTTTCCAGCTGCTGACGGGAAATGCGGCGTCGAGTTTTTCGTTGCGGTTGGGGTCGGTGGCCTGGAAAGTGGACTCAGCGTTGGCTTCACGCCAAGTTCCAGCGATCAAAACAGGGTGCGTGGCGGGAGAAGCGATGGACATAGCAGGCAATCTTTCTGCGACGAGGTGTGATGGACGCGAAGGAACTCCATTGAGTTCGGCCTGTATCGTCAATCATTCTCCCAGATGCCTCAAGCGGTCACGCCCCAGTTGTCGCGCGGGATTCCTCGCGAGGTTATTGGTCCGGAGTCATTCGCCCGGCAAAAATCTCGATTCGATGCACGCCATCAATTGGGTCAGATGTGGCTCGACCACCTGGTAGTAAACCCGGCGTCCTTCTCGTTCGCTGTCCAGAAAACCGCACCGCTGCAGCAAACGCAGGTGCTCGGAGGCCAGGTTATCCGCGATTTCGCAATCCGCGGCGATTTCTCCGACCGTGTACCGACTGTGCAAAAGCAATTGAACAATCCGCAGCCGAACCGGGTGGGCCAGCGTTTTCAAGCACTCCGCAGCCTCGGAGAACGATTGCACGTCGCCGGTCGGTTTGGTGGGTTCTTCCGGAGCACGTTTGCTGGTGCGAGGTTTTGAAGAGGCCATTGCGAAGGAGCAGTTGCACTGAAGAGGGGGAATCGATATTTATGTGTCGTGATGTTACGAGGTAACGACTGGAAAGGAAAGTCAAATGTCGGTGGAACACAATGCACCCGTTCGCTTGGTCATCGTCGGCGGTGTCGCGGGAGGTGCTTCGGCGGCCACTCGTGCCCGGCGTATGAACGAACAAGCCGAGATCATTCTGTTCGAAAAGGACGAGGATGTTTCCTTTGCCAATTGTGGTCTGCCCTACCACATCGGGGAAGAGATCGAAAATCGTGACGCCTTGGTGGTGGCTTCGGCTGATTTTCTTCGGCGACGGTTTCGGTTGGATGTGAGAACTCGGGAGGAGGTTGTTTCAATCGATCGTGACAAGCGATGTGTGACCGTCGTTCGGCATGGTGCGACCTCGGAACAAGACAAAACGTATGAGCAGTCATACGACAAGCTGATTTTGGCACCGGGAGCTTCACCAATTGTTCCCGATCTGCCGGGCGTCGATGCCAGTAATGTGCTGACCTTGCGCAACTTGGTCGACATGGACCGGATCAAGGCCCGCGTGGACTCCGGATTGGTTCGCCGAGCGGTGGTGGTCGGTGCCGGTTACATTGGATTGGAAATGGTCGAGCAATTGCGACGTCGCGGCGTGGCGGTCGATCTGGTTGAACTGCGTGACCAAGTCCTGCCATTGCTCGATCACGAAATGGCTCGCCCGATCGATGATTCACTGCGCCGAAACAATGTTGGAGTTTACTTAGGTGTCGGGTTGGAATCCATCCAGCTGGATGGTGATTTGGCGACATCGGTTCGATTGAGCGACGGTACAGAATTGTCGACTGACTTGGTGATTTTGGGGATCGGTGTTCGGCCCAATTCGGGGTTGGCAACGGAAGCTGGTTTGGAGATTGGAAACACGGGCGGAATCTCCATCGACGAGTTTTCACGCACCAGCGATTCCGATATCTACGCGGTCGGCGATGCATCCGAGCCCGTGTAGGGTCCGACGGGAACGCCTATGCGAGTTCCGTTGGCTGGCCCGGCCAACCGATCAGGCCGTTTGGCGGGTGAGCATGCCGTAACAGGGCATTCGGCTGCTGCGACTCCCGTTTGGGGAACCAGTGTCGTACGAGTGTTCGACGTTTCGGTTGGCATGACTGGTTTGACGAGAGCGTCTGCGAAGCGGTTTGGAAAGGATGCTACCAGCGTGACAATCGTCGCGAAGCATCACGCGGGGTACTTCCCCGGTGCGGAGGTGATGACGCTGAAGCTGACCTTCGAACCTGGCACCGGCAAGGTTCTGGGAGCTCAGTGCGTTGGCGGCGAAGGCATCGACAAACGCATCGATGTGATCGCTACCGCAATGCACTTTGGTGGCACAGTTCGCGATCTGGCTGGATTGGATCTGGCTTACGCACCGCCATTTGGTTCGGCCAAGGATCCGGTTCACATGGCCGCGTTTGCCGCGTGCAATGCACTGGACGAAGTCGAGTCGTTTCGCGATTCCGACGCGTCGTTGGACGAGGTTCAGATCGTCGACGTTCGCGGGGCGGGCGAGATTAAGAAGGCTCCCCTTCGCGAATCATTGGGGGCGATTCACATTCCGGTCGATGAGCTACGAGAGCGACTAGGTGAACTGGATCGTGCGAAGCCCACTGTTGTCAGTTGTGCCGTTGGTGTTCGCGGGCACATCGCCGCTCGGATTTTGCGTCAGAACGGATTTGAAGTTCAAAACCTTTCCGGCGGTGCAACGGTTCGCAATCGTTGTTTTGAGTGAGCCGACCGACTCAGTGCGAAACAGATCAGCGTAAAGCGGTTTGCTGTTTGCCGACCGAGAAGTCAGACAGTTCCATGAACGATTGTTTTCCTTCGATGACATCGGCCATCGCAACAGCGGTTCCGGAAGCCAAATGGATTCCGCTGCGGTAGTGACCACCGGCGACGAACAGGTTTCTTTGATCGGGCACTCGTCCGATCATCGGGAACCCATCGAATGTCATTGGGCGGTGGCCTGACCACTGCGACGCGACTGTTGCCGATTTCAGTTCTGGGCAAACACGATTTGCAAAGCTTCGGAGGCCTTGAATGACATCGTCGGTGGTGCCTTGTTCGAAGCCGACTTCTTCTTCGCAAGATCCGACCAAGACGTTTCCATCGCCGCGAGCAACCAAGTAACGGTTGCCAACGTTGAGAACGATTGGGTCGGTGAACGTGTCGCTGTGCAGCAACAGAATTTGACCGCGAATTGGAATGACGGAAGATTCCAATCGGATCTCGGGGCAAATGCTGCCGATTGCCGCGCCCCCGCAAAGGATCGTCCGCTCGCTGCGCAAGGAGTGCTCAACCGCATCCCGAGTCAAAGTCCTCGCGGTGCAACCGGAGCTGTCGGATGAAAGTTCGAGGATCGTCGTATGCGGCAGGAGCTGCACACCTTGGCTTTGACACGCTGTGGCCAGAGCCGTCAGCAATCGAGACGGGCGGATTTGATATTCATCGGGGGTCCACCAAGCGGCGCTGTCTGGATGCGACTGAATCCAAGGATTGGTTTGCGACCATTCTGTCAGTCGAGGTTGCCGACAAAGCAACTCCGTCAATTCGATGCGTTGGCATTCCACGGCGAGGTCGTCCCAGTACGACATCATGCCAGTCAGGGCGGACGCCTCTCCAACCGTTTCGGCCAAATAAAAGCCGCCGCACCGAATCAGTCCGGGGTCGATGCCGGTTTGATCCAAAAGCTGTTTGCACCACAAAGGCCACAGCGTGTGACTGAATCCGCGAAGGCGATCGATCGGGTCGGTCGCTCGATCAAAGTTGGCGGGCGGTAGGATCCCGGCCGCCGCCCAAGACGTTCCGTGGGCGATCGGTCCGCGGTCAATCACCGTTACCTTTTCGCCTCGGCGAACCAATTCCCAAGCGATGGAAAGTCCGATTGCTCCCCCGCCCACAACCAGCGTGCCGGTGGACTCTTGGTGAGGCTGGCTAACGTGGTCGCTGGTGGAAGATGGAGGGGCGGACAATTCAGATCATTGGTTGAGATAGGATGCGGCGAATGTCTCGAGCGAGTTCAATGTGATCGGAGGACACCTCCGTATTGTCGGCTGGATGTTCGATTTGATGAAGGAGGGCAGTCAGATCATCTTCTGTGTCGACATCTGAACGCATCGGAAGCCTGCCGATCCGCAGACCAATCGATTCCGCCGCGGCCACCGTACGTTCGAAAACTTCGTCCGTGCTCCAGGGTATGTCGTTCCAAAGGGCGTCCAAAATCGTGCGGGACGGAGGCGTGACCCGGTTCGGGGGATTGTTTTCGTTCGGCGAATTGGCAGGCACAGATAGTCCGATCAGGTAGTAGCCACCATCCGCAGCAGGCCCCAGTACCAGGTCGCAATCGCGAAAGAGTCGATCGGCATGATCCATTTCTGCGGGACTCAGCAGAGGGCAATCGGCGCCGATCAGAATCGCATGGCTGCGGGGCAGGGCAGGGCGGTTGCAAGCGTGGTTGGCGAACCATCGCCGCATGCGATCGCCCAAATTTCCTCCACCTTGGTCAATGATTTGCCAATCGGAGGTTGGTTTGGGTGTCGTCGGAGAAATGGATTCGATGGGGGAGACGACCCAGTGCCGCTTATCGCCCCAATCTTGGAACACCTTGAACAGATGATCGAGGAATCGCTGGTGAATTTGGGCTGATTTGTCGAAACCAATGGTGTTGCCGAGGCGTGTTTTGACCCTGCCTTCGATCGCGACTTTGGCCATCACGCCGAGCGTGCGGATCGACGAGTCGGAAGTTGTGAGTGGGCGAAGCGGAGTCTTCGACGAGTTGGGCATGAAAAATGATTCGACGGAGTCAGGAAACGGCCACGGGTGCGACCACTCAGCGATGTCGGATTCGTTTACAATTCCGCCCTTGGCGTTCGGCAATCCAGCATTTTCGTTCTGTCGAACGCGAAGTTTTGGTTAAACTTGATTGAGCGGGCGATCGCGCGGGGATACCTTCGCCGCGTCGCTCACTTCCTTTGAAAGGCGTCTCTTCCACCGAGATGTTCAGCAACGGACTTGTCTTCTAGCGGGATTTCTTTCCACACGCCATGGCTTCGATCACATCGGAACGATTTGTCGAGATGGTTGCACGTAGCAACTTGGTCGACGAAGCCACGCAGGAACGGTTCCTGAAAAAAGTCCGAGAGAAGTGCGAAGGGAATCTGCCGGTCAGTTCGAAGAAGCTGGCGTTGGCCTACAAGAAAGCCGGCCTGCTGACGGATTGGCACATCGAGAAGTTGTTCACCGGGAAGTACAAGGGTTTCTTCCTGGGCAAATACAAATTGCTCGGTCACATCGGTTCGGGCGGGATGAGCAGTGTCTATTTGGCCGAGCACATCGGCTTGGGCGACAAACGCGCGATCAAGGTGCTGCCGAAGAAACGCGTCAACGATGCCTCTTATCTGGCTCGCTTCAAACTGGAAGCGAAAGCGATCGCATCGCTGAACCACCCGAACATTGTGTTGGCGCACGACATCGACAATGACGGCGACGTTCACTACATCGTGATGGAGTACGTCGACGGGGTGGATTTGCAGGTGTTGGTCCGGCGAGACGGACCGCTGGATTTTTCAACCGCCGCCGAACTCATCTCTCAAGCCGCTCGCGGATTGGCACACGCTCACAATCGCGGCGTGGTGCACCGAGATGTGAAACCTGCCAACTTGTTGATCGACAGCGATGGCCGGGTTCGGTTGCTGGACATGGGATTGGCGTTGGTTTCGAAAACGGGTGACGACGAATCATTGACCGTCGCCAACAACGAAAACGTTCTCGGCACGGCCGACTACTTGGCACCCGAGCAAGCTCTGAACAGTCACACGGTCGACCACCGAGTCGACATCTACGGTCTTGGTTGCACGTTGTATTTCTTGTTGACCGGTCGTCCGCCGTTTGCCGAAGGCACGCTCGCCCAGCGAATCGCGAAACACCAAAACGAAATGCCAAAAGCGATTCGAGAACTGCGATCGGAATGCCCCGGCGAACTCGAAGGCATCGTGGTGAAGATGATCCAAAAGGATCCTCGCTATCGCTACCAAAACGCCACCGACGTGGCCGAGGTTTTGGAAAAGTTTGCTGCCGCGGTACCTAAGGGCGAAGCGGTTCGAGTCGGACTGGGCGAAGGTCCGGACGAAGACAGCAGTTTGTCTTCGATGGATTTCGACAGTAGCTCCGGATCGATGGTCACGCAGTCCAATCAGGACACTCTGACGAACAAAAACGACGACACGCTGGCGAGCAGTCGTTCGAAGCTCATCCGAGAGCAGAACCAAGCGGCCAGCGAAAGCGGTCGATTGGTGAAGGTTGGTTCAATGGGAACACCCGCCGATATGTTGGAGGGAAGTTTCCTCGATCTGGAAGTCGAGTCCGGGTACAAGGGACCAACGGCGAGGGCACCCAGTTCAGGAAGTCGACGTGGGGTCGGTTCGGGCATCGATCGCGGCAAGCCTTCAGATACTCGCACGCAAATCGCTGACAACCGGAGCAAGGGCATCGATCCGGTCTTGTTGGGCACCGTGGTGACTTCGCTATTCGTCGCCGCATTGGCACTGGGATATTTTCTCGCGAAAGTGACGTCTTGACTGTAGTTCTTGATCGGCCCTACGAATTTGTCCCGCCCTATCGCGGAAATCTTTGGCCCACCGCGATTCAAAGCTTTCGCTTGATCGATTGGCACCTTCGGACGAAGGAGGCTGTTCTTAGTGGCGAGTGTCGCAATGCTGAACGGTTCGCCGAATCGTTGAATGCCGGTCACGGGATCATCCTCGCGCCCAACCACTGCCGCTACGCCGATCCAATCGTGCTGGGGTGGTTGGCTCGTCAGGTCCGCACGCATCTGTACGCGATGGCGTCTTGGCATTTGTTCAACACGAACAAGTTTGAGCAGTTTGCCTTGCGGCGAATGGGTGCCTTCAGCGTTTTTCGCGAAGGCAACGATCGCAAGGCTTTGGAAACAGCGATCGATATCTTGGTCAGTGGCGAACGACCTCTGGTGTTGTTCCCCGAAGGCACGACCAACAGAACCAACGACATTCTGAAACCGTTGCTCGACGGCGTTTCGTTCATCGCTCGATCCGCTGCGAAGAAACGAGCCAAGCATGAGAAGGGGCAGGTTGTCATTCATCCGGTTGGATTGAAGTACCTGTGTCTGGAAGACGCTCACGAGTGGGCTCACGTTCAATTGGCCGAACTCGAGCGAACCCTGAGTTGGCAACCGGCGTCGAACGCAGGATCAATCGAGAAACTGATCGAGCGATTGCTGCGAGTCTCGCAGGCCTATTTGGCACTCAAGGAGATCGAGTTCACCGGGCACGCCTCGTCGGGCGAACTCAGTCCTCGACGAGATCGATTGATTGAGCAGTTGCTTGTGCAGGCGGAAGAACGGTATAGCTTGGAGGCGAAGCCCAGCGAGGATGTGCGGGAACGCGTGCGTAAAATTCGCGCCGCGGTCTCCGCCACTTACTTTGCGACCGATGATGCGGATCGTGACCCTGCGACTTTTCGTCGCGACGCGGAACGCGCGGACCTGGCACAGTTTCTCCTTTCGTTTCCCGATGAATACTTAGCACCGGGGAAAATCACTGACACTCGCATCGTGGAAACGATTCAACGCATCCAAGAAGCGATTTTTGGCAAGGCGAAGGAATCTCTTCCGATGAAGGTCGTCATCGATGTCGGAGAAGCCATCCCCGTTCCGGTTGGTCGTCCACCACGTGGTGAAGCCGATCCGGTGCTTTGCCAATTGCGGGAACAACTGCATACAATGGTGACATCGTTGTCCCAAGAGGCCAAATTGTTGGCCTGAGTCGCCTTTCAACTCATCTCACGCCAACACGATCATGCCGTCCAACTTTCTTCGCTGCCTGAAATCCTTTTCATCTTTGGCCGGGGCCTTCACGATCGCGGCAGGTTCGGTGTTCATCAGCGGTTGCAGCGAACCGAAACCGCTGACGTTCGAACCCAATCTCGTGCATTCGATGAAGTACGAGTTGAAGGAAGGCATCGAAATGGAACAAGCGTCCAAAGATGCGTTCTGGATCGTGACCGAGATGTTTGGGACTCCGGAGCAACCGAAATTGCCGGAAGTCGCCATGGAAGACGAAGACTTTGCATCGCTTGTGTCGCTGGACAACCTGATGATGGCATCAGGGCCTGCCGACGCCGAAGGCCGCGGGCTTTATCAAAAACACTGTGCGATTTGTCACGGTATCAGTGGCGATGGACGCGGTTCGTCTTCCGCGATTTTGAACCCGTATCCTCGCGACTACCGCAAGGGGATTTTCAAATTCAAATCGACCGAACGTGGTGAGAAACCCACGCGAGAAGACTTGGCGACGCTGATTAAAAACGGCATCCAAGGCACCGCCATGGTCGCCCTGCCAAAACTGACCGACGAGCAAGTCGAAGCTCACATCGGCAAAGCGATCGATACGCTCAGCGACGAC
>TARA_R110002074_G_scaffold142421_3_pt1 | contig 10437 bp, 3 predicted proteins | sample TARA_R110002074 | Tara Oceans TARA_R110002074 (sample SAMEA4397215) | marine metagenome | biome: Polar Biome; feature: [MIX] marine epipelagic wind mixed layer (ENVO:01000061); material: water (ENVO:00002006), including particulate matter (ENVO:01000060) such as... | depth 10-100 m
TTCGTGATGATATTAAAGAGGTTGGGGAGCCGTCTTCTTTGAAGCTTACATGTGGAGGATTGTTAAAGTTCCTTCCTTACGATGGGTTTTATCCGTCAGAGAGAACGGTTCAAATGGCAGAGATGTTCTCCTCCTCGTATGGAAACTATCTGAACCTTACACGGGGGACCGGCATCAGCGGAGAGGCAGCGATGAGAACTTTTATGGCTCCGATGTTTGCCCCTGGCATTATGTACAATACGATTAAGAGCGGAATAGCGGTCGATTACCCTGTAATGACCTCTAGCTATGATAGGCATAAAGCAGTATGGCGCGTCACGACCGGGTTCGGGGCGAATGCCTTCTACGACGATGTTCCAGATATTTATATGTCAGGCTCTGGGGGAATCGGCTTATTTGGTTATAGGGTTCCGTTTGAAGCCTTAATCGAGCCAGAATCCTACATAGCTGACGTTGATTTTGTCGATATGGAGACACATCCGAGTGCTGCAATGGACATTACCGCTTCTTGGGGCGGCCAGGGCGGCAATCTATATAAGATGATGGCCAATAATTTCTTGGCAGAGAGTATCGAGTTCTTTTTGCCAGAGGGGAAATTAACAACTATAACTACAAAGCCAGAGGATCAATGGGAGGCTGCCGAAGATCGCAAGGTTTATGGCGCTAGAGTTAAAATGCGCAAGACTTACGATAAAGCGCTTCCGAGAACAGGCACATTGGGGTATTTTAATCCACTGACACCCTATTCCGAATGGAGGCAAAACAGCGCCGATGGTGCTCGTGAAACATTCACCATGTATAGCCGCCCCTCTGCGTTTGGTCCCCCCGTCGGCGGAGGGGTGACAGGTACGATGATCTACGGATCCCCCGGTGGGTTTAACCCATGTTATACCCCCCCATATTATTATGGTGAAAGCTGGGCTGACATTTTCTGGACAGCCAACAAAGCAGGCGCAATTACTGTAGAGGATATCACCGATCCAAATAACTTAGCGATATCTTACATCAGAATTGGAAATGACTGGGCTCTGAATACTGGTGAATACGAAAACACAATGCTTCACTCCAATAACATTGAATCAAATTCTATGCAATTAGATGCATCGCTAAACATATTAGCAAAAGCTACAACTAAAAAGGTAACTTATGATGCTGATACGGGAAGGCCAACGATAGCAGAAGATGGGGGGGAATCAGTGCTAACAATACAAACAAAGTTTGAAACTCCCATGCTTAACTTCGTAGACGCGGCTGCCACTATACCCGCCTTTGCCAGCGCTAGTGTGGCTAGGGGTATGTGGCATCAGTATGGGCAACCCCCGGCGTCTCCAGATGTAGGGGTGTTCTTATCAATAACCGATGTACCAGATAATTATATTAAAAATGCACTGGGGGGTGTCCCCGCTTCCACAGGATCGCTTATAGATCTTCTAGGGTTTAAAACTGAAGAGCAGAGGCTTGGTGAGGTAGCACAATCAAAACTAATAAGAGAAGCTGTCGTTGCTATCCCATACGTCGAAAAGGGTAGCGGAAGAAGTTTCTTTGAAATCTCCAGGGCAGATATAAACGCTGCTTTGCTACGGGAGCCCGACGTTTCGAATAGCGTACAACAAATGGTTGATTCAATGCAAAAATATATATTACCACCAAAGCTTGATTTTATAGAAAACGCAGATGCAGTTACTCCTTTTGCAATGTACATATTTGAATTTGAACATGTCTTAGATCGGGACGACTTGGTAGATATTTGGCAGGGAGTACCGCCCAAGATAGGACAGTCTTTTGATTCTGAATCGATCGATTTTACCTCTGGAAAAGGCCCACACAGCTCTAAGATTACAAAAGAAGTTGAGATCTCTCACCCGTTATTGACTGGGGAGCTATTGAACAACAGTAACTTGCCCAGCAAGCTTAAATGGATGGTATTCAAAATTAAACAAAAAGCGGAGAAGAACTACTTCGATAAAGTAATAAAGGATAACCCAGGCAGCGCAGGAGATTTTGATAGCACTGCTATAACAAATGTTGGAAGAACTAACTCTTCCAAGGGGGCTAGCCCCAAGTATAGTTACAACTGGCCGTATGATTTCTTTTCTCTAGTTGAACTAGTTAAATTAAACGCAGAAATAGAATTTACGGGCAACGCAGAAGGCGAGGAAAAATAGTTAAAAATGTCCTTTTTTAACAAAAAAGAAGAGGTTATAGATCTAGAATTAACCCCACTTGGAGAGTTGTTGCTCGCTGAAGGGACCTTCTCCCCCGTGTTTTATGCTTTTTTTGATGACGACATTTTATATGATATTGCTGGTGCCGGGGGAGGTTCTGAAGAACAGAATGATACAGAAGAAAGAATACAAACCAATACGCCCTCCCTCAAAACACAGTATTTATTTCATGGTGTAGAAACGAGCGTTACTGCACTGGTGGCTTTAAACAGGCTCGCGGCCTATATCGATCCAAATGTCGTGGAAAACGAACAAACGTTTTTTCCTCCATCGATTGATGGGGATTTTTCTTTAATTGAACCTCTAGGGTCTATGGAATTAGGCAGCGAAAACGCCCCGTCTTGGGACATTAGAGTATTAAAAGGAGAGCTTTCAGGGGCGGTAAATCACATGACTAGTTCTGCTGTGGGAGGAGAAAATTCTGAGGTTAGAAGAATACCTCAATTGGATTTTGACTTTACCTACAAAGTAGCGGTTGGATATTCTGGCGACATCCCACCAGAAGACAGACCAGAGCAGATAATTAGTCAAGTTTATGGTGACGGAACTTATCTATTTCTGCCCGAAGGAACCCCAGAGTTGATCTTTAGTGTTGACGAAAAAAATGCCTCTACTGACACAGAATACGACATTGAAGTATTTGAAGTCGTGCCAGGTGTTACCGGCATAAACTCCAAAAATCGTTTGGTTCCAAAGTCGTTCCCAGAAAAGATTCCAACAATCGTTAATGATATTTTGTTAGATGAAGAACAAATTGCAGCCATGCTACGAGATGAGAGGCCCTCGACACCCGATATGACACCGTATTACTTTAATGTTGACACAGACCTAGAAATACCAGAAGAGCAGATATGTGAATTGATAAGAAGCTTAAAGACACGGGGTGTAGAAGTTAATGATATACCGTATGACTGTCCAGATATATTGGCAGTTGGAAGGTTTAATATCTATGATACAAAAGCAACTGGCGGGGAGGAATGTTAAATGTTAAAAGTAGATGAACAGTCCCTACAATGCTCGGCTGCTCCGAGTGTTTATATTCGTAATATAAAAATATCTGAGGCATCAATTCGCCAGCTTAAAACAAAGAACATAACTGATGATAATACGCGAAAGCCAACAAAAGTTCAAAATGCAATAGATGGAACTATAGACTATAAACAGCCTCCTATGAAAATTAAAGAAAACAATAGTACAAGTGGGCTGCGCGTGCAGATTGATCTGTCAATCGTGGCCGTAAAAAGCGCAGCAGATAAGGCGCTTAACTGGGTTGATAATGAGCAAGCAAGAAACTCTCTCTTAGTAAGGGTGGTACAATCTACTAATAAAGAGTTGTCAAGCAAACTTGTTTCTGCGGAGGGTGCTAGGTTTTTTGATCAGAACAATACAGGGGTTTTTCAAGGATATAATAAATTTATTGATTATGAAATAAAACAAATATCCCTATCCTCGCAGCAAAACCAAAAAAGCAAAGTTACCCAGCAGAACAATTCCTTAACAAAAAATAAGATTTTGAACCTAATTGAAAGCTTAGAATTTGATATCCCAATGAAGCCGGAACATTTAAATTATTTCGTCTTATGTCAGGTAGGAGAATCTCCAAAAGCAAGCCCGCTCCTGGCCCATAGCCCCATAATTGTTGAAAAAGTAATTGAAGGCTCACAGCTTGTAGAAAAAACATTTAGATTTGTAAACGCTGATGATGGTGCCGTGTGGGCTGGTGCTGTACACGATCACCCAACCCTTGGGTGGATGCAGGGAGCCTTCCATAGCGATGTTCCACATAAGTCTTTAATAAGACAAACAATAGATAATACAAAAGTGTCCTACATGCCAGATATAAGCAAGCTTGATGATGTTCAAATTGATATTTCAAGCAAAACGGATGACAATAGAATTAATTATTTTTCTAATCTGTACATAACCAGAGATAGGTTTGGCAACGCTATATTTGCTTTTAATTTTGATCATTTAAATTTCATGATAAATAATTCAAAATTTGGAGGGCTTTTTGTAAATTCAACCCCAGAATTAGTTAGATCCCTAATCGCCTCGTCCCCTATAGTAGATTTATCAATAAAAAGAGAGCGAGTTCGAGTACATCGTGGGGACAATCGTCTAGAAAGTGCAGCAGATATAGTTACAGACTTTAATATTCAGCAGGACCCGGAAACCATCATATCATCATATGATATATCGGGGAGATTAAAGGTCAATACAAAATATTCTTTTAATGGCTCGCAATCGTATCTCAACACAAGACAAGTGTATTCGGGCGATGAGATCCCGCCAGACTTTAGCCCTTCCGCAACAATATCAGAGGTTTCGTTGGGCAACTTATCTGGATTTAGAATGTTTACGGGGAAGGACTTTTCTGCATCTAGCACTACAGACGGGCTATACCAATACTCAATTTCGCTGCAAGTTAGGGATGGTACGAGCCAGCTTCTTCGAAATAGATTAAATGAATATCGGCTATCAATACGTGATGTTGAGGAGTATCTTTCAAGGGCCTCCTTTTCTAAAAACTATGATCAAAAAACAAACAAGTTTACAGATACTTTTATATCATCCGAGCTAAACACCACTTTGGGGCGCGGCTGGTTTGTTGCCATAATGAAATACATAGAAGTATTAGATTTGTTGACGAATATAAAAGAAAAAGATAAACTAGCATTGACGTCTGCCTTATATTCGTTGGTCAATCCTGTTATTGCGACCCCAGATAGTATCATCGAATTCTTAAATATTCTCAATTCTCTTGAAAATAAGCTTACAAAAATCTTATCAAAAGATTCCGTTAGGCATGCGGAGGAAAAAAGTTCTATAGCCACTGGTGGCAATTATCCTACTTTTGAAGTGTCGTCCGTTTTTTCAGATATATTTGATTCAAATATAGTAAAAAACTCTGGTGTTGATTATCTGGGAGTGCAAAGCAATGCCGGGATTGTTAACATGACTAGAAGCAGTTTCATTTCCAGACTTGACACGGAGTATAATAGAATTGACGGAGCAAAGTATACTGCCTCTGAAATGAGAACAAGATTTAGCTTTTTAACACCAGAGAACATAGCAGGGCTGTATAGTAACAAAACAAAAGGCTCAGATATGGCCCCTGCTTTTATAGAGTTGGGTGGAGAAAGGATCAACCTTTTATCGCAAAACATTGACTCTCTTGATTATGTCTCCGTCACAGCGGTTATACAAAATATTTTGTTAGAAAATTCTGGTGGATCTCGTTTTATTGGTGCTTCTAAAGAAGTTTTAAGTGTCTTAAATGACACAGGAAAAGGATCGGATGAAGAAAGAGTGAGAAAGATTAAAGCTTTACAGCAGCGCGCGGCAAAGATATTAGGCCTATCCCCACAATCTAACAGCACAAATCCAAACAAATCTGATTCCGATATTTCCTCTGAGGGGTATATTGGTGCAAGTAACAAATTTACAAGCGATTCTGTAGAACTGGAACCAGTATCGGTTAGGCTTGAGGGAGATGAACCAGAAGATGCAACGTCGCTTATTAATAGAGTTCTACATATTTTAAATCTGGAGGCCGGCTCCCCCTCTAGAGATGGAAGCGGACTGCAGCGCCCCATTTCATTCAACTTAACTAAAGAAAACAATTTTATTGGAAAGAATATTATCCCCTCTAACCAAAGGGATGGCCTAAATAATACACAACGATCAGTGAATGATTTCTTAACGAATCGGCTGCCACACCAGCAAAAACTTTTAACTTTAAGAAAAGCCAGGTTATATAATGACGCAGCGGCAAATGCTTCCAGCGATGATGATACAGGGGCTGATGGTTTTATGTATAACTTTGGAATGTTAAGAAGAATAGAATACCTTTCCGGTTTCAACGGAGGCTCTATAAAGTCGGAAATATGGAGGAAGTTAACTCTCCGAAACTTATCATCTATTGGTGGGACAATTTTCTGTAGAATTAGAAAGTATAATGAAACAAAATTGAATATTGGTGACTACGGCCTTTTGGACCAATTGCCGGTTTACAACGAATACTTTTTCATAACAGGGGAGCAAGTAACTGCCACCCAACAGAGGCAGTTTGAACAACAAGAGGTTTACGACAAGCTTTTACGTTTAGTCTCAATTACCGCCTATACAAGAGAAGAAATCCAATATTTAGTAACGCAATTGCCGCAACCGCCAACTAACGCCTTTAAAAAAATGGCAGGAGTTGGTGTGAAGGCGCCAGCGAGGGACGGTGATGGAGCGCCCATGAAATCAAACGGAGACGCCACTACTTCTGTTGTTGCATCACGCTCGACTGGGGTATCTAGGGGGCCGTCTGTTGGCCCAATCAGCGGTGCGGGCTCTAAAGGAGGTTCCTACTAATGGGAGCAACACCACCAGGGCCAGGAACGGATCTAACGGATAGTGACGGTGTGCCAACTTCTGATCCACCTCCGATTGAAGACATTGTTGCTGACGTAATCACTGAGGACTTTTCCATCGCTAGGCATTTCACCAGCCTACAGGGTACTGGCGGAGGGTACGCTAAAAATGCAGTTGTTGTGGACACTGAAAACTGCAGTTTTACGGAAACGCCAATGGACCCTATCAGGAGAGACTCGCTTTCCCATTGGCTCTTTCTAGAAGAAGAGGGAGACCCTGGCCCAAGATTGAGATGGGCTAGAAGAGGGGATTATGAAGGTTCAGAGCAATATATTGAAACAAACCAAAAGATATTAAATATAGATTATAGAGTGGCAGCAAACCAGGAAATCCCGTCGGAGGAGCATCCTTACGGCAAGCGAACAGAAACTATAAGACTTAATTTTAAAGATGTTTTTGATGAAGCCGGTCTCGGCACAGAACCTTTTCTTGATTATTTACGATCAATGGGGTATCCAATGCTTGGTAGAGAATATCTTGACCATGCGTTAGAATATCAAGAGGCGTATTCTGCCAAAGAAAATCAAATAATTTATGGAGGATCTTCTGGTTTTGATCAATTGGTATCAAGTGTTAAGTTTGATTATAATTTTTTTACAAAACTGTATGAAGAAAACCTAGATAGGCATAGTATACCTGAGACCCTGTCACCTCACATATATACTCTTTATTTGGAGAAAGAGAGGGGCCTCGCAGGGGGAGATAGCTCTTTTTATGGAGACGATATAGATGTTGGGTTTACGGAGCCAAGGATAAACCAGGCTGGATACCTAAACCAGTGGACATATAATGATTTTATAACACTTAACAGATCAGCTGAAATGCAGCGTGTATTCATAAATTCTATTAGAGAAACGTCTTTTAGCACTGAAAAGAGGGGAGAAATAGATAGGGGAGAATATTATGATGTTTGGGCTAGTCGATACCCCACCGCCACAGCAGGTTCAGTCGAAACAACCGCTGGAACCACTGGATTAGGCGTCGGTATTGGCATTTTGTCTGAAAAGTATAGGAATATCTTAATTCCGTTAACTACTGAGGAAAAGATTCACACAAGCTTTAACACTTACAAAGAATTGTTTCCGATCTTCTCGGAGGTTCAATACTCTCAAACATTACCCAACCAAGTCGTTCAATCAATAACTGCTGATCAAAATGACTTACCAGCATTAAATAATTTACTTAGGGATGTTTTCGTTGATTTTGATAATTTCACTAATCCCTTGCTTGAGCAACAGTTTTCCGCTTACAGAGGCTTCGCAGAAAACCATGAACGCTTATACACAGACCAGTCTCTAAATACTGGGACTATCCCCATTGGAGGCACTGCAACAAGAAAAATATTTAATGTAGGCGACTGGGCCCTTGGTGAGGAATTTGTTAATTTACCCTATTCTCCTAGTGAAGTTGGCACAAATTATTTGTTTTTACAAAATTTTGTTGGAGAGCGGGTCGAATCAACTTTATCAGACCTTATTCTGATCACTAGAAACCCGGATTATATAGAGGACACACCTACTGGATTATCTTCGATCTGTTCAAACATGCGGTCTATTTTGTTAGATTTATGCAATAATCATAGGCGTTCCTATAAGGATATAATGTCTGGCGATCGTGCGTATTCGGAAGACGTGTTTTTTAAGGTCAGCAAATTTTTTGTTTCCCCAGAGGGAGTTCGCTCTATTCTGCCAATGCAAAACTTTTATTTAATAAATGATGCTCACAATAGGAGTTTGGTTAACCTTATTGATACTCAATTAAAATATGGTAGGACCTATGAGTATGAAATTTCAACATTCCGCTTGGTAATTGGAACCAAGACAAGAATAGCTCAAGCTAGATACTTTAACCCAGAGACGTTTACAATCCGCACCGATGGGGAGCCTGGCTTCAGAGTCACAGGTCACTTCGAACCAGTCACAATGGGCGAAGTTACGTTTCTTGGGGAAACAGGTGGCACTGTTACAACTGATATGGCGGGGTACGCCACTCCAAGCGAATTCCTTTCGGATGGAGAACAAATATATCTAGTTGATGTTGATATTGAGCTGACGCCTTCAATACAAATTGTGGAACTCCCTTATGTTTCCTCCATATCAAGCGGTTTGACTGTTATGCGCGGGACAGTTTTAGATGATCCACCGATGCCCCCAGAGGTGGAAACATTTTCTTATAGGGCTGTTAATAATCAATTACTTTTCCTTTTAAACACCGGCGCAGGATCTAAAGAGTTTAATCCCGTTGTTTTTAATCCACAAGAACAGATGTATATCAATAGATTAAAATCTATGAATTTGGATCCTAACAAGAACACAATACTATATGAAAATGACGACCCCTCAACACAATTTGAAGTTTATAGAACGGAGGTTAAACCAAGGACGTATGACGATTTTAGAGGAAAACGATTATCCCTGATTGATACTAGGGATGAACTTATAGGATATAGGAATGCGTCTTCCACATCATATAAAAGTAAAGTTTCTCCAAATATAAAATATTACTACATGTTTAGGGCAATAGACGTGCATGGTCATGTCTCGCATCCAAGTCCTGTTTATGAAGTACAATTGGTTGATAATGACGGGGCTGTATATCCTTTGATAAAGGTCATTGAGCTGGAGATAGGACAAAGAAGGACAGGGAAAACTAAGAAATTAAATAGATTCTTAAAAATCGGCCCAGCGTTCTTACAAAGTGTATTAGACACTACAAATAGTGACATTCAATCGCCACTAAACGCACCCACAACTTCTACACTCCCTATAGGAATTCAAGACATTAGCGTTTGGGGTAGAACGTATAAAATACGTTTAACCTCCCGTAAAACAGGGAGAAAAATCGATTTAAATATCAAATGCAAACAACAATATGATAAGGTGCGTCCCCCTGATATGCCTGCTCTTGAGGGCTCTATAACACCGGGGGACTCGACGTCGTCTGGGCCATCTAGCCCAGCTGATACAACTGATTATACGTCGCCCGCAGATGCGTCCGCAAAGCCGGATACCACACCTGTGAAAGAAGACCTACCGTCTGCAGAAGAAAGAAAGGATCTTCCGGCTGATCTGGCGAAAGAAACTGGATTTCCCGGAGTAGAAATGGCAAAAGATGTATTCCCTCCCGCTAAGGCGACATTGCCAGATAAGGCCGATGGTTTACCAGAGCCTAGCCTGGCAAAGGCAGAAGTTCCCAAACTTCCTGGCCCCTATACACTGCCGACCAAAGCAGTTATTCCGGGTGCAGCCACTACAAGCAAAGCTCCTATGGCCCCAGTTCTTGTAATGGAGTCCGGTGGTACAGGAGCCAAACTTTTAGTTCCAAGCGTTGACGGCACCAAGGCGGGTAAGGCGGGGGCTACTGCTTCTATACCTGTCCCGCCGGCAGCATGGATGCCCGCCTCGGACACGGGGCCTGCTGCTTCTGCCCCTGCTGCTGCAGCGGCTGCCCCTGCTGCTCCTCCCCCTGCTGCTGCTGCTGCTCCTGCTCCTGCTGCTCCTGCTCCTGCTGCTGCTGAGGCTGCCGCACCTGCTGCGCCTGCTGCACCTGCCGCGCCTGCTGCTGCTGCTGCTGCTGCAGCGGCGCCGCCCAGCCCAGCAGCAGATTCTACATCAATGCCAGAAGCCGCAACGGCTAGTCCACCGTTGCCTTATAGGAGTAAGTGATATTTTATAACGGACACTATTTAAATAAAAATGGAAAAATCATTTGAAATTTACTAATTACAATATTATTGAGGAAAAAGTAATATGGCATTTTTAGACAATTCCGGAGATATTCTCCTTGACGCAGT
>TARA_R110002074_G_scaffold106625_1_pt1 | contig 10432 bp, 12 predicted proteins | sample TARA_R110002074 | Tara Oceans TARA_R110002074 (sample SAMEA4397215) | marine metagenome | biome: Polar Biome; feature: [MIX] marine epipelagic wind mixed layer (ENVO:01000061); material: water (ENVO:00002006), including particulate matter (ENVO:01000060) such as... | depth 10-100 m
TCCCAATCATATGTCCCATCCAGTAGATATTCACGTCGGTCGCAAGCTAAAGCAAGTACGCACTTTGCGACGTCTTTCCCAAACCGACGTAGCCCGCAAATTGAATTTGTCTTTCCAGCAAATTCAAAAATACGAAATAGGCTCCAATCGCGTTGCGGCAAGCCGCCTATTTGAACTCTCGCAAATTTTGGATGTTCCGCCATCGTATTTTTTCGAAGACCTGCACGATAACGCCAATACACCGCCCAAGAAAGACCCGGGCATGGCGATTGTAACGGCATTGGCGGCGATCAAGGACGACGCAGTGAAGTCCCGTATCGTGACATTTATCGAAGACGTTTCAGGTAAAACTGTCGCGCGCCAAGGCTAGGTTTTAGAAAACCGCGCGCCTGATCAGGTTGGCCCCGGCCACCAAAAGCACAAATAACGTGGCGCGTCGAAAGAGGTGTTGGTCAATGCGGTCCATCACCTTGCCGCCGATCCACATGCCAAGCGCCGCAGGCAGAATCAGCGCCGCGGAAAAGGGCCAGGTTTCTGCGCGTAACACTCCAGACCCAATATGCGCGCCGGCAAGGGCCACCGATCCTAGGCCGTAAATAACTCCCTGTATCCGCATCTGATCATATTTCGGGGTGTTCAACGTTGTCAGGTACGCAATCGTTGGCGGCCCCCATACCCCAGTCATGCCCCCCATGATGCCAGCAACACCGCCGACAATCACCTCGATCAATGGCGTGCGTTTTGCCAAATGGAAATGATACCCGGTCAATTGCAGCGCAACGAAAAACACCACTGGAATGCCAATCGCCAATTTTAGCACATCATCGGGAACCACACGCACCATCTGTGCTGCGATCACCAATGTAATGCCCCCTGCAATCAAGAATACTCGGAAAAACTTGATTGATTGCCATGCCGCCGCTGGGCCTTGCCGCAGGGATTGCATCATGTTGCTGACCAGCGTGGGCAGGATAAGTCCGGCCAATGCAATCTCCGGCGCGATAAAGAGTGTCAGGCCAGAGATCAGGACAAGCGGCATCGCGAAACCCACCACGCCTTTTACGAATCCCCCACAGACAGCGATCAACAACGCGAGAATCAGCTGGTTGGTTGTCAAAAAGGGGAAAAGCGTGTCCATGGCCCCTACATAACAGCTGGAAAAAACAGCGCATCGAAAAACCGCCGCGTAATTTTAGAACAAAACGACGCATGTAAACGTATCTTTGTTGTGCTGCACCTGCAAAGTAGCTATCCAGTTTTCCAAGCGAAAAGGAAGAGCAAATGCCACATGACGGTCAGGACATGACAATGCAGACATCTTCGGTTTTGGACGATCTGTTGACACTGACTGCGGCGGCCCTGCCCTCGGTTGATGCGGTTCTGGAAAAGGCCCTTGCAAGCGTTCGTGCAGTGGTGACTGCCGATGGCCGTGTCTCTGCATCCTTGATAGAGGCCCATCAGACCGCCGCGCATGGTCTGGCGTGGCTGGCCACATATGCACAGGCTTTGCACCAGATGCAGGCATGGGCCGAGCGCCTAAAGGCTGATAACCGTTTTGGCGAAACAGAACAGCTGCTGCACCAGATCGCTTTTGGCGAATACCTCTGGCAGATTCATGGCGGCATCCAGATGAACCAGGGCGAGGTCGTGCGCCTTCAGGACATGGGTCTGTCCCAAGATGATCAACGGGCACTGATGGATCCCGCGATCATGACCCTGACCCAAGGCGGCAACACCCAAGCGGCCCGCACGCGTCTGGTCGAACTGATGCAGGAACATTCCGCCAATGTAACCGTGGGTGCCAGCGGGTTAGACGATGAATTGGAAATGATCCGCGAACAATTTCGCCGCTATGCGGTCGAAAAGGTTGAACCATTTGCACATGAGTGGCACCTCAAGGATGAACTGATCCCGATCGAGGTGATCAATGAATTGGCCGACATGGGGGTATTCGGCCTGACTATTCCCGAAGAACACGGCGGTCTGGGACTGTCAAAAGCGTCGATGGTTGTGGTCAGCGAAGAGCTAAGCCGAGGCTATATCGGTGTGGGTTCCCTTGCGACACGGTCCGAGATTGCCGCCGAACTGATCCTATGTGGCGGCACAGACGCGCAAAAGGCACAGTGGCTGCCGGGTCTCGCCAGTGGTGAAATCCTGCCAACGGCGGTCTTTACCGAACCAAACACCGGGTCTGATCTGGGCGCATTGCGCACCCGCGCGGTCAAAGCTGGCGACACTTACAAAGTGACGGGGAACAAGACATGGATCACTCATGCCGCCCGCACGCATGTGATGACCTTGCTGGCGCGTACCGATCCCGACACCACCAACCACAGTGGCCTGTCCATGTTTCTGGCCGAAAAGACGCCCGGCGATGATGCAAACCCCTTTCCTACCCCCGGCATGACCGGTGGCGAGATTGAGGTGCTGGGCTATCGCGGTATGAAAGAATACGAACTCGCCTTTGACGGGTTTGACGTCAAAGGCGAGAACCTGCTTGGCGGCGAAGAAGGCAAAGGGTTCAAGCAATTGATGGAAACCTTTGAATCCGCCCGCATCCAGACCGCCGCACGCGCCGTGGGCGTGGGCCAATCCGCTCTCGATCTCTCGATGCAATACGCGCAAGACCGCAAACAATTTGGCAAGGCATTGATCAATTTTCCCCGCGTGTCGGGCAAGCTGGCGATGATGGCAGTTGAGTTGATGATCGCCCGACAGCTGACCTATTTCAGCGCATGGGAAAAGGACCACGGGCGGCGCTGCGACCTTGAGGCGGGCATGGCCAAGCTTTTGGGCGCACGGGTTGCATGGGCCGCGGCGGACAACGGCCTCCAGATCCATGGTGGCAATGGCTTTGCGTTGGAATACAAGATCAGCCGCGTTCTTTGCGACGCGCGCATCCTCAACATCTTTGAAGGTGCGGCAGAAATTCAGGCCCAAGTGATCGCGCGAAGATTGCTTGGATAGCACCCCAATTCTATGCCCGTACTGCACCCAAACGAGGGTGCAGCCCACGGGCTAACCAGCCTGCACCTAACATCCCGCCACCGCAAACGGCAAACAAACCCGCAAGCGGCATTATTGTAAGAACCAAGGCGGCGACGGCAGGCGTCAAAATGCCCGATACGTCCCGGTAGCTTGAGTAAACCGCAGACATCTCTGTACGTTCAGACGGTTTGACTGCCATCAAAAATGGTAGCCCACCGCACACGTCCAACATGATCAACATTGCAGATCCGGCAAAGAGGCTGGCAACAACAACCCATGGGAAAGCCGACACCCCCCATGCTGCCACAAACAATGTACCACCAATCAAAAACGCCCCACTGACGGAGGCGCGCACACCCAATTTACGCACCAGCACCAACATCGCTGGGGCCACGAACAAGAACATATTCGATGCCGAAAGTGCTGCCGCCCCTATCGTGTCACCCAACCCCATTTCGACACAATAAATCGGCAGATAGACTACATATACCCACCACCCAGACGAACGGGCCACAGCAAAGAGCCACCCCGCCAACAAGCGTGGTTGCCTCACAAACCGCCCCAGAAATGCGATCGGTGAAGGCGAAGGCGCGCGCGCGCGGGTAATCTGTTTGCCGTTACCCAGACGAAGACGCCAGAATATAAATAGCTGCGCGGCCGCAAAGCACCCAGCAACAATAAACGGTGCCGGTGTCCACCAATTCAGCAGCCAAACACCTACAATCGGCCCCGCCGCCCAACTTGGGCCGCTGAACACCAATCGCAATGTCTCGGATTTACCCAGATTGGTACGGGCGACATAATCAAGCACATAGGCGTTCAGACACACCGCGACTGTCACAGTGGCAAGGCTCAGACTTGCCAAAGCCACGGGAACCAACGCAGGCATCCCCGTCATCGCCAGCGCAACCCCAACAAGATAAAGTACGGACCCGACAGAATACATCAACCGGCGCGACAATCGGCCCGCAAGCCACGGCACCAACATCCCAAAAACCAATGAAATGATGCCAATTGAGAGGTAAATCTGGCTAACAGTCGCTGCATCGCCATAAGCGCGGTAAACGACCAGTGGCATCACAGACATCAACGTGCCGCGCACCCCTGCTTCAAGCCCAGACAGAATGGCGAAATCTCGCACCTTCGGTATAGGCAAATGGGTGAGCGATAAGGGGGCGCGTGGGGAAAACATGGGGACAATGCACCACGTTGACCCATTACGTGTCTTGGTCCTGCACGACACCAAATTGGTCGATTATGACCCGTCCGCACCCTTGCCACATCCCAGCCCAGAGCATATCCCTCTGAATATGCGCACCACCCGCCTGACCCTCGATGACTGGCTTGTCGCTGGCTTTGACGCTTTGCAGCGCGGCGGGCAAAATGCGCTTGCCGCTGAACCCTTGGCGCGGCAGTTGGGCACTACCAAGGGGTCGTTCTATTGGCACTTCAAAGACGTGCCTGCCTTTCACGCAGCGCTCATTGCCAACTGGTATGATGCGGCCATGGCAACGATGCTGGCCCTGGTTGAGCGTGACGGCCCAGCCGACCAACGCCTGCGCAGCTTTGGCAAGCAGGTGCTGCAAGACCCAATTGAGACCCGCTTGCGTTTCTGGGCGCAAACAAACGCGGACGTGGCGGACGCATTGCACAAAGTAGATGCCGAACGTTTGGCATATCTGGTCACGCTTTTGCGCCAACTGGGCCTTGGCAACCCAGATTTCGCGCGCGCATTGCTGGCAACGTTGGTTGGTTTACCCCTGATATCCCCAGACGACCTCGCTCTGCAATCAGCCACGTTTGATACATTGGTCGATACCGTCCTGGCCCTATCGCAATGACCGGGGCGTTATCATGAACCTGCGCGTTTCATTCATTTTTTTGTTGCTTTTGACCGCTTGCCGGGATGACGAGAGCGTGCGCGCCTACGGTGCCGCAGACAAAAAATGGCGTTTGATTGAGCTAGCCGAAAAACCATTCGATGCATCGGCAACACTAACATTCCCCGAAACAGGGCGCATCTCAGGGACTGCGCCCTGCAACACCTATAGCGGCGCGATGACCGTCCCCTACCCTTGGTTTGAAGTTGGCCCCATTGCCGCGACAAAACGGGCCTGCCCTGATCTGGCATCCGAGGCAGCATTTTTTAGCGCTCTTAAGGCCGTAACCCTGTCAGAGGTGCTGAATGACACTCTGATCTTGTCCAACACAGACGGGCTTAAAATGGTATTTACCGCTGGCGGTTAAATGCCTCAACAAACCGCGCGCGCGCTTCGGGCAATGGCTTACCGCCCAGATCTTGCGCCAGATGGGATTCCAGAAAATATCCAGTGGTGACAAACCCCTGCGCAATTTCCGCATCCGTACCCTCGCCTTCACCACGCAACACGTCGGGCAACGGCAACAACCGATCCACCCACTCGCCTGCGCCCTTCACAGAAACCGCGCGGCCGGATTTAGGTGAGACATAGCAAAGCCCCTCAGTCGCGCCCGTAACCGCGCAGGCCGTCAGATCAAGCGCATATCCCATCTCTTCCAACAGCCCCAATTCCCACTGCAAGTAGGCCAGAGGCCAAATATCTGATTGCCCTAACAGGTCCAGCAAAGCCTGCGTGGACGCATAAAGGGCCACATGCGCCTCGCGTTCCGGCAGGCAAAATGACAGCAGCGCTGTCACCGTATTCAGCCCCGCCAACGCCAACCTGTCGCCCATCGCCACCGCCGCGCGACTGCGCACCGGTTCCACACTAAAGCTACCGATGTGATCTTCCAGCCGCGCGCGCCACACCACGTCAAGCTGCGCCCCCGGTTGCAGGATTGGTGCGATCTTGCGGCTGGTGCCCCCGCGCACCACGCCCACATGGCGTCCTTGGGTCGGCGTGAACATCTCAATGATTGATGATGTCTCGCCATGCTTGCGCGCGCTCAGCAATATCCCCTGATCGCGCCACTCCATCAGCTCAATCCTGCCTCATCTAACAAATGCCGCCCCGCACGGTCCTCGACCTCGATCACCCAAAGGTCTGGATCAAATCCACGCTGCCGCGTCACGGTCTGATCCACCTCAGCCTCTGCGCCCCGGACTAACTCAACCCAACGCCGATCACCCGTCATCAGATCAAAAGACCGTTGAAACAACACGGCCTGTCCATCAAGCGTATTAAGTTTGACCAGAACCGCACCGCCGGTATCATCCCCATGCGCCACCACAAATGCTGGAATATCCTGAAACCGCAACCGCGCCAAATAGGCATCGATCCAAAAACGCGCGGTCAGACGGGGCATGGAACAGCCATATTCAGTGTCCCGAAAATACACTCTTTTGGTGCATCATCCGCCAAATCGTCAGCTATTTCCATCTTTGAAATCCAGCCCCATTTCGGAATAGCGCTCTGATTCCTCCAACCAATTGGGCCGCACTTTGACCTGCAAGAACAGATGCACTCGGCGGCCCAGAAATTCTTCCAATTCCTCGCGCGCCGCCTTGCTGACGCCCTTGATGGTCTCGCCTTTGTTACCCAGCACGATACCTTTGTGACCGTCGCGGATGACATAGATCAACTGATCAATCCGCGCCGTGCCGTCATCACGCTCTTCCCAATTTTCCGTCTCGACAGTCAATTGATAGGGCAATTCCTGATGCAATCGCAGCGTCAGCTTTTCGCGGGTCATCTCGGCGGCAATCATCCGCATGGGCAGATCGGCAATCTGGTCTTCGGGATAAAGCCACGGTCCCTCCGGCACTTCGCCCGCCAGCCATTGCCGCAGGGCATCAACTCCGTGCCCCCGCTCTGCCGAAATCATAAAGGTCTCGGCAAACGCAAAGCGTTCATTCAGGTCTTTGCTCAATCCCAGCAAAACTGGCGCTTCAACCCGGTCAATCTTGTTGATGGCAAGCGCCACTTTACGGCCTTTGCCAATGCCGACAAGCCCCTCAAGGATGCGTTCAACCCCTTCGGTCACGCCGCGATGTGCCTCAACCAACAAGACCACAACATCCGCGTCTGCCGCCCCACCCCATGCGGCGGCAACCATCGCGCGGTCCAAACGGCGACGCGGTTGAAACAGGCCCGGCGTATCGACAAATACAATCTGCGCATCGCCTTGCATCGCGACACCGCGAATGCGCGCGCGGGTGGTTTGAACTTTATGGGTGACGATACTGACCTTGGCCCCGACCATGCGGTTCAACAAGGTGGATTTGCCCGCATTGGGCTCTCCGATCAGGGCGACAAATCCGGCGCGGGTGGTCATGTATCATTCTCCAACTGCGCCAACAACATCGTGGCGGCGGCCTGTTCTGCATTTCGTTTCGAATTGGCCGTCGCCATGGCCTCGGGGCCGTTTTCAAGCTGCGCTGTGATGGTGAAAACGGGCGCGTGGTCCGGACCACTTCGGTCGGTTTGAACGTATTTCGGCGGGTTCAGCCCACGCGCCTGCGCCCATTCCTGTAGGGCGGTCTTGGCGTCACGGGCATCTTCTTTGACGGTCTTAACACGTTTGCCCCAAAGCCGCAGCACCATATCCCGGGCCGCGTCAAAACCACCATCCAGATAGACGGCGGCAATCACCGCTTCGATGCCGTCGCCCAACAGCGCCTGTTTGCGCCGTCCGCCTGAAATCATCTCAGAACGCCCGAGCTTCAGCACCTGACCCAGATCAATCTCGCGCGCGACATCGGCGCAGGTTTCCTTGCGTACCAATGCATTGAAACGGGGGGCCAACTGCCCCTCTGTGGCCCCGGGATCAAGCGACAGCAACGCCTCGGCCATCACCAGCCCCAACACCCGATCTCCCAGAAACTCCAGCCGCTGATTGTCGTCGCGGTTGGCTGATGACATCGACGCATGGGTCACGGCGCGGTTCAGCAATTCGGGCGCGGCAAAGTGATACTCAATGCGCCCTTCAAAGGCTTTCAGATCGCCGCTTAACTTCATCTGACCGCTTTAAAGAATCGGTCGCTGCGCCATGTCCAAAAATACAGCATCGACCGCCCGGCCGAGCTAAACATGATCCGATCCGCCCGGCCGATCAGGTTTTCATAAGGCACAAACCCAACGCCACCTGCCTGCTGGGCCAAACGGCTGTCAGCAGAGTTATCGCGGTTGTCACCCATGAAAAAGTAATGCCCCTCAGGCACCGAATAAACGCGCGTGTGGTCAGACTGCTGATCAGCTATATTCAGGATCACATGCTCAACACCGTTCGGCAGCGTTTCGATCTGTCGGGATTTTTGGCACAACCCACCGGCCCCAACCGGGCCATTTTCGCAGCGCGGGCGCAGACCTTGCGGACCCTGCTCTGCCATTATTTCTTCGAACATGCCTGCATCCTGCAACTGAACAGGCTCGCCATTAATCTGCAAGACACCCGCTATGACCTCAACCGTATCACCGGGCAGACCAATCAGACGCTTAATGTAATCACGTCCAGATACCGGATGGCGAAACACCACCACATCGCCACGCTCAGGATCGCCACCAAACAGACGGCCGTTGTCGCCGTCAAACACACCACAGATATCCTTGGCATCCACTTCAATCCCAAACTGGGGCATCATCACGCTGGGGCAAGACGCATAAGAATATCCATAGGCCATCTTATTCACGAACAAGAAATCGCCAATAAGCAGCGTCTCTTTCATCGACCCTGACGGGATCCAGAAAGGTTGAAAAAACAGGCTGCGAAAAACGCCGGCAATCAGCAATGCATAGACAATCGTCTTGATCGTTTCGACAAATGCGTTGCCGGTCTTTTCCTTGGCGGCCATGCGGCGCTCCATCTTGTTCAGGTTTGGATCGTTCCAATTTCGCCGTTACATGCGGGTGGGCGGCGGTACTGTCAAGCATAGGCACACCGTCACGGCCCCGACCCGCCTATTTTGTACCGGTTATTTTGGACGCGCCTCGATCACAACAAACGCCTGTGCCCAAGGGTGATCATCGGTCAGGGTGACGTGAATAATCGCCTCATGCCCCGGCGGTGTCATACTCGCAAGCCGCGTCGCCGCCCAGCCTGTGACCTGCATCACCGGTTGGCCTGTGCGCAGATTGCTGACTGCCATATCGCGCCACGAAATACCCATGCGCAAACCCGTGCCCAGCGCTTTGGAACATGCCTCTTTGGCAGCCCAGCGTTTCGCATAAGTGCCTGCAACATCTTTTCGCCGTTCGGCTTTGTGTTGTTCAACTTGCGTAAACACACGGTTGCGGAACCGATTCCCAAAACGGTCCAATGTCCCTTGGATACGCTCAATATTTGCAAGATCAGTGCCAATGCCAAGGATCACGTGGCGGTCCCTACTATCAATTTAGTTGAACGGCTTTCAGGCCGTCAAAATCAATGCGCCACCGTGTCGGCACACTTGGGCAACACCGAGCATCATTTGGTCCCGGCATCGTTGTCGTCACATCGACAAAACCTTGCGAAAACGCGGCATCGCGCGGTTGTTGGCCGAACATGCCATCAACCTCTCCGGCAAATACCCACCCGTTTTCTTGCCGGACGAACACCCCCGTCGCGATCCCGGTGTTTCCCGCCGAACCGGGGATGTATTCATATACAACGCCAATCGCTACCGTCGCTTGCGCCGGGTCAGAGGCATTGGGCAGCCAAAATGACACTTCCGCCGTGCCAGAATTGGTCAGGTTCTGATATAATAACGCATCCAGATTGCCCCAACCTTGTGCCTGGGCGATCTGTGCCGCGCAGGATATAATCGCGGCGCATACCCAGGACTTCATATTAATCTCCCTCACGCGCCTCATCCATCAGGCGACGCATCTCGGTAATAGCTGGTTCAAGCCCCAGAAATATCGCCTCACCAATCAAGAAATGCCCGATGTTCAACTCCCGGACCTCTGGAAATGCAGCAATCGGCGACACAGTGTCATAGGTTAGCCCATGTCCGGCATGCACCTCAAGCCCGAGCCCCTGCGCAAATTTCGCCATCTCTTCGAGCTTTCTCAGCTCGGTCTGCGCGTCCGGCCAACGTCCTTCGGCGAATGCTTCACAATAGGCTCCGGTGTGCAGTTCGATCACCTCGGCACCAATGCGATTGGCCGCCTCAATCTGGCGTTTGTCCGCTGCGATGAAAATCGACACCCGACATCCAACATCGCGCAACGGCGCGATGAAATGAGCAAGCTGATTTTCCTCGCGCGCGACTTCTAGCCCGCCTTCGGTGGTGCGTTCCTCGCGTTTTTCCGGCACGATACAGACCGCATGCGGCTTGTGGCGCAGCGCGATTTTTTGCATCTCGGGCGTCGCAGCCATCTCAAAGTTTAGCGGGACTGACAGCACATCCATCAACCCATCAATATCTGCATCAGAGATATGACGACGGTCTTCGCGCAGATGCGCCGTGATGCCATCTGCGCCGGCTTTTTCCGCAATCTTAGCGGCACGCAGCGGGTCGGGATACGCACCGCCACGCGCATTGCGC
>TARA_R110002074_G_scaffold119409_6_pt1 | contig 10429 bp, 5 predicted proteins | sample TARA_R110002074 | Tara Oceans TARA_R110002074 (sample SAMEA4397215) | marine metagenome | biome: Polar Biome; feature: [MIX] marine epipelagic wind mixed layer (ENVO:01000061); material: water (ENVO:00002006), including particulate matter (ENVO:01000060) such as... | depth 10-100 m
CACTGATAACACTGATAATACTGATAATACTGATAACACTGTTAATACTGATAATACTGATAATACTGATAACACTGATAACGCGGATAATGTAAACCAGAAATCCACTAGTAATAAAAGTGATAACAATAATACTAATACAAAAAAGGACAATGCGACAGAAAACTCATGGGGAAAATTTGTATCAAGCATAGTAGTTTCTGGTATAACTGTATTAATAATTGGATTATTAGGAGCAAATTTTGTATATTTAACAAGACTACCTTCGTCGGAATTAGACATATTATTTCCTACAAATGAAGAAAAACGACCATATACAAATACTAATAAAAATGGTTCTTCGTTGAAAGATTTATTCTCGAACGATATTTCTAATAAACTGGGTCGTGCCACTGAATGTAAGAAGGCACAGTTCGACAAATCGAGTGCGTTTTTAAAAAATCAATATTTTAAAGGTATATTTGATTATGGATTTCCATATAATATGGAAACAAAGCAAGAAAGTATAGGAGGATTTCTTTCCAATTGGTTTTCTAATAATGTTAAACAGTCGAATATATTATTGCGTAAAGTAATTAAGACGGTTATCTCTATGGGAGGTTCCATATGTGGTAATGGTTCGCTAGCAGAACTAGCCCAATTCATCCTAGGCCCGATAATTATGTTATTAACTACTGGTATTGTATCAACTATATGGTGGTTGGTAACTATCATAAGTATGTTTGCATTTGAAACCCAGGGTATTTGGGGATATATATTTACTATATGTGGTCTATTTTTTGGATGGTCTTGGGTATTTGCCACTGTGTTAAGTTTTGTTCAAATATTTACGGTTATGTTTAAAACAAAATTATTGCCAATCATGTTAAATATGGGTGACATTAAAAAAATATTAAAGGATTTTAACAATGGTTTTTATTTAGCAGTAGTCTTTTGTGTTTTAGTATTAATGTCGGCGTTTGCAAATTTAAATAGTGCCATATCTATTGGTATGTTGATATCATATATATTTATACTATTGAAATTGTACAACTCTAGAAAGTCTACTAACTCTAATACCATTTGAAAAATAAATGAAGTATCATAAAACATCATTTATAGTATTAAATAGAATATAAAAGGTAAAGGATGAATATATCTACTAATGGGAAAGAATAAAAATTGCGTAAAAAAAAAGAATGCGAATAAGAATGGGAATGCGAATAAGAATGGGAATAAGAATGGGAATGGGAATGAGAATGAGAACATTGATGAAATACTAGATGAACTAGGTGTTGATATACTTAAAGAACAAGAAGAATTATATTCAGAAATGCCATTTATTAGTGTATGTACACCAACATTTAATAGACGACCATTTATACCTGGGATGTTAAAGTGTTTTGATCACCAGACATATCCTAAAAGTCGAATCGAATGGATCATTATTGACGACGGGACAGACAAGGTTGAAGACTTGGTCAAAAATCACCCATGCGTGAAATACTACAAATACGATACAAAACTCAAGTTAGGCAAAAAAAGGAATATCATGCATGAGAAGAGTAAGGGCGATATATTAGTTTATATGGACGATGATGATTATTATCCACCAGAACGTATTAGTCATGCCGTTGAAAAGCTTCAATCAGATAATTCAGTGTTATGCGCTGGTTCAAGTGAAATATATATTTACTTTAAACATATCCAAGAAATGTATCAGTTTGGTCCATATGGACCAAAACATGCTACTGCTGGAACTTTTGCGTTTAAAAGAAAATTATTAGAAACTTCGTCATATGATAATGACGCGTGTCTAGCCGAGGAAAAGGCATTCTTAAAAGACTATAGTGTTCCGTTTATCCAGCTTGAACCGACTAAAACCATACTTGTTTTTTCACACGAACAGAATACATTTGATAAACGAAAATTATTAGAAAATAAACATCCACAATTTGTTAAACAATCGAATAAAACAGTTGGTCATTTCGTAAAAGAAGAAAATTTAAAAGAATTTTATATGAATATAGATAAAAAACTAAGTGATTATGAACCTGGTATGCCTCATATGAAACCAGATGTGATGGAACAGATGATTAAGATCGAAGAAACTAGAAGAAAACAAGCCGAGGCGCAATCCAAACAGCAATCTGGGCAAATTACGATACAACAAGAAGGGAAAGGTCCGGTCACATTAAACAATGAACAAGTAGTCCAAATGTTAAAGCAACAACAGACGCAATTACAACAAATGAAGCAAGTATTTGAAAAATTAGCTAATGAACATAAATTATTGAAACAATCACACGAAGAACAGAGTATCCATTTGTCTGAATTACAAAAACACAATAATGAACTTGTCAATGAATTAAAAATGAAACCATGAAACCATGAAACCGATTGGTTAGTCTAATAGTAAATAGTAAAAATATAATATACATTAAGTACATTATATTTTAAAATGTTATGACAAGTGTAATAATTATATAATATTACTAGCGACTGAAGAAGCATCATCGTCTTGTACATTGTGTATTTCGTCCTCTTCTTGTGAATATTTATCCAAATAACGATATATGCGATTTATGTCTAGTTTATTGATCTCATAATTTTCTAACATTGTGTAAATTTCTTCCTCAGACTTTTCCTGTCGAAGATTTAAAAAAAACGCAAACAAATCCTTTTTGTCCATTCCTAATGTAAAACATAGATTCTGAATAAACAAATAATTATTATATTCTGTACTATATTTGGTTAGAACTTTTGTGAATCGGACTTCAGTTGGATTAAACTTAGGTGTTTTTGTAAACGCCTCGTTATATATTTTATTGTTATAAAACGTCTTAATTAAAGAACTCATTTCATTAAATTGCCAAATTTGTTTCTGAAATGTAATTCGGTCTATATAATCAGAATAACAAATATTATCTAATAGTTTTGTGTATAGTGGATATGTTTTTTCCATGGGAAATTTCACCAGTACATCAATTATATTTTCATGCCATAGTAAACCTACGATAGTACGGTCGGTTTCATTCATTATGTGTATGTGGTCATTCAGTTCATACTTATTATTGATTAATTTCTGAGTAATTTTTTTACTATCTTCATTATATGTTTTTGGTTGAAAGATGTTCTGGATAATTTCATTCTTCAAAATTGTATTTTGTTTGTTGTAAATTTTGACCACTGATTCCAACTTTCTCAAATCACCTTGTATGTAATTCAACAAGTTCGTTTTTAATTGAACATCGATATTAGGCATAAATTCTGTAATAATACCATCAACCTCATCGTTTGTTGGATTTTTTAATTCATAACTATTACATACTTTCATAAGTTCCTTTATTTTTTTATCCATGTGATAATTACCAATACATATAATGGGGGTTAATGTAATGTCTTCTAATTTCTGTTTTTTTGTTTTTTTCGGACGAATCAATTTAATGAGCGAATTTATACCACCCTTATCACCATTGTTCATACCGTCTATTTCATCCATGATAATAGCTATTTTCTTAACCTTTTTCTGTAACATAGAAAGAACATTTTTATCAGACATGTTATGTTTTGTAATTGTATCAATTATGGATTTATTTCGAATATCGCCTGCATCATATTTCACAATATCATAATTTAATTCTTTCAAAATATTTTCAATAAATGTTGTTTTTCCCGTACCAGGGTTTCCATATATGTAAATTCCACGCTTATATGTGAGGACGTTTTTATTTTCTTCAAACTCGGTTAAAAAATGTTTTATATTTTCGGATATTTCATCTCTATGTAGTATTTTATTTACATTCTCAAGAGATTCCATTTTTACTTATATTTTTACTGAATTTGTTTTTATGTTTATTTTTAAAATGTAGTATTTTATATTATTATTTGTTATGAATTAATAATATAAAGAACGATTCATCTTATTATTGTATTACATCATATATACATCATATATACATCATATATACATCATATATACATCATATATTTAAGGACATGATATAACATCATTATTTGTAACACCATCCCATGTCAAATCACATTTCTTAGCCCAATCCTTTTTACGACAATCGCCTTGTGAACCTTGCCAATAATCGGTAGTAAAATCCATGGTTTTTTCACATGAAGTGTTTCCTAAATTTTTTACATTGTAGCATAATTGTTTTCCATTTGGGTCAAGCTTAGAACCAGGACTCGTGTTGTCTGCCTCATCAAGAGGCTTATTTAACCAATAGTCTGGACAGGTCGAAGCAACTGGTGGGTATAACGAAGTGTATTTGTTTTGGTATAAAACGGTACCAATGAATATCATACATATGATAAAAACAACGATGGCTATTTTTAAAATAATACTTTGAAAATTACTAATCATTATATAAATTAAACGAATATAATTTTTTCTGATTAAGGTATATATATAATGAATTGCTCAAGTACTAATGGAAGATTAAATATATTAGAACCTCCTATGAACCAATTTTCACTTTATGATAAAATACCCACATCAAATCAATGCGAAACCTTTCATGACGCAATGACTGGAAATTTTACAGATTCGACTTTATCACGAATGTATTTTAGCAATGAAAATATTGAAATTATTCAAAATAGTCTTCGTGTAGGAGTATATGAAGTTTCGAATCATCAATATTTGATTGATAATCAAAACTGTGATACATTGAAAATTATTATGAGAAGTGTCTTTTTACAAAGTTCTACCAATTTGCCCAATAATATACGCGAACAAATTGATGCTTTAAACAACATGGTTGTTGAATATTGTGTAAAACAAATATATAGCGAAGCCCAGGCTTATATTAATTACAAACATGATGTCAGTAATATGTATACTCCAATTGATCGTCCCACACAACCTGATTACAACAACAAAACATTGGAACTAAAGCATTGGTTTTAATTTAGCATTTGTGTATCAAAATAACTAAATAAAAATATAATCAGTATTTGTTATATTTTTATATGTTTATGTTATTAATTATGTCTATATTATTAGCATTTTTGTTATGATGATTGTATTCTATTTATTTTAGTTTTTATGTAATTATTTCTTAACTACCTTTTTAACCTTTTTTATTACAGTGGTCTTCGATTTTGTAGTTGTAGTTGTAGTGGTAGTTGATTTGATCCTCTTATTTTCTACATTCGCCAACATCTGTTTTAATTCTTCCAGTTCATTCAACCACATATTTTCAATGGTCGTCGATTTAATGATGGTTAGTTCAGTCTCTTTACATAATTTATCCTTGAGTACCCGTTCCACATTTTCTTCACTTACACTATCCATTGGCATTTTAAGCAAATATTTGAAATCATTATCATCGTCGATAATTGTATATTTTTGCTCATTCATCATATCTAAAATATCCCCCTTCTTCATGCCTCTCAAATCAATTTCACCTTGTAATGTTCCTTGAATATATCTTGCCTTGTTGGAAAGCAATCGCAATTCTTTTTCAATACTCGCAATCATGTGTTCCTTTCTCCTTTGATAGTACTTTAAACGAACTGGGAAATACTGATCAATAATCTCTCTTTCATTATCAAACTTGGTCAGCTTCTCTTCGTGTGTAAACAAATGCATATTATTGGTACTTTGAGATGTATACAGTTTCATCATCTTCTCAAAATTATTGTATAAATTGGTTCCCTCTGTCTTTTCATCAATCGGGTCATTCATTGTAATTTCAATGTCAACTGTTGTATCTGTACTCATATCATTGTAATCTTTTACAAACGCCTTATTTTTCTTGTTCTTATCCGCTTCCATCAGATTCTCAATATGTTGCTTAAAATCATCTGTACAATATCCGATAGGCAATTCAGTTACACGAACCTTATGATCATTTATATTGTGATATACACCCTTTACAATGTATTTATTACCATTATCATATTCGTGACAAGTGCCAATAAATCCTCTATAATATGGACGAAATTTTACATCTTCACACAACTCGTTATTTAATTTGGACTGTAAATATTCAATGAGTTTCTCAGGCGAATATGATAATATATCAGTACTAAAACCAGTACCAATACCCTTGCCCCCATTGACCAAAATCATTGGAATAATTGGAACATAGAACATGGGTTCCACTGGAAATCCATCGTCTTCTAAATATTCTAGAACGGCATCGTCTTCCTTTCTGTAAATATATCTGGTTAGTTGGTTTAATTGAGTAAATATATATCTTTCACTCGCTGAATCTTTTCCTCCTTGTAGGCGAGTCCCAAACTGACCATTCGGCATAAGAAGATTGATATTATTACTTCCTACATAATCTTGGGCCATGCCAACAATGGCTGCATTTAAACTGGCTTCGCCATGATGATATCCAGATTGCTCTGAAACATAACCACTGAATTGTGCGACCTTGATTTCATTTGTCAAATTCTTTTTAAAAGAACTATATAGAATTTTTCTCAAACTAATTTTTAATCCATCCATCATATTTGGTATTGACCGTTCACAATCATATTTTGAAAAGTGAATCAGTTCTTTGTTTACAAAATCGGTATAACTTACCGTCTCATTATTGGTATCCAGATAACTATTTCTGTCGTAATTTGTCAACCACTCCTTTCGTTCATCGGAACGCTTCTTATTGAAAACCATATCTACCACATTATCACTTACTGTACCTTCGTGTGTAAAATAGACTATTTTTTTATTCGCAAAATACTCCCTGAATTCTTTGCTTGTACTTGTACCTAATCCCTTGTAATATTTCATGTTCCATCCTTTGACATCATTTTCGTGTTTCCATTTATTATACTCACCGTCGTTATAAAACAACATTTCCTTACCGTTTTTCTTTGCCTTTAAAATAGGGGTATTCATAAAGCCAATGAAATTTTCCAAAGTTGATAGTGTATTCCATTGATCTTGAAACAAATTAAGACCTAGTCCTTTAATGTGAGAACCATCGAGATCTTGATCTGTCATGAATAATACCGAATTATAACGAAGTGTTTTTTCAACGGAGTCTTTTGTATATTTCTTACCAGACTCTAGACCTAATATTTGTTTTAGTTCAACAATTTCCTTGTTTTCACCAATTCGCTTTAATGTTTCTCCACGGGTATTGAATATCTTACCCTTCATTGGATATACCCCAATTGTATTTCTATCGTCTTTACTTAGACCAGATACAATACCGGCTTTTGCTGAATCACCCTCACACAAGATGAGTGTACATTGATTCGATTTGGCGGTTCCGGCATAATTAGCATCAATGAGCTTTGGAATCCCACGAATGCTCTTGCTTTTTGAACCATCTGTTTTCTTGGCAACCTTGTCTTCTTTGACTTGTGTCAACGCACATGCTGCATTCATTACCCCCATTTTGGCGATTTTCTCAATGAATCCATCACTTACTGTACAAGACGACCCGAATTTAGGTACAGCTGTTCCTAATTCATCCTTTGTCTGACTATTAAAGGATGGATTTTCAATATCGCATCTTAAGAATAACATAAGTTGTTCTTTAATCGTTGTAGGCTTCACATCCACCTTTTTCTTTTGTTTGATATACACGCACAATTTGCGAATAATTTGATTCATGATATACTCTACATGCTTTCCACCTTTTGAAGTATAAATACCATTGACAAAACTCACTTGCTGAAATTCGTCATTGGGGGCTAGACAAACAGCATATTCCCAACGAGGATCTGTTTGTTCATATACGCGCTTAGTATCTGTTTTTGAACCAACATACAAATCAATATATTGTTCGAAATTTTTACAGGGTACTACTTGGCCGTTTAATTTTACCTTAACTGTCTTATCTGTAACTGCTGAAACATCGTAGACACGCTTTTTAAATAGTGATAACATATCTTCGCTTAATCCTGAAATGCCTAATCTGGTATAGTCTGGCTTGAATGACACTTTTGTATATGGTTTTACCTTGCTTTTTGTAATGGACGGCTTTCCGATTTCTGTCAAATTATTCTTAAATTCTTGAATGTATTTTAATCCACGAACATGGTCAACTGTTTCTACTCTACCCCATGTAGACCAAATGAGGACTAATTTGAATCCAAATCCATTTTTGCCACCAACTGTCTTCTCCTTCTTTTTTTCATCATAATTGGTTGATGTACGCAAATGTCCAAATATCATTTCTGGAATCCAAAGATTATATTCGGGGTGTTGTGCAACATCAATACCATTTCCATCATTTGTCATATGAATTGTACCATCTTCATCAATGGTAATATCAATATTTGTAACAGGTAGTGTATTTGATTGGTTATCTTTTACAGACTGGGCTTGACGAATAACATGATCACGACAGTTAACAATACCTTCATCAAATAATTTGTAAAGACCAGGTATATATTGGAAATTTTTCATGATTATTTTACTTTCATTGAATAGGTAATCTTCGTGTTCAGTATTTTCAATAGAACCTATGTAGGTGTCGGGTTTCTTTAAAATATGTTCACGATCAGTTAACTTCTGGTATTTAGAGAGCGATGATGAAGATGTTGCCATTCTGATATCAATAATATTAGAAATGTATTTATCGTTTTAAATCATTTCAATTTTTTGTTAAATATTTGCGTGATATTAAAAATTGCTACTATTAAATAATATACTATAACGATATTAAACAATATAATTATATCTTGTATTTTATATACAATGGAGGACGACACGTGGATAGATACCAGTAATAATTATGATGTATCATTAAATGTATATGAACCATATGAACCACCGGAACCAGAGGAACCATCGGATCCACCGGATCCACCGGATCCACCAGAACCAGAGGAACCATATGAACGACCTAAACCGTCGGAACCACTGGAGCCACTGGAGCCACTGGAGCCACTGGAGCCACAGGAACCTAATCCATATGAACCATATGAACCATATGAACCATATGAAGGACACCAATTATACGATAATTATACAAATATATTGTTCATAAACAATCATCTAGAAGAAACATCTTCTAAGTTCAGTGATTTTGTAAATAGCACTACTTATCCACTCGTATACAATAATTATGTAAGTCGCGATTCTATTATAAATTTTATTAATAAATTTAAAAATATTAAACGTATCGCGTTTGCTTTTCATGGAACAGGACTTGACCATCCGGCTACTAGTTCATTTAACAATGCAGAAATATATTCATTTATCAATGCAGAAAGATATTATACAGATGAAGATATAAGTGATAACCAAACAGTTTTTTCAGAAAATGTATCATTTATTAAAAATTTAACTCAAATATTTTCCTTAACAAATATTGATTTTTTGGCATGTAATCTTCTAGCAAATAATGATTGGAAAAAATATTTTACTTTATTACAAAATGATAGTAATGTCATCGTTGGTGCATCGGATGATGATACTGGAAATATAAAATATGGTGGTGATTGGGTCTTAGAAAACACTATGGAAAATATAAAATCAGTTTATTTTAATGATAGTATTATCTCTTACGCCTCTATTTTAAGTACAGTTTATTATTCATCTTCTCCTGATTATCTTAACTATAATTTGTACACGAATACTTTGACTGCTAGTGTTGTTAGTATTTCTTCTGGTCACAGTACAACAGTCATAATCCCAGGTACAATTACTTATCTTGATCCTAACACTAATATTAGTTCTATTTACACTGTTACATCTATTGGTGCGAATGCTTTTAAAGATAAAACGAATATACATACGGTTACTATTTCTGCTCCTATATATTATATAGGTAATGCTGCCTTTTCCGGTACGACTAACATGACCTCAATTACTCTACCTGATACTTTGTCAAGCTTTGGGTCTGTTGCAAATCACATAATGACCGACACATTTTTTAGAGCTGGATTGACCTCTATTGAAATTCCTCGTTTAGTTCCTTCTATAGGAATACGCGTATTTAGTGGTTGTGCCAATTTAAAGACAATAACATTTGCTCCAAATTCTGTATGTACGAAAATATTCAAATGGGCGTTCGAAAACAACCCGAATCTTACTTCGATTTCTTTACCAGATAGTTTAACTCTTATTGGTAATTCGTCAATCAAAGGAAGCAAACTCGCTTCAATTACCATTCCACGAAATGTTACCATAATTGAGAGTAATGCGTTTAATCCCAACAACTCATTAACAATGGCAACAGTTAATGTTGATCGGTTTGGTCTAAATAATTTTCCTACAGGGATTGGTTCAGGAAAGAGTCTTGGAGGTAAGGGTGGACTAACCATCACTGGATACAAAGCATATAGCGATGACAATGGAGGCGAGTTAACTCAAACCGAAATTTCTGATAACGGATTGGATAGTGCGACAATTGTTTATATTTATGGTTACACCAGCATTGGAGATAGTGCGTTCCGTGATTTGACAACTTTTACCTCGATTACCATTCCAGCAAGTGTAACCAGAATTGTAGATTACGCGTTCAGA
>TARA_R110002074_G_scaffold155502_10_pt1 | contig 10421 bp, 2 predicted proteins | sample TARA_R110002074 | Tara Oceans TARA_R110002074 (sample SAMEA4397215) | marine metagenome | biome: Polar Biome; feature: [MIX] marine epipelagic wind mixed layer (ENVO:01000061); material: water (ENVO:00002006), including particulate matter (ENVO:01000060) such as... | depth 10-100 m
AGTCTGGCTATGACTGGTCTTTCTCAGGGGACTAAATTTGGGTTTGATGAATGGGCAAAAAATAAAGGCTTTGACAACTACCAAAAGTTTAGAGATTCACAGAAAGCAATTAGAGATGCAGCTGCAATAACAAAAGATGCAGCAGTAGAAGGAACATCAGAAGTAGCTACAGATGCTGCAGGAAATGTAATAACAGATTTAACTCAAACAGCAACTAAAGATGCGGCAACAGAATTGGCTAAAACAGAAGCAATAAAAACAACAGCACAACAAACAGGAACAAAAACAGCTACAACAATAGCAGCAACTGAAGCAGAAAAGAAAGCAGCAGAGTTAGCAGCAGCTGAACTTGCAAAACAAACCGCCTTGAAAGAAGCGGCCAAAACAGGAACACAAGAAGTCGTAGCGACAACAACAGCAGAAGCAGGAAAAGAGATAGTTAAAACAGGAGCTACAAAAACTGCAGAAGAAATTGCAAAAGAAACAGCCTTAAACTTGGCAAAGACAGCAGGTAAAAAAACCGCAGAGGAGATTGCAAAAGAAGGAGTTAAAGAAGGAACTAAAGACCTTCTTGTTAAAACAGCGGCTGAAAAAGCAAAAGAGGAAGCTGCTAAATTAGCATTACAAACAACTACAGAGGAGGTAGTTAAAACAGCAGGAACAGAATTAGGACAGGAAGTAGTTAAAGAAGGAGCTAAAGAAACAGTAAAAGGTGCTACTAACTTAAATCCTTACGCACTGGGTGCCAATCTTGTAGGTAAAGGTATTAGTATGGGATCTGATGATCAAGACTCTAGTACTTGGAAGGCAGGAGAAGTTACTGGTGACTTGTTAGGAGATATGGGAGAATATGCCGGATATGGATCAATGTTTGGTCCTTGGGGAACAGCTATTGGAGCAGGAGTAGGACTAACAAAAGGTTTATTTACAGGATTCAGTAATTTGGCAAAAGGAAAGGAGGAGAAAGCTGTACATGAACGAGAAGTAGAGCAGGCATATGTAGATGCAGACATTGCAGAAAGTGAAACTAAGCGGTATTCAGGGTTTGATTTTGGAGATAATGTAATAAGTAAGTATGGAGGATATAGAATGCAGGGAGGTGGAGTGCGCCCATTAATGAGACCCCGAGCAATGTCAATAAATAGATATTAATATGAATCAAAATAAATATAACATAAAAAAATTAAAAGGGGGCTCTATGCATCCTATCTTAGGTTCTAATGCTGTCGAGTTTAAAGGGCAATCACATGCTCAAGGAGGGATTAAAATAGATGCTAAGACAGAGGTAGAAGGAGGGGAAACTATGGATGATGTCCTTGGTAAAGATTATTTCTTTTCTGATCATTTAAAATTAAATGGCAGTACGTTTGCTGCATTACATAAAAGATTATTAGCTAAGAATGCATCGCAGGGAGAGATTGAAGCTCTTGCAGAACGACAAGAATTAGTTTCTGGGCGAAGTAAAACTGGAAGTTTAAAATCTCAAGTTCTGCAAGCTGAATATGGTGGGTATAGAACTAAGTATGAAGAGGGAGGTCCTAAGAAAACGGGAGTATTTGGCTCGTATAACTTACCTATATTCAATGCGACAAACACAGAAGCTCCAGCTACCAATTCAAAAATTGGTACTAAAGCCTTATCTTGGGAAGAGGCAAACAAGATTATACCATATTTAGGAAGTTCTGAGGAGATTCCTAAAGAGTATATGAAGTATTTAAGACCAGAGTATCCTGGAAGTGATAAGTACGTATTTAAAGATGAATATATGCGTCATGATATGTCGAATCCTTATGGGGGCAAGCATGATCCTGAAACGGCAGCACAAAATTATATAAAAAGTAATACTGGTCAATTTAAAGACGGTCAATACTTTGCAGATGAAAAAGAAACTGGAAATATTAAATTAGCAGATTTAGAGCCAGAAGCAGTAGAGGCCGTAAAATCTCTAGCTATGTTGCAGACTCCTGTAGCTTTTAATAATGAACATTATACCGGGAAGAGAACAGAATCTAACCTTACAAGCGCCATAGAACTAGCTAGCACGCAAAGAGAGGATGAAGTAATGGAAGGTATAGTCGAGTATAATAGTTGGTATGATATTCCTTCAGATGCTGGTGCTACTATAAGTGTAAAGGGCACACAATATAAGAAGAATGATGAAGGCACAGAGTGGGTAAATATGGATGGATCTGGTATTACATTTAGTGAAGAAGAACAACTAGCAAATGACCAAGAAAGTAAACAAGAGAACGTTAAAAATATAGAACTTGCAGCAGAAGAGTCTGGAGATTATACAGCAGAGGAGAAAGAGATTATGAGAAAACAGCAGATATTAGTAGATGCTGGGCATGATTTAGGGGATTCAGGTCCTAATAATGATGGAGTAGATGGAGATTGGGGATCAAAAAGCAAAAAAGCACAATATACATATGATGTACAAACACCATATAGAGAGCAGCAAGAAGCAAACAGGATAAAGAAAAAAGAAGAAGAAGACGCTTTGGCACTAAAAGAGGAAGAAAAAGCACTGCAAGCAGAGAAGGATGCTGCAGCGCTTTCGATACAGAATAAGAATGAAGCTGATAGAATAGCAGCAGCAGATCTTGATCCTATTGATATGAAAGACTGGGCTTTAGTGAATGTTGGGGGAGAGGAAGTATATGTTCCTTTTAAAGATCGTTTTAAGTATTCTTCTGTAGCAGGACAAAAAAATAGTAATCCAGTTGAAGCTAATGAGGCATACCAAAAAATGTTAGGAAAGAGAGATGCAGCTATAGGATCAGGTTTAGGAGAAGGAACATATACTGATTCTGAAGGTAATCATTATGAGAAGGATTCACAAAATCGTTGGAGACTTAAATCTATGGAGGAGCAAGAGTTTGGAGATCCTACATTATCGGATGAGTGGACTATACTAAGCCCAGACCAGTATCCAAACGAAGGAGATTTGACTAAATATAAAGAGAAAAAAACTATGTTTTCTCGTTTAAAAGATGCGGGGAGAAAAACTGATTATTTAACACTAGCGGCATCTGCAGCACAACTTATTCCAGCATATATGGCATACAAAGATAAGCCTGATTATATGGATAATCCAGGGAAAATGCCACAAACAAAATTAGAGAGAGTAAATTTCAATAATGATCGTATGACTGCTGCTGGGGATTATAGGGCACTTAATAAAGGATTAGATTTACAAGGTGCAGGACCAGCTACTATACAAAATAAAATGATGGCTTATAGTAAAAAACAAGCAGCTAATATGGCTATCACAGCAAAAGAGACAAAAGCAAATGTTGATATAAACAATAGAGAAGAACTGCTGAATCAGGAAGCTAATAAGAATAATATAAAAAATAGAATGGTTGTAGATGAGTTTAATGCAGCAGCTGATGCAGCTACTACAGATAGAAAAATAGAAGCAACACAAGCTGCTATGACTACTCTTGCAGGTATGAATACAGATAGGATGCAATATAATGCATCTGAAAATTATGCAACAGCAATAGGAGGAGAAACTGGAGTAATGAGTAGGTTTGATATAAGAATGAAAGCTATGCAAATTGCTGGAACTACTGATGTAAATGATCCGAGATACATAGCGGCTTTTGAATCGTTAAACACAGAAAAATCATAAATTATGGCAAATAAATATAGTAAATATCAATTACAACCATATGTATCTCAATATGTAGATCCACAACGAACGAAAATTGCAGATCTGTTAAGAAATAGATATGAAAAAAACTTAAGTGGACATTCTGCTATATCTAATACTGCAAGTTCTATTAAGGTTGGGGCCGGTGATCAGCATATAAAAGACGATGCTATACAAAATATTACAGGGCAATTTCAAGACATAGTTACAAATAATAATTATGAAGATGCTGGACGTATAGTTCAAAATGCTAAAACTGAATTAATGGGTAATGAAGGTCTAGTTACGGCCTCACAGTCTTATGCAAATTGGGAGAACGAAGAGAAGACAGCAGCGCAGATAAGAATGACAACGGGTAAGAATGTCTTATTTAATAAGGAATATGCTAGAGATGAGAATGGGGCTATCGTCCGTGATGAGAAGGGAACTCCTCAAATTGTTAATAAATTTGATAAACATCAATCGTATTATCAAAATGAGGTAACTGGAGAAATGGTTAAAAATGTATATCAAAGTACAGGTCAAGCACAATTACAATATGCAGATAAGATGAAAGAACTAATTGAAAATATTGCAGGAGACCCAGTGGCTTTACAGAGATTATCTGATGATGCGGGATTTGAGAATCCTAGTAACTTATATGGTTATTTAGTACATGGACAAGAAGTTTCAGATGAAAAAGCTGTTAGATTAGCTAAAGCATTGAGTGATCTATATATTAATAGTTCAGATGAAGGAGTACAACATATGTCAAAATTAACTTCAGCAGTTGGTGGGGAGAATTTAAATCCTGCAACTGGAGATCACTGGACTGCTGAAGAAGCGGAGGCACTTATACAAGACCAAATGATTTCAATAGCCAGACAGCAAGTTGGTAAGGAGCTGCAATACATGACAGATGCAGCATATATCGCTTCAATGAAGGCAAGAGATAATGCACCATTAACTGCAAAATTACAAACTTTTAATAGTGATGCTACTATGAATAGCCAAGTTGTTACAGGATTAGATTTTATTGATCTAGATGATGACTTTGATGCAAATGGTAAAATTGTACAATCAAGTACAACACCAAAGGGTATAACAAGATTACATGGAAATGAATTAAGAGGTAGACAAAAACAGCACCTAAAAATTACGGCGGATAGTTTTGACGGCAATTGGGCGAGGCGTTATAAATTAGCCGGCATGGAGCAGAATCAATTAGAGTCAGGATATTTTGAATCACTATTAGACGCTGCTGGTGTAAACTATAAGAAAGAATCGTGGGATGCTAGCAACCATAAAAACGTTGAAAAAATAATGTTATATCATTCTAAGTTGCAGTTTAAAGCGCAAAAAGAGGGTCTTTTTGATCAAGTTCGTGGAAGTAAAGGTATGGAGCCTGCAAAGCAAGGAAAAACACCTAATACAATGAATATGTATCAAGTACTTTATGGGGGAGGAGATCCTGGTCCAGGTGAACAAGCGCAAAAAGAGCATTCAGAAGTTCTTGATAGACAAAGAGTTAGATTACAGAGAGAGTTTGAAACTGCCAAAGCAGAGGGAAGGCCTCCTCGATTATCTATTCTTGGGGCTAATAAATTACTCTACATGGAAGCTATGAGAGATCAGTACCCAGAAGTATCTGCAGCATCTAAAAATGATAAAGAGTTCTTTAAAAATATGTCGTCAATACAAGAGAAATATGAGGTAGCATCTACTAAAATTTATAGACCTACTAATAAATACATAGACGGTTTCAGAGAAATGATACTTTCTACTCCTACAGATTGGATTGTAAGAAGAGACGACGGTTCTTTTACTAATAGTATAGAAGATGTTCAAATACAATTAGGCTATAAAGATAAAAAAGGAAATTGGGAAAGTGAGGGTCAAGTAAACTGGATAGATATGATGGGTGCTGTGACAGGAGCAGGTGCTGAAATTCAAGGTCTTATGACGGGTGGACAAAAACCAGGCTCTTTTGCTATAAACCTTAGAGATATGGATGGAAAAAATTATACTGTAGAATTAGCTAATAGTAATGAAGCACAACAACAATTTAGAGGCCCGCATGAGATTATAAGTGATTTACAATCTGGTAGAGCTCAGGATTATAGAACTTCAGAAACAGCTAAAATAATTCAATCAGGGCAAGTAATGTTATCTAATGGTACAGTCGCTGATGCAGAATTAAAAGTTCATTATGAGATTAATACTAAAACTATGGAGTGGGAACCTGTTGTTACTCAATACTATTATGAATCAGGAACTAAAGTTAATGCGCTAGAACCAGAAGAATTAAGAAGACAAGGAGCAGGAGTAATTGATTACTTAATGGAAATGGCAGTTGCGGCGTATATGTCTACAACACATATGATAGGTACTGATATGAATGTAGGTAAAAATACAGATCTAAGTAATCCTAGATAATAAAATATATATATATGGCAAAAAAAGTAACTAGATTTTCATCCAATATTGAAAATTTTACAAATGCACAAACTCAAGATGTCCCTGAGACATTAAGTCCAGAGGAAATATCTAAAGGTGTTCAGAACAGAATGGTAGATGATCCTGTTGACTATGGAAAAGAATCTGGAAATTTTGGCTTGGTCGCACAACAACTAGCTAATCAACAAACGTTGATGACTACTCCTACTATTATAGGTATTGGAGATTTACCTGGTCCTAAGAAGATGGGGGAATCTAAATATGATTTTGGTCTCAGAATGGAGGATGCTATTGATATTGATGAAGTTAGGGGGCAAAGACAAACAAACTGGGATAAGTTTGGTAATGGGGTTATTAAAAATCTTCTCGGTAAAACTGCTACTAATGTTGTAGGAGGACTAGCTGGAACTGTATATGGTTTAGGGTCTGCGATAGTTAATGGAGATTTTGATAAGATGTATGATAATGACTTTGCAAGATTACTTGACGATACAAATGAATGGATGGATGGCAAGATGCCGCATTATTATACGGCAGCTGAACAGAAAGAAGAAAGCCTATTAAAAAGAATGGGGTCTGGAAACTTCATTTTTGATCAAGTTACTAATGGATTTAGTTTTTTAGCCGGTGCTGTATTAACAGAGATGGCTGCTACAGCTATAGCACCTATGACTGGAGGAGCTAGTCTGGCTGCTAATACTGCAAGGCTTACATCACAAGCATCTAGACTGTTAAAAGGAATAGATAGGACTCGAAGAATGACTTCTTTAGCATCAAAATATAAACAAGTAGCACGAGCTAAAGCAGGATGGAATGCTTTAAAAATAGGAAGGCAAATATTAACAGGTGCTAACTATGAAGCAGGAATAGAAGCACGTGCGCACTACGACGAGTTAATGCAAGGCCTGCAAGAGGATTGGAGAGCACAGCCAGAAAATGCAGGAAAAGATATTCCTCAAGATGTATTAGATACATTTGAAATAACAGCTAGAAAAACAGCCAATGCTGTGTATGGAGTTAATTTAGCTTTAGTGGGAGGTAGTAATATGTTAATGATTCCCCAATTATATGGCCCTGGAGCAGTTCTTAAAGGACGAATGATGGGGAGTTTGAATAAATTAGGACTAGGTATAGGAAGACAAACTGGTAAGGTTGGGGAAAAAGCTGTAGGAAGATATGCCTCTATGGGGAAATTAGGTAATTATCTTGGGATGAGTGAAAAAGCTCAAAGAATGGCAGGAAAGACTTTTAATATAATGGGCTTAGCTAAAGTACCACTTTATGAAGGTTTTGTTGAAGAGGGATTACAAAGTTCTATGAGCATGGCTGCTTATGATTATGGTATGATGTCGGCTAGCTCAGAGAGTAAAAAAGCTACAGCTGATTGGGCAAGTTCTGTGTATTATGGTATACATGAAACTTATAGTAATGCAGAAGGTCAATCTGAAGTTGCTTTAGGATTTATTTTAGGAGCTTTAGGGTTACCGGGAGTTAGTGGTGGTGTTGTAGCACAATATAAGTCATTAAAAGGGAAGAGAACGATACAAGATTTAATAGCTAAAAGATATAATGATAATCCTGGGCTACTTCAATCTATGTCTAATTCTCAAAGATTTTTTACAGAACAACAACAGCTGGTTAGATTAATGGATCAAGCATTGATGGATAAGAATATGGCTGCATTTAAAGATATAGAGCATGATTATTTCTTTAGTTATGTACGATCTCGACATGAAGCAGGTTACTTTCAAGATATTATAGAAGATGCTGAGGCTATACGAGATATGAGTAATTCTGAGTTTCTTAAATTTACAGGATATAATGAAACTGATTTTAAAAATGATGCGGAGATAGAAGCAAGAAAAAGTAAAGTAGCAGATTCTGCAATAAAACGAGCTAATAAAATTAAAGAGAGTATAGATCTAGCTAATCAAGCTTTAATGGGGCCTACTGCTGATTTATCGCATAGCCATACTAGCCCAGAATTTAGAAAATTACGTGATAGAATAGCGCATCAATTATCTGTAGCTGAGAATGCAGAAGAAAGAATGGATGCTCTAAAATCATCATTAGCTGAAAAAACAGGTGGAAAACTTGTATCACAGGGGAGAACAGGTATGTTTTTACCTCCCGGGACAACAGCACCATTTACAGAAAGAACAGGGATTCTTACAGGAACTGAAACGCTAAGTCCTGGTATTCGCTTTCAGACTTTAAGTGAAAATGGGAATCCTATGGCTAAGACAGTAGGATTTATAAATATGACTGAGCCTACATTTAAAGAACTGCTCAGATTAAATAATCTGGCATTAGAGCAAGATGCACAATTAAGTGAAGAGGCAGAAGGTAAGTTATCTCCTCAACAATTAGCTGAATTACAAGTTCAAAAAGCAGTTATTGAAAGCTTGATGGAAAGATTTGGAGGAGAAATAACTAGTGAAGAGTATGCTTTTCTAGAACTTGCACTTGGAAATACCAGTGAAAATAAAGCTTTAGTAGATTTAGCAGAAGAAGATCCTGTATTATTTAATAAAGAAATTGATGAAATTTTAGACATCATTAAAGATATGCGCCACTTAAGAGCAAGACGACAAGAGGCTATATCAACATATAATGCTTTATTCGAACCTGAAAATCAACAAAAATATATACAAAAAATAGAAAGGTATGTTGAGGATCAAATGAAGAAAGAGGTTCCTGACAAAATAATAGAAGAGACAGGAAATGAGGAGGCTGCTGAATTATTTAGACAGTTTGGAACTACTACTGAATTTAGACCACTTACAACTTTTGGAATTGATATGGACGGTAATCCTTTTGAGGAGGAGGGAAGAATGATTCAATTTGATGAATTTGGCCAGTTATATGACCCAGTAAATATTGGGGGTACTATTGATTATAAGTCTTTAGCAGGAATTGGATTAGATAGAATTACTACGCAAGCACAAAGAGAAGCTCGAAAAGCCTTACAAGCTATAAAGAATATAAAAGAGAATGACAAAAAGAAATTGCAACGGGTATTGCAACAGATTAAAGAAACAGAGGAAGAAGTTTTAAAGGAGTTAATAGAATTGGAAGAAACCTTTGGGACAGATCAAGAGGTGGAAACCCAGTTAAAAACAGGGAGAAAAGGTGGAAAATTTCTTTCTCAAAAGTATTTGGCAGATTTAAAAAATAGTAGAGATACAATAAAAGATACTATTGAAACAGGAGAAGCTTTAATAGTAGAGTATGAATTAGAAGCTAGGGCTTTAGAAGAATCAATTGAGTACTTAAATGATCTTATGGTGGCTCATTATAATCCTAATACACAAGAATTTGATATTGATCTAGATAATAGATTTATTGCTGAAAGATTAACTAGTTTTGAGATATTAGATAAAGAGTTAGGTTTAGAAAGAGATCCGGAAAGTAACCAAGTAGAAGAAGATTTAAAGCAAGCTCAATTATATGTACAACAAGTTACAACTGATTTAGGAGAATATATTAGTCAGACAGACTCTGTGATAGATACTTTATCTACTAAACTTGGGGAGTTAAAAGAATATCAAGATATTTTAGAAAAAATATTATTTGATAGATTAAGAAGTAATAAGAATCTTGCACTCAATAAACATATTACCGCAAATAATATGGATCAATTGTATGGTAATATAGTAGATGAAATAACTAATTACATAGAAAGTGAGGAAGGAAAAGAAGATTATAAAGGCACAGAAGAAGCGCCTTATAGAGATGAGGTATTAAATCCAGGTGAAAGTACTGTTGCTACTAAACGTGTTCAACTAGAGACGCTTAAAGAATTTCCTAACTATAGGGCTTATAGAAATTTTGTAAATCAAAATGGGTCAGATTTCTTTTGGGAGTTACGTAATTTTCTAGGACAGTTAGATGTAGTAGAAGAAGCTTTAAATGATGTTAGATTTTTAAAAGCAGAAATGAAAGCCACAGGCCAAGAGATGGCAGAGATTCAAGAATTGCTAGATTCTGTGAGAAAGGAAAGGAAGGCAATGGATCCTGAACAGCAGTTACAATATGCTAATCAAGTTCTAGAAGCCATGAAGTATGAGGATGCATATAATAAAATTCTACCAGAGATAACTAAAATGGAGATGGATTTATTAACTCCTATTATAGAAGGTACAGATAAACTAGGGAAAGAACAAAGTACAATACCTACAAATCCTAAGACAGGACAAGGAGAACAAATAGACCATTTAGGAGATGTAGAATTTAATGACCAATATGATAAAAATAATAAGACATATGGTGAAGGTTATAAAAGATCTTGGGCTGATAATCCTTATAATGGCACTGCAGGAAATTA
>TARA_R110002074_G_scaffold86852_8_pt1 | contig 10419 bp, 8 predicted proteins | sample TARA_R110002074 | Tara Oceans TARA_R110002074 (sample SAMEA4397215) | marine metagenome | biome: Polar Biome; feature: [MIX] marine epipelagic wind mixed layer (ENVO:01000061); material: water (ENVO:00002006), including particulate matter (ENVO:01000060) such as... | depth 10-100 m
AGCGATGTCGTCTTGGTATTTCAGCAGCGCGCCGAGCGTGTCATTGACGACCTGATGGTCGAGCGCCAATGCATCAAGCTGGGTGAGCGCGGTAGCCCAATCGATCGTCTCGGCGACACCGGGATTTTTGTAAAGGTCGAGACTGCGAAGACTCTGAACAAAGGATACGACTTCCGCCGATAGTCGCGCCGACGCCTGCGGGGCTTTGAGGCGCAAGATTTCCAGCTCACGCGCGGCATCGGGATAATCAACCCAGTGATAGAGACAACGCCGCTTCAGCGCGTCGTGGATTTCGCGCGTGCGGTTTGATGTGACGATGACGATGGGTGGCTCAGCGGCTTTGATCGTACCGATTTCGGGGACTGTGACCTGAAACTCCGACAGCACTTCGAGGAGATAGGCCTCGAAAGGTTCGTCGGTGCGGTCGAGTTCGTCGATCAGCAAAACCGGCGGACCTGCGGGGTCAGATTCAAGCGCCTGCAGGATCGGGCGGCGGATTAAAAACCGTTCGGAGAAAATATCCTTGCCCAGCGCGTCGCGGTCCGTAATGCCTTGCGCTTCGGCGAGACGGATCTCGATCATCTGCGCCTGATAGTTCCACTCATAGACAGCACTCGCCGTGTCGAGCCCCTCATAGCATTGCAACCGGATCAGCTTGCGGCCAAGGGCAGCGGACAGGACTTTGGCGATCTCGGTTTTGCCGACACCGGCCTCGCCCTCAAGCAGCAATGGACGACCCATGCGGAGCGCAAGAAAAACAGATGTGGCAAGCGACCGGTCGGCCACATAGGCATTGCGGGCGAGGAGGGCGACGGTCTCGTCGATGGATTGGGGTATGCTCATGGGGTGAATGTAGAGGGTCGGAGGCCGGGTGTGAAGGCACGGAAAGCTGATCATTTGCGCAGGTTTTGCGGCGATCAGGCCAGTCCGGCGATCCATTCCTCATAGCGGCGGTCGCCAACGCGCGGGTCGAGTTCAACGCGGTCGCGTCGTGCCGCAGGGTCGGCCGCTTCACGCGCCTCGCTTGGGGTGCAGCCAAAACGCTGCCGGAACAAGCGGGTGAAATGGGAGGGGTCGGTGAACCCCCAACGATAGGCGATTTCCGAGACATGCCGGTGGATATGGCTGACCGAGATGATTTCGGCGAGGCATTTCCGCAGACGCAGCTCGCGCACATAATCGGCGACTCCACCAGTGGACTCAAAGAGACGATAGAGCGCGGTACGTGACATGCCGACGCCGAGCGCGATTGCTTCCGGGGAAAGATCGGCGGTGCCGAGATTTTCGCGGATGAAAAGCTGGACGCGGAGAAACGCTGCCTGTCGCCCGGCGTCGCGCGCGGCGACTTCATTGGCGGGTGCGCCGTTGAAGGCGGCAGCGAGCATTTCAAGGAGGGCACGCATGGCGGCTTTTGCCTCGGTCGGCATCAGGGACGGCGCGGCAAGATAAAGACTCTTGATGAAATCGGCGAGCATGATGCCTGCGCCGCTTTCAACATCGGGCACGCGGCCATGCATCGAGTCCGGCGCAGTGAGCAGCGGGGCAAGGCGGCCGCGCGGTATGACAAGGGCCAGCAGGTCGAACCCCGAATTATAGCTGTCCATGATCTCGCCAAGATCGAACGCGATGGCGCGATGCGGAGTGCTTTTCACGTTGCGGCCAAGAACGTTTAACTCGCAGCCTCCACTGATGAATATCTGGATCATATAGTGATCAATGCCGTCCCGGCTGATCTTGCTCGCCGGGCGATCATATTTCTGCGCCGCCGATATGCCACGCGTGAGCATGATGTCATCGAGTAGGTAGCTTTCGTTTTCGCCGGTGAAAATTTTGACTTCGCGGAGAGAAGCGAGGCTGGCGTCGAGAAAGACGCCCATGCTTTCGCGCCAAGCAGCAAAACGCTCACCCGCCGCCAGCGTGTGGGTGCGGAAAAGTGAGGCTGGTAATTTTGACCGGCCGTAGCGCTCTAAGCGTTGGTCGCGGCCGGGATAGTCTGGCTGGATCATGCTCCTCATGCTGACAGTCTAGCGCAGGATGGGGAGCGGAGTCTCGGGGGCCGGAGGCTCATGCCTGACGGCGCAACGTGCCTTCGCGGAGCCTGTCTGAGACGCGCTCGATAATTGCGCGGGAGGAAATTGCGGAGCTGTACTTCACAACTTTAAGGCGACCTGCGGGCATGAGATCGCCATACCAGCGGGCAAGCTCCTTTGTGTCCATATCATCGCCGTGGCAGCAAAAATCTGCACCAATGCTATCGAGAAAGGCACATGTGGTGTGGAGGGGCGCGGGAACGTCCAGCACCCGGTCAACATGGCGACAGGCACGCACGACTGCGAGCCGCTCGGCATGGTTGAGGATCGGGGCAGGCTTGTAGGTGGTTGTGTCGGCGTCGGAAATGAGGCCGACGACCAGCCGGTCACCCAGTAGCCGTGCCTGACGGAAAAATTCGACGTGACCTGCGTGAAAAAGGTCGCACACGCCTTCGGCATAGATCCAGACAAGATCGGCCATTTTGTCGTCCTTCATATTCACCACTTAAAACGCAGGCCGATGGTGACGGACTGCGATATTGCATTTTTGCGGGCATCGCCGGAGACGCCGAGCGTCAAATCAACTTTCTCGTTCAGGCCGAGCCGGGCACCTATGCTGCCGAAGGCGGCGTCGCGGCCGGTTTTCGTTCCGGTTGAGACAAATGACGCGCCCGTGCCGATGCGCTGGGTCACGGTTGGTGTCACGTCCAGAAAGTCATGCGACCAGCCGCCCTGAAGTTCGAGACGGAGACCCTTTTTGTCGCCGATCTTGAGACTCTTGATGAAGCGCGCACCGACACGTGTTCGTCCGGTATCGAGCGAGACGGCATCGACGTGAAGGTCGGCAAAGCCCGGACCACTTAGAGTGAAGGCGTTCTGATGGAGCCGCTCATATTCAACGCCGAGCCAAGGCTCGATAGCGTAGCCGGTGCCCTCGAAGCGGTAACCGCCTGCCACCGACACACCGACCTGATAGCCGCCGAAGGACCCCTCGATGGTCTGGCCGGTGAGCGGGTCGGGCGCGCTTTCCGCATGGCCCCGATTATAAGCACCGTTCAACGTCGCACCGAAGAAGACCGGTCCGGCATAGCGCTGGCTGTAAAGGCCGAGTCGGTAACTGTAGAGCTGGCCCTTGTCGCCGGCGTCGGCTTTCTGGTGTGAATGACCAATGCCGAAGGCAAGGCCGATGAGCGAGTCCTTGTCTGGTTTGGTTTCGAGGCCGCCTGCACCGCCTATGCCGGTGCCATTATAGCTTGCGCCGCCATTGCCGAAGACCGAGGCGCGCGTCCCGTAAATGCGGCCCCAGGCCCAGAATTCGCGCGCGGCAGGAAGAGCCAGCCCGAGCGATGCGGCCACCGCCGGATCGGGATCTCCAAACGCCAGTGCTATGCCGCGATCGGCATTCGGATCGCCTGCGTTGGCGTCACGGTCGCCTGCGAAGCGGCTCGATTGTTCGTTGCCGAAACCTTGCGAGCCGGACTGGGCGGTTCCGATAGTGATGGTGCCGCCTTGTGGCACGCGCTCGCCGGGAAGGTCGGTGGCAAAGCCGCCGCCTGAACCGCTGGAACCGCTAGAAGTCGGGTTTTCACCGCTACCACTGGAAGTCGGGTTCTCGCCGCTTCCGCTGCTGGTTGGGTTTTCACCGCTACCGCTGGAAGTCGGATTCTCGCCGCTGCCGCTGCTGGTTGGGTTTTCACCGCTACCGCTGGAAGTCGGGTTTTCGCCACTGCCGCTGCTGGTTGGGTTCTCGTTGCCGCTCGAAGTCGGATTATTACCGGTGGTGTCGTCTATCAGGACCAGAAAGGATTCCGGACGGAAGGAGCGGTGCATCACCGCGTCTGTTCGCGCGGGCTGAGTATTGGCAAGATGGAAGCGGGCGGGCAGCGCCTGCGCCGCCGGTGCCGTATAAAGAAAACCGCCCGCGACGAGCGCTGTTACCGCGGTCGTCTCAAGTAGTTTCCGCCTGAAGCGGCGTGCAACGTCAACGTCGGACGCAGGCCGACCAAATTCAAACAAATACTCGCTCCCGTTGGACGCCACTATTGCGGCTGACCTATGGTGAGTACTGTACTTTGCGAGGCAGGCGGACTTCTGCTGAATAACTCTGCCGATTTTGTATATGCGTCCCAATGGCTGTGATTTTCGTCCCAAGGTGGAGCAGGGCTACTGAATGTCGAAGAGCGATTTCGCAGCTGATTTCGAATTGGCATTGCGACACCACATGGACGGGCGGCTGGCTGATGCGGAAACCGGCTACAGGGCAGTGCTGGCCGCCCATCCGCGCCATGCACCCTCGCTTCACCATCTTGGCGTGCTGGCGCATCAGGCCGGTGCGAATGATGCGGCCGCGACGCTGATTGCGCAGGCGATCAAAATCTCGCCGGACTATGCCGAAGCGCTGTCTAATCTCGGCCTTGTGCAAATGGCCCAGCAGCGCAATGCGGAAGCGTCGATGAGTTTTCGGCGGGCGATTGCTCTGAAGCCGGGCTATGCCGAAGCGCATTACAATCTCGGCGTGGCGCTGGATGCGCAGGGCGAGTTCGAGCAGGCGCTGACGAGTTATGAGACGGCGTTAAAACTGCGTCCGGCCTACGCCGATGCGGCGTGCAATCGTGCGTTGGCGTTGCATGCGCTCGAACGTCCCGCCGAAGCGGTGGTGGCGTATCAGAAAACGCTGACGGTTGCGCCGCAGCTCGTGCGGCTTCACACCTATCTCGGTATCGCGCTGTGCGAGACGGGTGCCTATGCCGAAGCCGTTGCCGCTTTCGAGCATGGCATTGCGGCGGCACCGGAAGACCCGGCGACTTATTTTTGTCTTTCGGAAGTTCACGCGGCGCGCCGCGATCTTGCCGCTTCGACGGAAGCGCTACGCGCGGCGCTATTGCGGATGGTTGATGCAGGCGCACTGAGCCTTCCCGATATTCCGCCACCAAAGCGCAATCAAGCTGTGGCCCATTTTCCTGAAGCGTTGCGAGCCGCTCTGAAATGCCTCGATGCTGCCGGGATCGAAGTTTTTCTGACGGCCGGAACGCTGCTCGGTGCCATTCGGAACGGCGACTTTATCGGCTTCGACAAGGATGTCGATCTGGGTGTGTCATCTCGCGTGCCGATGGCCGACGTTGCTGCCGCGCTATCAACCGATCCCGATTTTTCAGGCAATTGGCGGCCCGGTGGTGATGGAGTTCTCTATTGCTGGATTTGGCGAAATCGCGTCGCCATCGACTTTTTCCGCTTTTACGAAGAGGGTGATCAGGTCTGGTATGGGCTTTATAGAAACGGCCATCGCGTGAAATGGATGCACAAGCCCTTTGCCCTGATCGATTTTGATTGGCTGGGGATGAAGACGCGGATACCGGAAGATTCCGAATTTTTCCTCGAAGAAGTTTATGGGCCGGATTGGCGCGTGCCTGACCCCGATTGCGGGCAATGGGCTTGTCCCAATATCGAGGGTGGATTTCCGCCGGTGTGCCGCAACCTCGCGCATGCTGACATATTCAAAGCCCTGTGGAAGCGGCAGAGGTCACGCGCAAAGCATTTGTGCGTGCAGGCGCTGGAGCTTGATCCACACGATGATTTCTTCGCTGCGCTGCTCAAGGCATTCGACAATGCAGTCGTGGGTTCGCAGCAGGGCGGTGCCCGCTCCGTGCCTGAGGTGTCCATCGTCGAGCGGATGGCGCGGCTGAGTGATGCCGAGGGCGCGACGCCGGAGCGGTGAGGCCTAGCCCGCCGCCGCCACAGCCCGTTTCGCCATGACCGTGACGAGATGTGCGCGGTATTCGGCGCTGCCGTGGAGGTCGGAGAGCAACCCGTCGGCGGGGACTTTGATGCCTGCGACGGCATCCGCCGACCAGTTTTTTGCCAAGGCCTCTTCCATCGCTTTCACGCGGAACACACCGTTCTGACCCGCACCTGTGACCGCAACGCGGACGCCCCAGGGGCCCTTGGACACGAAGACGCCGACCATCGCGTAGCGCGAGGCGGGGTTGGGGAATTTCTGGTAACCGGCTTTTTCGGGATGCGGGAAGGTTACTTCCTTGATGATCTCGTCGGGCTGCAAGGCCGTCTCGAACATGCCTTTGAAATATTCATCCGCTTCGATGAGGCGCTTGTTCGTGTGAATTTTCGCGTCAAGCGCGATGCAAGCGGCGGGATAATCCGCAGCCGGATCATTATTGGCGATGGAACCACCGAGCGTGCCCATGTGGCGCACGGCAGGATCGCCGATGAGGCCCGCGAGATAGGCGAGCGTCGGATTGTGTTTTTTCACATCGGCGGACTCAGCGACTTCATAATGCTTTGTGCCTGCGCCGATCATCACAGCGTCGCCCTGCGCGCGGATGAAGGACAGTTCTTTCAGCGCGCCGATGTCGATGACGTCGCTCGGCATGGCGAGGCGTTGCTTCAATGTCGGGATGAGGGTCTGGCCGCCGGCCAGCAATTTCGGATCGTCGGCTTTCGCGAGGAGGGCCTCAGCGTCGGCGAGCGATTTGGGGCGGACGAAATTGAACTGATACATGAAGTCTCTCCTATTCGGCGGCTTGTTTCGGCGCTGACTGGATCGCCGCCCAAATGCGGGCAGGGGTCGCGGGCATGGCGATGTCGCGAACGCCGATGGCGTCAGTGATAGCATTGATGATGGCAGGTGGCGAGGCGATGGCTCCGGCTTCGCCACAGCCTTTCATGCCCAAGGGATTGGTCAGACATTCGGTCTTGGTGAAGCCGAGCTGGAAATTCGGCAGGTCGTCGGCGCGCGGCATGGTGTAATCCATGAAGGAGCCGCTGATGAGCTGGCCGGATTCATCGTCATAGACGCCGTGTTCCATCATGGCCTGACCGATGCCCTGCGCGACACCGCCATGAACCTGACCTTCGACGATCATCGGATTGATGATGGTGCCGAAATCATCGACGGCGACGAAATTGGTGATGACGGTGACGCCGGTTTCGGGGTCGATCTCGACTTCGCAAATGTGGCAGCCGGACGGGAAGGTGAAGTTCGCCGGATCGTAGAACGCACCTTCCTTGAGGCCGGGTTCGATTTCGCCCGCCGGAAAGCCGTGGGCTGTATAGGCGGCAAGCGAGACTTCGGCAAAGCCGAGCGACTTGTCCGTGCCTTTGACGGTGAAGCGGCCATCCTCAAACGTAATGTCTTCGACAGCGGCTTCCATGAGATGCGCCGCGATCTTCTTGGCTTTGGCTTCAACCTTGTCTAGGGCCTTGACGATGGCGCTCATGCCGACCGAGCCGGAGCGCGAGCCATAGGTGCCCATGCCGAATTGCACTTTGTCCGTGTCGCCGTGGACGATTTCGATCTGGTCAATCGGGATGCCGAGACGCGAGGAGACAAGCTGCGCAAAGGTCGTTTCGTGGCCCTGACCGTGGCTGTGCGAACCGGTGAGGACTTCGACATTGCCTGTCGGGTTGACGCGCACTTCGGCGGATTCCCATAGGCCCACGCCCGCGCCGAGCGAGCCGACAGCGGCGGAAGGCGCGAGGCCGCAAGCTTCGATGTAGGTGGAAAAGCCGATGCCGCGAAGCTTGCCATTGCGGGCGCTTGTCGCTTTGCGCGCAGGAAAGCCTTTGTAGTCGATGATTTCCATCGCCTTGTCGAGCGAGGCGGCAAAGTCGCCTGTGTCGTAATTCATAATCACAGGCGTCTGATGCGGGAAGCTCGTGATGAAATTTCGGCGGCGGAGTTCAGCCGGATCAATACCCGTCTCGCGCGCCGCGGTCTCCACGATGCGCTCGATGAGATAGGCGGCCTCAGGGCGACCCGCGCCGCGATAGGCATCGACGGGCGCGGTATGCGTATAGACGCCATCGACTTCGACATAGACGGCGGGCATGTTGTATTGCCCTGACAGCAATGTGCCGTAGAGATAGGTCGGTGTGGCCGACGCAAAGGTCGAAAGGTAAGCGCCGAGATTGGCGATAGTCTTGACGTGAAGGCCCAGAAATTTTCCGTTGGCGTCGAGCGCCAGTTCAGCATGGCTCAGATGGTCGCGGCCATGCGCGTCCGAGAGAAATGACTCTGAGCGTTCGGCGGTCCATTTGATCGGGCGACCGACTTTGGCTGCAGCCCAGACACAGGCTGTTTCTTCCGCATAGATAAAAATCTTGGAGCCGAAGCCGCCGCCGACATCGGGCGCGATGACCCGCAGCTTGTGCTCTGGCGCGACACCGACGAAGGCGGAGAGCACGAGGCGCGCGACATGCGGGTTCTGGCTTGTCGTGTGCAGCGTGTAATTGCCGGTGCCTTTATCATAGTCGCCGATGGCGGCGCGGGGCTCCATCGCATTGGGGATGAGCCGGTTGTTGGTGAGGTCGAGCTTGATGATCTTATGGGCGCTCGCGAGTGCGGCCATCGTCTCGGCCTTGTTGCCGAGTTCCCACTGAAAGCAAGTGTTGCGCGGCGCATCGGCATGAACCTGACCGGTGGACGGCGACTGACAGGTCGAAAGCGCCACGGCGGCGGGTTGGGCGTCGTAATCCACTTCGATGAGTTCGGCGGCAGATTTTGCCTGTGAGAAAGTTTCCGCGACAATCATGGCGACGTGATCGCCGACATAGCGCACCGTGTCGAGCGCCAGCACGGGATGTGCGCCCGCCTTCATCGGTGTGCCGTCTTTCGACGTGACGGTCCAGCCGCAGATCAATCCACCGAGTTTGTCGGCGGCAATGTCCGCGCCGGTGAAAATGGCGACGACGCCGGGCGCTTTCAGCGCAGGCGCGATGTCGATGCTTTTGATTTTGGCGTGGGCATGGGGCGAGCGGAGGAAATATGCGTGGGTCTGCTTCGGGCTGTTGATGTCGTCCGTGTAGTGACCATTGCCGGTGATGAAGCGGAAATCTTCCTTGCGGCGAACGGACTGGCCGATGCCTTCGGGGTTTTCGGATGTTGTCACAGCTTGTCCTCCCATTTGTTTCCGGTCTTATGCCGGACTGGCGGGGGCCTCGTCCTTCGAGACGGTGCTTACGCACCTCCTCAGGATGAGGATTAAAAAGCGGTACTAAAACAAACCTCATCCTGAGGTGCGGCAAAGCCGCGTCTCGAAGGATGGTCACGGGGTATCAGGTCAGCGCATATCCTCGGACGCGGCGAGGATGGCTTTGACGATATTGTGGTAGCCGGTGCAGCGGCAGAGATTGCCTTCGAGTTCTTCGCGCACGGTGTGCTCGTCGAGCTGCGGCTTGCGGCGGATGAGATCGACCGCCGTCATGATCATACCCGGTGTGCAGAAGCCGCATTGCAGCCCATGATGCTCTTTGAAGGCTTTTTGCACGGGGTGCAGCTCGCCGTTGCGGGCGAGGCCCTCGACGGTGAGGACTTCGGCACCTTCAGCCTGACCGGCCAGCATGGCGCAGGCTTTGACCGCGCGGCCATCGACATGGACGACGCAGGCGCCGCATTGGCTTGTGTCGCAGCCGACATGGGTGCCGGTGAGGCCGAGTTCGTCGCGGATGTAATGCACCAGCAAAGTGCGCGCTTCGACATCAGCACTGACAGCTTTCCCATTCACGGTCATGGATACAACAGTCATGCGCGATCTCCCTTGAATTAATTTTCACTGACTCTCGGCGCTTGCGCGCGCGGCGTCAAGGTTATGGCTTCAGCGACCGAATAAGATAATCAGCACCACAACGCCGATGATGAGGGCGGTGCCCCAGATCCAGGGCGAATAACCCTGACCGACTTCGCCGTCGGGCAGACGCGGGATGCCTGTGGGCGCGATGGCGTCCTGATCGGGTGATTTGCCAAAGCCGGGTGCTTCGGTGGACTCCGGTGCGCCGACCTTGGTGCCGCCGAGCGCCGCTGAAAAATTGCCGAAAAATTCATCGGCGAGTTTGGACGCTGTGCTGTCGATGAAGCGCTGGCCGATCTGGGCGAGCTTGCCGCCGATCTGGGCATTCACATTATAGGTGAGAACTGTCACGCCATTGTCGTCTGCAAGATCGACACGGGCCGAACCTTTGGCAAAACCGGCAGCGCCGCCATTGCCTTCGCCGGTCAGTGTGTAGCCATTGGGGGCGTCGATGTCGGACAGCGTGACCTTGCCTTTGAAGCGGGCGCTGACGGGGCCGACTTTGGCTTTGGCGACGGCTTCAAACGTGGTGTCGGAGGTTTTCTCGACCGACTCCGCGCCGGGAATGGTGGCGCGCAGAACCTCGGCGTCGTTGAGGGCCGCCCAGACCGTTTCGCGCGGTGCGGGGATGCGGTATTCGCCGGTCATTTCCATCGGAAGTCTCCTGTGCGAGGCACGGTAAGCAGAACTATAGGTAAGCGAGGCCCAGCGTTATTCCAAGCAGAATGGCGATCCAGAGGACCATGGAGCCGGTGGGCCATGTGCGCGCCAAAGCCCCTTGGGGGCCGTGGGCACGATAGATGACC
>TARA_R110002074_G_scaffold158735_1_pt1 | contig 10406 bp, 7 predicted proteins | sample TARA_R110002074 | Tara Oceans TARA_R110002074 (sample SAMEA4397215) | marine metagenome | biome: Polar Biome; feature: [MIX] marine epipelagic wind mixed layer (ENVO:01000061); material: water (ENVO:00002006), including particulate matter (ENVO:01000060) such as... | depth 10-100 m
TAAAGTTTTAGAAATGAGAGGTGTTTCATACACTAAAGATGGTAAAGAAAGTTCAGGAGTTATTGCTCAAGAATTAGAAAAGGTAGCACCAGAATTAGTAATGACTCATGAGAATGAAGACGGTATAAAATCTGTTGCATATGGTAATTTAGTAGGCTATCTTATTGAAGCGGTTAAAGAACAACAAAAACAAATTGATGAACTTAAAATAAAATTAAGTGACATTAGTAAGTAGTGGTTTAATAGCAATAGGAGGAACAGGTGCTGTCTATACTAATAGGTCGGTTAATTTAGAACTTAGTTTAGCTTATAATGCTAATTCAAATTTAAATCAATCAAATTTTAGATCTTTAGCTGGCGTAGCAAGTGGTACAATTTCTCTTTCTGATTTTTATGGTAAAAGTGCTGGTGGTGGTAATACTGAAATAACTCCAAAATATGACCCCGAGAGAGGAGGTGGTTGTTCTACAGTATGTGAAGGTGAAACTACTACAACTGTATATACTCCTGGTACTTTAGCAAATTTCTTGACTCAAACTTATCTTTATTCAAATTCTGCTGGTACTTCTTATGCTGCAGGAGGTTGGTATTCTAATGGCACAAACTGTAGACAATGGAATGGACTTACCTGGAGCAGTTCTTTAGGTAATTGTTAAAATATCTCATAATAATAATTTTAAAAAAATTATGTATCTTTGTTAAATTAATAACCAATAAAATAAAATGAAATGGCTAAAAAAGATATAAAATTATCTACTGAAGAATTAGAAAAATTACAAGGACTTCAAAAAGATTACAATCAATTAAAAGTACAATTAGGAGATACGGTTTTACAACAAAATGACCTATTAAAAAAAATTGAATTAATAAGAGAAGCTTTTAAAAATGAAGAAGGTCCTTTAATGGAAAAATATGGTAAAAACTCTACCATTAACTTAGAAACAGGAGAAGTAACTGAAAAACCAGAAGAAACTCCTGAATTAAAGATAACAAAGTAAAAATGAAACTATATGGCTAAAATATTTGATGTATCGGCTTATCCTACAGTATCACCTGCAGGTTCTGATTTATTAATTGGAACAGATGTAAATGATAGTAATAAGACGGTAACTTTTAAAGTTAGTGATATAGTAGGAGGAGGTGGAGTAGCCCAAGATTTAACGTCAGTTTTAATCGTTGGAAACTCTGCTGCTAATGACATTACACTTACAGGATCGGGAATACTTACAGCAGTGGATGTATTCCCGACTGTTATTTCTGCTGGAGCTCAAGGTAGTCATGGTTCGGCTGGACAAGTATTAACATCTACAGGTGTAGGAATAGCTTGGGATGTTGTAGCGGGAGGAGCACAAACATGGGATGATGTTGTAGGTTTAGGCAATACAGTTTCCAATCAAAATATAGCTTTACAAGACGGAGGTTTTCAAATAACACAACCAGGTCTTGCTGCTGCAAATTTTTCAGGTGATTCACTTACTAATTTAAATTGGTCAGGACCAGTTAATATAGGTTCTGCAAATAATGTTAATGTAGGAGATTATAATCTTGTTAACTCTACAAATTTGAAGATTGCTCAAACTACTGCAATTGAAATAGACGATGGAACAACAACGCCTCCTGCTACACCTGTATATAGTACGGGTTCTGCAGGGCAAATGATTGTTTCTACAAACACAGGTGTAAAATGGTCAAGTGGTCCAACTAATACACCTCATACTTTACAACAGGTATTAACACAAGGAAATACAGCAACAGATGTAGGCGTTTCATTTGTAGGAACTTCAACATCCACTTTTGGTAATGATGTAACATTTAATTTTGGAGGATTTGTAAATATTACAGGAAATGCAGACACTGGCGTACCCACAACAAAAGGTATTTTAAAAATTAGTGGTGGTGCTTTAGATATTGAAGGAGATTATTCGGAGTTACGTTTAAAAGGTATTGCAGGAACTTCAGGTCAAGTTCTTTTATCTCAAGGAACAACAGCAACACCAATATGGTCTGATGCTCAAATAGCACCGACATTACAAAACGTATTAGACAATTCAGCTGGAACGGCAGCAACAGGAACAAATGCAATAGCAGCTGTAACTGGTAACGCAGCATCGGGTCTTTCACCTACAGAAGGAATTATTCAGGCACAAAACGGAGCTTTTAATTTATGGGGAGATTATAGTGAATTACAATTAAAAGGTAGTGCGGGTGCAGCTGGGGAGGTTATAATATCTCAAGGAGATGGAGCAACGCCAGTATGGGGAGTTAATGGTGGTGGTGGTGGATCAGGAACTTTAACAGGTATTGGTTCTACAAATTCTAATTACGTTAATACTTCTATTGATAATACAACTCCTGCTTCTCCTGTTATTACATCATCATTAGTATCTAATAATTTAGTTACAGGAGGACCTGCGAGTGGTGTAGATGATATGCCTTCTGTTGTAGGTACAGGTTATAATAATTCTGGAGTATTTGATACTGTAGCAATATTACCAAGCACAGGAACTGGTTTAAAAGTTCAAATTGATGTAGATGGTAATGGAGCGGTAGACGAAATTGTTGCTGTAGCAAACCCTGGAATAGGATATCAAATAGGTGATACATTTACTATTACATCAGGAAATAATGACGCAATAGGTGCGGTTACAGTAATAATATCAGGAACTTATTATGGTCAAACAGGAGGGTTTACAGTGCCTCCAGGAAATGATTGGGATTTAAGTTTTACAGGAACTGGAGTTGTTGGTACAACAACAACAGTCCAAAACGGAGGAGGCTATCCAAACAACTTAACCTCAACAAATACTCCAACAACCGTAAACCCATCGGGAGGTTCAGGAGCTACTTATGATATAAGTACAGATAATACAGGAAATATAGCAACAATAGCTATAAATTCTGTAGGGTCAGGATATTCAGTGGGAGATGTTCTTTCAATAATAACGGGAGTACCACCAACTACCCCAAGAACTTTAAGAATTACTTCAGTTAATGCATCTACAATAACTTTAAAAAATAGTGATGCGGTTAGACAAAGCACTCTTAATATAGATCAAGGATCAGGTGTTACTTTAAACTTAGGTAATAATAATAATGATTTAACTATATCATCTAACGCTTCAGGAGGAACAGTTACTTCAGTAGGAGTGACATCAACTAACTCTACAATAGCAATTAGTGGAAGTCCTATTACAAGTTCGGGCGATATAGATATAGATTTACCAACCCAAACGCTTGTAGTTGCAGGGACATATGCAAATTCAAATGTAACGGTTGATGCTTATGGTATTATAACTGATATTGCTGCAGGAACTGATTCTCCATATACATTAATTGCAAATGCAGCTGGTGGTACCCTAACAACTTCAAATCCACAAGGTGGTGCAGGTTATACCGCATCAGGAACTGTTGGAACACTTGTTGTAACAGGAGGAGGAAATAACGATTTAACAGTTTCATATACCAACACAGGTGGTGCTATAGATTTAAATAGTATTACAGTAGTAGCAGCAGGTACAGGATATGCAGTTGGAGATACATTTACTGTAAATGGAGGGTCTTCTTTGGTTACAGGAACAGTAGCAACAATTACTCCTTCTGAAGGAGATATATCTTTAGTTAATGCAGCAGGAGTCAGAGACACAATAAAATTAGTTGAAGGAGCAAATATTTCTATTACAGATAGTGGAACTGATTCTATTACTATAGCTGCAACAGCAGCGGCAGGGATTACTTCTTTTGGTTTAGCAACAAACCCTACAAGCTTTACAGGGACAGTAGATGTAACAAATAACACAATAACTTTTGTAGAAAAAGTTAATACTATAGCAGGAGCACCAACTGAAGATAAAAGTTATATTGCTCTTGATTTAAGTGACCCTACATCTTTATTTAACGAACTTACTGTAGGATTAAGTGCAGATACAAGTGCTTTAGATACAACAACAATGTTAACGCATTTCTTACGTGCAGATAACACATGGGGTATACCAACTTTAGCAGGATCTTCAGTAGATTCTTTAAACTCTTTAACAGGTGCTTTAACTTTAGATGGGTCAGGACAGTCTGATATAGGGGTAGATGGTGTAGCAACATTTAGTATTATTGCAGGTAATCCATCTCCTTATCTTACAATGTCTAATGTTGGTTATCCTGTAACATTTAGTACTACATCAAGTTTAAATGGTGAGGGATGTTTAATAACAGCTACTAATACTGGAGGAGTTCTTTCAAATTTATCTATTTATGCTTCAGGTAAAGGTTATGCAGTTGGAGAACAAATAGATATACAAGAAGCTTTAGGATACCCTGCATTAGCTCAAAGATTAGCTATAACTGTAGATAGTTTAACAGCTGCAACAGCTATTCAGTCATTTACAACACCATATACTAATCCTGATTTAAGAACTAAAGTATCACAAACGGGAGCACCCGCATCTGATGCTGACCCAACATTAGATATTATTTTTGAAACACCTCAAAAATATGATATAACACAAACAACATTTACAGGGTCAACAGGTATAGATGTTACAAGAGTTAGTGATACAGAAATTTCATTTACAAATTCTTCACCAGGAATTACTTTAGGAACAGTTGCTCCAATAAATATAGATACTAATAATATTGAATTAACTTACAATGGAGTTGATAATGTTGTTCTTTCGGCAAACAACATGATTAATTTTGTAAACGGAGTAAATGCTTCAGCAAAAGGATATGTTCAAAATAGTGATAGAGTTTTATTAAACGATAGAGTTAGATATGGCTTAACTGTTCAATTACCAGGGTCATTTCCTCCAAACACACAATATAACAATGTAGTTGCTAACACAATACCAGCACAAGGAACAGGACTGACTATAAGTTTCCTTACCGACAATAATGGAAATATAGTAGCAACAAATAATTCTATTGAAATCACAAATGATGGAGAGAATTATAGTGTAGGTGATCAGATAGTCATTGATGCCTCTTTATTAACTCCTCCTGGTACTTTTGATCCAATAATTGAAATTTCATCTATTTCAACAGATTTAACAAGTTATATTGAAATTTCACAATTAGCAGATGCTGTTACATCAACAAGTAGTTGGACTTTACAAGGTGATTCGGGAACTGCTAATATTACAGATAACAGTATTGTTTCTATAGTTGGTGGAGATGGTTTAGATGTTACGGTTGTTAGTGGAACAATTGATACAGCTACAATAACAGGTTCAGTCTTTACTTTAGGTGATGGAGTAACTACAAACGGTGTACAAGGTTTTGTTCCTGGACCACTTATTGCAGATTTTGGTACAAATAAATTTTTAAAAGTTGATGGTTCATGGGCTTTACCTGTTAACTCATTAAACACTTTAACAGATGATGTTTTAATAATAGGCTCAGGAGATATAAATGTAGGAGTAAATGGAGCTTTAACAATTACAGCTCCTGTTGTTCAAGGATCAGGATATATTTTAAATGGAATATATGAAACAACAGGCCCAGGTACAGGATTAACAGTTCAAGTAACAGCAGTTGGAGCGTCTGGTGAAGCACAATCAGTAAGTATATATGCTGCGGGTAGAGGATACACTCAAAATGATACTGTTACACTTATAGGTCAAGGAAGTAGCGGAACAGCTCAAACAACTGTTTCAACTGTAACGGCTACAAATACTATTGTAGTATCAGGAACAGTAGATGATGATACCTATGATATTAAAATGACACAAAGCAGTTCTTTAGTAGATACTGATCCAAATCTTTCTTTTACAAGAACAAATAGTAATGGTGCTGAAATACTTGTAGATAATATTCAAATTTTAGGAGATACAGGAATAAAAGTTTTAAGAGATAGTAATGATGCTGTTACTGTTTCAGGAATGTTTGATGGCACAGGAGATATAACAGTGGGAGAAAACGGAGTAGCATCTGTTAGTTTTTCTGCTGCAGGTTCAGGTTATGTTCTTAATAAAATTTACTCTACAACTGTTTCACCTCTTGGTGGTTCAGGATGTACTATTAAAGTAACGGGAATAAACTCAGGACAAGTAACTTCAGGTATTATACATTCTGCAGGAAAAGGTTATTCCGCTTTAGATGTGTTAACATTAACAGGTCTTAGCAGTGGAAATGATTCTACTTTTAATGTCGTAACGGTTTCAGCAGAAAATAGAATACAAATATCTAACACACAAGATTTAGAAGACGGTGTTACTTCTTTAAATACTTTAACAGATAATGTATTAATTGAATCTTCAGGAGACATAACAATAGGAGAAAACGGTGTAGCTACTTTGACAGCGGTAAGTGTAGGTGGAACAGGATATGTTTTAAATAAAGTTTATTCTACAACATCATCAATAGGAGGTGCAGGATGTACTATAAAAGTAACAGGAATAAATGGAACAATTGTAACAACAGCAGTTGTATATTCAAGAGGTACAGGATATGCGGTAGGAGAAACATTAATTTTAACAGGTTTAGGAAGTGGGAATAATGCTTCTTTTGATGTTAGTACATTAACTAATGCAAATAGCATACAAATATCTAATACACAAGATTTAGAAGATGGAGTAACCTCTTTAAATACTTTAACAGATAGTGTGTTAATTGAATCTTCAGGAGATATAACTATAGGGGTAGATGGAGTTAAAACTACAACTTTTGCAACGGGAGGTACAGGATATAAAATTGACAAAATATACTCAACAACCGTAGCCCCATCGGGAGGTTCAGGATGTACTATAAAAGTAACAGGAGTAAATGGAACAATTGTAACTTCAGGAGTTGTTAGTTCAGCAGGACAAGGTTATAGCAATACAGATGTTTTAACATTAACAGGAATTGGCAGTTCAAATAATTCAACATTTAATGTAACAACATTAACTGATGCAAATAGCATACAAATATCTAACACGCAAGATTTAGAAGATGGAGTAACTTCTTTAAATGCTGAAGAAGGACAGTTAAGAATACAAGGAACAGGAGATATTAAAGTAGGTCAAAAAGGAGTTATAGCACTTGGCATTATATCTAACCCTGGTACTGGATATGTAACAGATAGAATATATAGAACTTCAGGAGGAGGGGGTACAGGGCTTAGTCTTGTAGTCACTCAATCAACAGCTGGAGTTGTAGATACATTAGGAATATATTCAGCAGGTATAGATTATACAGCAGGTCAAACAGTTACATTAGTAGGTCTGGGAAGTAGTGGTGATTGTCAGGTTGTAATTGACACAATATCACAGGATGCTGATATTCAAGCATCTTCTAATATAACAGATTTAAGTCAACTTACAAATTCACCAGGATATACCTCTATCTCAGGTGGTACTCAATATAAACTTCCTGTATTTGATAGTGGTGGTACATCTTTTATTGATTCTAATTTTTATGACAGAAATGACTTACAAGTAATCGGTCCATCGCCTGTTGATAATTCAAATTATCAATTACAAATAACTGGTACAGGTTATATAGGATTATCAAGTACTGCAACCTCAAATACTGTAAGAATAGGTTCGGGATATCTTAGTACAGAAAATGAAGGTACTGCAATAAATAGTGTTTATTTAGGGTACAACTCAGGTCAAGCTATAACGGATGGTTATAGTAATACATTCATTGGTCAAGGAGCGGGTGCAAATATAACCACTGGTTTTGAGTCTACATATATAGGAAAAGATGCAGGTATAGGAGCACAAAACACAAACAGTAGAAGAGTGGTAGCTATTGGAGCTTTATCTGCACAAAATGCATATGGAGATGGAGATGTATTTATTGGAAGAGATGCAGGTAACTCAAATACTAATGTAAGCTCAAATCCTGCAGTTTCACAGTTAATGGAAAGAGTTGCTATTGGTATGAACGCTATGTCTGGTTTAAATGCAGGAAACACTACAGCACAAGGAAATAATAGATATTCTGTAGCTATTGGAGCTTTTGCGGGAAATATGCCAGGATCTACAGCATCTGGTGTTAGTGTAGGATTTAGAACTCATATTGGTTATAAAGCAGGTGCTAATGAAACGGCTGTAACAAATGCTACAGATAATTCAGGTCAAATTGCTATAGGTACTTTTGCCATGTCTAATCACACTTCATATAAGAGAGGAGCTATTGCAATTGGAGAAAAAGCCTATAGCGATACTATAAATGCATCGCCATTAATAGTTTCTGCATGGGATGTAGCTATTGGAGCATATTCATTTGGATTAAATTCAAATTATTATCCTGAAATTCAAGGGGAAGGAAATATTGCAATAGGTTATTTAGCTGGTACAAGCAGTACAGTAAACTTAGCAATTGCTGGTGGAACAATAGCTATTGGAAAAAAGACTCAAGCAACTAATACAGATACAATTGCAATAGGAACAGAGGCTGCTGCAGGAGGGTCAAATATAAATAATTGTATAGCTATTGGTAAAAATGCAATAGCAAGTATACAAAACTCTATTGCATTGGGAGAAGGTGCAGAATCAGTTGATGAAGGATTAACTATTGGTAGTGCTTCTAAAACAATGGGAGCAGTAGTAAATGCAGTATCAAGTGTAGTAACAAAATCATGGCCCGTTACTATTAATGGAACTGTATACAATGTATTATTAAATGAGTAATAAAATTAAATTAAATGAAAGTAGAATTAAATGAAGAAGCTATTAAGCATATAAATCGTTTGTTACAATCTTTACCTATAAGTACATATGATATAGTTAAAGAAATTACAGAAGTTATAAATAAAGGTTTAATAGAGTCAAAATAAAATAAAATGGATATTAGAAAAATTTCCATTGGTTCAGATTATAAATCTGGCTCAATGCACTATATAGTAAATCAGTCTGTTCTGGGCGGAGAATATAAAATACATTTAATTCAGGCAAACGAAATGTCACAATCTTATAAATTGTGGGTTGAAAAAAACAAAGAAATATTTATATGGAAAGAGTTTTTATACACCCTACCTATTACATTAGAGTATAACATAAACTTTTAATGAGAGCTTTATACTCATTTATTGTAAAGCCATATAACGATAGAAGATACGATAATATAAAAAAAATTGGAGACTTTGAATTTGTTACAAGTGTTTCTGAAGAAGACCATACTGTTTCAAATCGTTATGCAGAAGTAATATCCTTGCCTTTAAGTTATAAAGGAGATATTAAAATTGGAGACACTTTATTAGTTCATCATAATGTATTTAAATTTTACAATGATATGTATGGAAATACAAAAAGTGGTAAAAGTTTTTTTAAAGAAAATATGTTTTTTATAGAACAAGATCAGTTTTTTTTATACAAACAAAATGATATATGGAAAACTCATGGAAAATATTGTTTTGTAAAGCCTGTAAAAAATAAAAAAGTTTTTATAGAAAAATCTTGTAAATATGAACCTTTAGTTGGTACAATAAAATATTCTAATAAGCAGTTAGAAAAATTAGGAGTTAAAGAAGGAGATGAAATTGTTTTTAAACCTGAAAGTGAATATCATTATTATGTTGAAGATGAATTATTATACAGAATGTTTACAGATAATATAACAGTAATATTAGATGACAAATAGAGAATTAAAATTACAAATAATTGAAGCTGGAGAAAGAGCTGTTAAACAATTAATAAGAGTAGCAAAAGAAGATATTATTAAATATGATACAGAAGATGAATTAGCAGCAGACAGATTAAAAAACGCTGCAGCAACAAAAAAGTTATGTATTATGGATGCATTTGAAATTATAAAAAAAATAGAAGAAGAAAAAGATTTATTAGACGGAATAACAACTGACATAAAAAATAATACATTAAAAGGATTTGCTGAGTCAAGATCAAAATAATATATTTAAAATATTAAAAAATTACATTCCTAAAAATGTTCTTGTTAATAAGAATAAAGCAAAAACATGGAAATATGGATTTAATGAAAAATATAAATTAGTAATTATATCTCGTGACGGAACTCTTGGAGATATTTATGAAATTAGTAATTTAATAATAGGATTGCCTAAAACTCCAAAAGTTTTTGATAATCAAAAAGAAAAAAAAGAAAATCAAACGTGGATTCCCTCTGTTCAGCCTAAAGTTTTAAAAAGAATATCTTCAATATTTCATTGGAATGAAATGCCTACTAATTTTAAAAATTCTTGGGTTGATTACATTGAAAAAGAATTTGATAAAAGAGAAGAAGGATGTTGGTTTTTAAACAATGGAATACCAACATATATTACAGGAACACATTATATGTATTTACAATGGACTAAAATAGATGTTGGACATCCTGATTTTAGAGAAGCTAATAGAATTTTTTATATATTTTGGGAAGCCTGTAAGGTTGATTCAAGAAGTTTTGGTATGTGCTATTTAAAAATAAGACGTTCAGGATTTTCTTTTATGAGTTCTTGTGAAGGTGTTAATCAA
>TARA_R110002074_G_scaffold86964_3_pt1 | contig 10399 bp, 6 predicted proteins | sample TARA_R110002074 | Tara Oceans TARA_R110002074 (sample SAMEA4397215) | marine metagenome | biome: Polar Biome; feature: [MIX] marine epipelagic wind mixed layer (ENVO:01000061); material: water (ENVO:00002006), including particulate matter (ENVO:01000060) such as... | depth 10-100 m
CCTCCAAAACAACATATCTTCATACCACTTTAGGTATGTCTCTTTAGTGATTTTTTGCATCGACTAATATTAGATTTTAGTTAAGCGAAATACAAAAGTAATACATTGATTGGTATTGCAAAAATGGAAATAGATTTAAAGTATAAAAATATTGAAAAATAAACCTAAATCCTTCAACATTGTTGAGAACTAAAGCACCGATTTGTCAAAAACCAATGGTAATAAATTTGACAAAGAATCTGATTTTACAACCTTACCGGTTTCACCCGTAAAATAAATTTCTATAGGTTCGTTTTGCTTTATTTCATATTCGGCTATGGCTTGTCTGCAAGCACCACAGGGTGGTATAGGAGTTGAATTTACTTTATTTTTTGAACCTGCACAAATGGCCATTCTTAAAACTTTAGCTTTTGGGTATTGCGCTCCAGCATAATAAATAGCGGTACGTTCGGCACATAAACCAGAGGGATAAGATGCGTTTTCTTGATTATTACCCGTAATTATTTCCCCATTATCTAAAAGCAGTGCAGTGCCAACATAGAAATTTGAATAGGGTGCATAAGCATTTTCCCTAGCTTCAAAAGCCTTCTCCATCAATAGTAAAGCCTCTTTAGGAAGTTCTTTTAAACTTTCAAAAACATATAATTTAGATTCTATTTTAACTTCTTTCATAATTTATAAGCTACAATAATATTATTTGGCATAAGAGTTCAATCCAAATAGATTCCCGCATTACTCATTGGTTTATATTATAATATTGTATTCGTGAATCTTTGATTTCGCGAGAATGACAACTTCAATTGAAACCTCGATACTTTGAATCGAGGAATTTTTTTCAATTTAAACAAAAAACTATTGCCCAGTGAACAATAGTTTTAATAATTTTTATTTGAAGTATTTATTAATATTCTACATACTCTCCTGCTCCTATGTTGAACGTTAAAGAGAAACGCAAGGTATTTTCTAAAGGACTTTGAACTTTGGATGCTGAAAACAAATAAGATAAATCAATATTAACAACATTAGCTTTAAAACCAGCGCCTAAAGCTAAGAATTTTCTTGCTCCTTTTTCTTCGCTTTCATTAAAATAACCTGCTCTAAAAGCAAAAGAATCTTGGTAAACATATTCGGCTCCTAAAGCCCAAGTAAATTCTTTTAGTTCTTCGCTGAAACCATCTGGTGCATCCCCAAAAGATTGAAACATTCCTGCTAAAAAGCCAACATCGGGATCTTTTCCCTCTACAATAATAGTAGGTTCATCAGCATCTTGGTTTTCGTCACCATCATTATCAACATATCCGTAAACAGGAGGTGTTGGTACTAATAATTTGGCAACTTCAGCAGTAACTGCTATTTTGTTGTAATCATCGAATATAAAATCGAATCCAGCTCCTAAACGTAAATTTGTGGGTTGGAAATTCTCCTGCCCTCCTTCATCATATTTAAACTTAGGCCCTATATTTTGAATGGCAAATCCCATTCTCCATCTGCCATTAAAATCAGAATAAGCTTCTTCCTCACTTTGATAATACCCAGAAATATCTACTCCAAAAGTGCTTGCCGCAACAATATCACCGTCAACACCTTGTAACCTTAAATCTGACCTCATGTATCTCATACCAACAGACATTGCAAATTGATCACTTAGTTTTAATGCATAAGAGCCATCTATTGCAAATTGATTTGGTCTTTGAACTAAAGGTGTTGCAAGTTCATTTTCTACAAATTCAATATCGCCTAAAGAAAAATACCTTAAACTTGCAGCAAATGCACTACGCTCATCAATTCGATTAAAATACGTCACATTTCCTAAAAAAATATCATTAACCAGTTTACTTAAATACGGCGTATAACTCACTCCTACTCCAGATTTAGTCTCTGAAAATGCGTATTTTGATGAGTTCCATTGTTGTGAAAACGCATCAACCGAAGTGGCAACTCCCATGTCCCCTAGACCAGCTGCACGTGCATCTGCTGCAATCTCAACGAAAGGCAATCCAGTTGTAATAATTCTTCTATCTTGGTTTGGAAAGACAACAACATTATCTTGAGCACCCGCTTTAAACATAAATGCAAATGCTATTAATAGCAATAATAGATTCTTCATGTAATAATTTTTATTTAGCAAATATAATTTTTTTTTATAGTATGACCAGTTTCTCAATTTTTTCAACTTTTTTATTTAAAAGATTTGAATACACCTTTAGCTTATAAATGTAAACACCCTTTCCTATTTTATCTCCAAAATCGTCTCTTCCATCCCAAACAATATCCCGAGATAACGAGCTTGTTGATTTAAAGCCTCCTGTTGTTTGTCCATTTAGCGTTCTAACCAACTTACCGGAAACGGTGAATATCTGTATAGAAACGTCCAAAGACTCCGAACTATTGTGATTAAACCAAAATTCTGTATAATTAACAAACGGATTTGGGTAATTAAGCACGTTATTTATGACCAATTCTTGGTCTTTATCAAACACAATAAATTGAATTTCAGATATTGAGGAATTGTTATAAACATCCCATGCTTTAAGGGTTAGCGTATGTAAACCGGGTTCTAAATCCCTGAATGGGAAGCTTAACACGCCTTTTTTATAATTATCAACTTCTGTTTGATAATAATCGTTTAAAACTATTGGATTTGTTTCATCACCATCAATAATAGCAACAATATCATGCCCTATCCCGCTGGCTGTATTTATCCCATTTTCATCTTCCATTTTAGCCAAAAGCGTTGGCGATTCATTGGTTATACCGCCAGAAACAAAGTTTTCATCATTCATATACAATGTAATTACTGGTCCAATATTATCTTCGGCTGCATTTTCATTTATCCCGCCTATTCTAACGGTGTTTATACTTGCTCCAGATTGATCTTGAAGCAATTGTTCATTTTTAGCATAAAAACTTACTTTTCCAAAACCAACTGGAATACCTATATCTTTCGGTACTACAAAATCGAATTCAAATTGCCCATTGGTGACCGAAGCTTGCCCTCTAAAAATAATTTCTCCTAGTGTTGTAAAATCTAATTTAACAAGTTGGCCGTTTAAACGTGTACCGTCATTAGCAAGTGTTTGCCTATCTATGGATTTATCATAAATGGTAGTTGACAAGGTACCACTGTAATCATTTAAAATAGTTCCTGAAATATCAGTAATTTCACCTGCAAGCTTAACATAACTTAATGCCTTTAAGGTATCTGTTGATTGCGCTATAGGTACATCATTAATTGTTGTTAACCTGATGTTGGGTTTGGGGAATGCGAGTTTCATTGCCGGGTCACCAATAAAAAACACTAAACGCCTTTGATTATTGCTGGATATTGCCGGATCGATTTTTGTTAACCTTAATGCTTCAGCCATTGAAGGGTATTCATAATCTTCATAGGAATCATTATTACTAAATGAAAACAAATATGGTTCTAATATATTATTGAATGCAATTGCGAAGCTCACAAATATTTGCCTAGTTGTGGTTATGAGCCCAATGGCTCCGGCTTCTTTGCTCCAGTAGGTAAACTCTCCTGCTGTTTGCCTAAACGGATTATCAAACTTTGTATATTCACAGGTTACCGTCACAAAACAATTGAGTTTTAAAAAATTTCTAAGGCTCAGGATGTTTGGTTTTAAAAAAATACGTTCGCCTGCCAATCCTTCTTCACCGCCATGGCCAAAATAATTTAGCACTAAAGCCCCGTTATCAATGGCGTTTACCATGGCTTCGGTTACTTGAGGATAGGTGTTTCCGCCTGCCGAGGCTTCTTGTTTAAATGCGTCTGAATGTATTTTAACAACATTCATAAATGGTTTTGAATTGCTAACTACATTACCAATACTGTCTGTTGTTTTCTGTAAAATCCCTTCCCAATCGCTGTCAACATCGTCTGAAACAACTACAAAATTGTTTCGCCAACTGCCATAAGCTTCCTTAATATAATAGGATTCAATTTTATCCACCATTTCTTTGGCGCGCTGGGGCGTATCGGCAAGTATCCTTCCAACAGCAATGTCCAACCTGTCACTTCTGGCCATAGTGCCTTCGTTAGCATCCATCATACCATAAAAATCATCTGAAACAAAAGAAAACGTAAGGCTAAAACTATTATATGAGTACCAAGAAGGCACTATATTGGTGTTATTCGGCACTCTATCTTTATAATCAAAAGAGCCATCACCAAATAAACATACATACTTAATCCTGTTTTCTGGAGCAGAAGCATTATCGTAAACATATTTTACTAGGTTTCTAATTGCCCCAATATCCTGATTACCTGTACTAAATTCATTATAAATTTCATTTAAGCTAAAAACCTTTACGTTTAAATTGTATTGATTTCTATTTATTTGAGCCAAACGGCTTGCTTCATTAATCATATTATTTGGCGCAACAATTATATAATCTACATCCTGAAATTCACCTTGACTATTAGAAAAAACAGTGCCCTTTATATTTTGGTTTGCAACAGTTGTACTTTGATCAAATTTAGGCTCGAAATAATCAGAGGGTGTTAACGCCACAAAAGTTTTTAAAGTGCCTAATGGCGATGTAAAGCTAAGACTGGACGATGCCTCTACATTTACAAAATTTGACACATTATAAATATCGCTTACATCCCAAATTTCTGAGATTTGGGAAGCATTGGTAATATTGTATTGGCCAATACCCGAAGCATACGCCACTGCACTATTTTTAAATTGAAATTGATTGCCTTGAAAGTTTAATGCTCTTGTTGCTTCAATTGAAATATAATCCAAATAGCCTAGAGCACTAGGGTTTCCTTGATTATCAAAATTAAGTTCAACAGAAACAGTTGCAGCATTTACATTAACAGGGCCAACATAAAAAGCTTCGCTTGCTAAACTTGGCGAGCTGGATCCAGACATCGTTCTTGTAGCTACTGAGGTTCCGTTCACCGAAACTTCCATTGAAGTTGGTGTGGTTGCGGCTGCTGCAAAATAAGTTCTAAGATTTATTGGTTCAGAGCTTACTAAATCTGGAAAATCAAATTCAAAGGTTTTATTGTTGTCAACATCAAATCTATCACCAAACCAACGTCTTCCTAAAGCGGCGATATTGTATTCATCAATTTCATGAAATTTATAATCTTCAAAAGTATCAATTATTAAATCTATTGTTCCGCTTGGTTGCGTAAAAGGTTGAATACGCTTACCCAAACCAGAACTCACCTGTATAAAATAATAGGTTTTATCTGTATAGCAATTAATATTCGTATTACTTTCTATGTTAAATTCTTTAGGGCCTTGTGCATAAAACAGAATATGGTCATCATTGTCAAAAATACCATCTTCTTCTCCAACAAACCTTATAGCATTCTCCTGAATATCTAATGGATATGGTTCAGAATTTGAATACGGGATCATTCTACCACCGTTTCCAAATAATTTTACACTTCTGGGGTCTACACTATTTACATTAACGCCCAAGCGTTGTAAAAAACTTTTTGAAAGCTTAAAAACACCTGTAGTATCAACATAAAACCTATACCACTCGCCAGAACTTAACACCGAATTACTTATTACTTTAGAACCACCAGCTTTTTGAAATGACGATTTATTACTAGCACTTGTATTATAGTTAATTTGAAATGAAGCAACCTTTTTATAATTACCGTTTGAATCTTTTATAATAGGAGACAATTGAAAAAGAGCATATAATTTATCTCTAGACTTAGAATTTTTTAAGGTAAACTTTAATTTACTTGGTATTTTATTAATCTCTAAATCTTTCAAATCTGTTTTGGAAATTAATGCATAAGAAACATTACTAACTTCAACTGAAGCTTCGTTTATAAGACTGGAAATTTCCCATTGGTCAACAAACTGCAAACCGTCGTCAAAATCATACGTGAAATTTTCCCTATTAAAAGAAGGAATTTCAATAGTATATGTTCCTCCAGAAATAATTTGAGGGGCTTCCCAATTAATCACATATTTTTTCTGCTGCCCAAATAAAAAAGTGGTACTAATAAATAATAATAGTAATAATTTTTCTTTCATCGCTTAAATAACGTCGTTTAAAGGCTGTTATTATCAATAATAAACAACAATTTTAAAAACTGCCTCAAAAATACAATAATAAATTAGTAAAATAGGCGTTAATACAAGACAAAAGGATGGCCAAAAACATGAAAAACATCGTTGTAATGCATCAAAAATAGGGTGAAATGCGCTTTTTTTTGGTTAAAATGCATAAAATAGCTTGTGTTATTAGGTTTAATTCTTATATTGCACCACCAAAAATATTATTAGCTTACTTAAAATATGGATATGAAAAAAGTTGTAGCATTCAAGGTTTTGTTAGTTTTGGCTTTAACAATAGTCTCTACTAGTTGTAAAAAATCTTCAAGTTCGAAGAATAGTTCTAGAGCTACCGGGTGGGATATCAACTCTCGTGAAGGTGGTTTCCAATACAATACAGACTTTAAAGAACAGGAGACTTCTCCTGGCTTAGTGTTTGTAGAAGGCGGTACTTTCACAAAAGGTAGAGTACAAGATGATGTGATGCATGATTGGAACAATACGCCAAATCAGCAACACGTTCAATCGTTTTACATGGATGAAACGGAAGTTACCAATGCTATGTACATGGAGTACTTAGATTATCTTAAACGTGTTTACCCACCATCTGACGATCTTTATAAAGCAATTTATGAAGGTGCATTACCAGATACCTTAGTTTGGAGAAACCGGTTAGGTTTTAATGAGGTAATGACAGAAAATTATTTACGCCATCCTGCTTACGGAGAATATCCTGTAGTTGGTGTGAGTTGGATTCAAGCAGTAGAATTTGCTAATTGGAGATCAGATCAGGTGGCTCAACGCGCTTTACAGCAGGCTGGATATATTAAGCGTGATGCGCATTTAACGGATGTTAATGCTGAATCTACTTTTAGCACAGATACATATATCAATGCTCCAACACAAACTTTTGGAGGAAATGAAGAAGTTATCAATGGAGACGGCCGAGGACGTAAGAATGTTGTTGTTGATGCCGACGGTAATGAGTCTGGTATTTACGCAACCCGTTCAACTGGGATTATCCCTCCTAAATACAGGCTACCAACAGAAACAGAGTGGGAATATGCTGCTTTGGGTTTAAGTGAAATAAGAAGTTACAACCTATATAGAGGTCGTAAAAAATACCCGTGGGATGGACAATATACACGTTCAGGAAAACGTAAAACACGTGGTGACCAAAAGGCTAATTTTAAGCAAGGAAAAGGTGATTACGGTGGGATTGCAGGATGGTCTGATGATGGTGCTGATATAACCAATGCTGTAAAATCTTATGAGCCTAACGATTACGGTTTATATGATATGGCTGGAAATGTTGCCGAATGGGTTGCAGATGTTTACAGACCTATTATAGATGACGAATTTAACGACTTTAACTACTACCGTGGAAATGTTTATACAAAAAATGCCATAAATGATGATGGTACTGTAAAAGTTGTTACTGTTGATGATATTGTTTACGATACATTATCAAACGGTAAAGTTGTTGCACGGAACTTACCCGGTGAGATTTTACAAGTCCCTGTTGATGATAACGAAACTTATTTAAGAACCAATTTTGATAGAAGTAACGAAATCAACTTTAGAGATGGTGACAAACGTTCTTCCCGTAACTTTGAGAATTTTGGTGATGATGAAGGCAATGAAAGTGCAGATTCACAAACAAGAAAAATGTACAATTCTCCCAAACATAGTATTAGTAGGGATTCTTTAGGAAATATAGTTAGGGAATACGACAAGGGTAATAACAGAACATCTTTAATTAACGATGAAGTTAGAGTTTACAAAGGTGGATCATGGAAAGACAGAGAGTATTGGTTAGACCCAGCCCAAAGACGCTACTTCCCTCAAGATATGGCTACTGACTATATTGGGTTTAGATGTGCTATGTCTCGTGTAGGATCAAAATCTAAAGACAAAAACAAAACAAAAAACTAATATTTAGTTTTCAATAATAAAATTAAAAAGTCCTAGCGTTTGTTAGGACTTTTTTAATACATTTAATACGAAAAAATATTCCTCGATAATTAAAATCGAGGTTTCATATAAAATTGTCTTTCCCGTCAAATCGAAAGATTCATGAATTCATTATTATAAAATAAAAAAACAATGAATAAAACGGGAATCAAAAACAAAAGCCCATTTAACACTTGGAAATAAAAGCATTACATGAACGTTTCTTAAAATGCAATTCTGCATGTACGGATACCAGAAAAATTCAATTAAACGATATGTTCTTTGCCCTTAAAGGCGAAAATTTCAATGGTAATACTTACGCAAAGGACGCCTTAAAAAGTGGTGCAAAATATGCGGTTATTGACGAGGAAAAATTCGTAACTTCTAAAGCAACTATTATAGTAAAAGATGTTCTTCAAACGCTTCAGGAATTAGCAACTTATCACAGAAACTATTTAAATAAACCGATTATTGCACTTACTGGTAGTAATGGAAAAACGACTACCAAAGAACTTATAAATGCCATATTGTCCCAAAAATATATAACCACCGCAACTTTTGGTAATTTAAATAACCATATTGGTGTGCCTTTAACACTACTTTCCATGACAGACGATACCGAAATTGGTATTGTAGAGATGGGTGCAAACCATCAAAAGGAAATTGAGTTTTTATGCCATATTGCAAAACCTGATTATGGCTTAATAACCAACTATGGAAAGGCTCATTTAGAGGGCTTTGGCGGTGTTGAAGGTATTATAAAAGGCAAAAGCGAAATGTACGGGTATTTAATTGCAAATAATAAAACTGCTTTTGTAAATGCCAATGACCCCATTCAAGTTGAAAAAACGAAAAAAGTAAAGAGAATAACTTTTGGCAGCTCAAATGAAGATGTAAACATGAAATTTATTGATGCAACTCCCTTTGTTAAACTAACATATAATAACCTTGAAATAAATAGTCAGCTTATAGGTGATTATAATTTTACGAACATAGCAATAGCCATTGCTATAGGAAACTATTTTAAAGTTGAAGATAACGCCATTAAAAAAGCGATTGAACGCTATATTCCATCTAATAATCGCTCCCAAATTATAAAAAAGGATTCTAATAAAATTATATTGGATGCTTACAATGCAAACCCAACGAGTATGCAAGCGGCCTTGATAAATTTAGATAAACAAGAAGGCCATAAAATAGCGATACTAGGTGATATGTTTGAGCTTGGGAAAGAAGCAAAACAAGAACACCAAAATATTACCGATTTGGCAATTTCCTTAAATATTGAACAGATTGTTTTTGTTGGAGAAAATTTTTATAAATCTAAAACAGATTCAGACAAAACCAAACACTATAAATCTTTTGATGATTTTAAAACCACCTTCAACCTGTCACAAATAGAATTTGCAACTATTCTAATTAAAGGATCTCGAGGTATGGCCTTGGAACGCATCATGACGTTATTATAGAATACAATACCTGCTAAAGTTGATAATAAAAAAGAAGCTGTCTAAAAAGTTGTCATTGCGAGTCCCGATAGCTATCGGGAGAAGCAATCTATAAACTGCAAGTTATTGATTTACAGATTAATTCGAAATAAAAAATTTTCGTAATGACGGTTAATATATACTTTTTAGACAGCCTCTTTTTATATGATGTGGGTCATACTGGATTCGAACCAGTGACTTCCACGTTGTCGACGTGACACTCTGAACCAACTGAGTTAATGACCCAAATTACGATGTAAATATATTCCAATTTTAAACAAAATAAAAAACTAAAGTTTAAACTTTGGAGTTTTGTGTCAATTGCCTTTTTAAGTCACTTAATAATAATTCAATCTTATCTATAATCTGCTCGTTATTTAATGGCGCCCCATAAGGCTCTGAGTATTCTTGCGCACTATCCTTACTTATGTTGTCGTCTCTTAACAACCAATTGAGGTCTGCATTGGGGAATTCTTGGATTATTTTGTTTAAAAACTCAATAGAAATTTTTTTACCATTTATATATTGTGAAAGCTGGGTATAATTCATCTCAAATTTTTCAGCTAAATCCCCTAATCTATTGTACTTACTTTTTATTAATTGTTTCAATTTATCCTCAAATTCCATATTTAGAATAATTATAAATTATATAAATAAGTAAATTTTTTTTAAAATATTTAATTATTTGTATATATTTGCATATAAATTTACTCATACCATGACAAATTTAAACAAATTATACACATTATATGATGTGCATTCACATAAAGAACAAGAAACACTTAAAGATTTACTCTCAAATCATCTACCCAAAGAATATACTAGCAAAGTTATTGTCAAACTGGCATCTGAAGAAATAATTGTCGATTCACAAATGGTAAGAAACACCAAAAGTGGTATTAGCAAAAATATTTTAGT
>TARA_R110002074_G_scaffold840_2_pt1 | contig 10395 bp, 9 predicted proteins | sample TARA_R110002074 | Tara Oceans TARA_R110002074 (sample SAMEA4397215) | marine metagenome | biome: Polar Biome; feature: [MIX] marine epipelagic wind mixed layer (ENVO:01000061); material: water (ENVO:00002006), including particulate matter (ENVO:01000060) such as... | depth 10-100 m
GAAGAAAAAGAAACTTAAGTTTAATGTTATAAAGAAAGCAGAGCCGAAGAAAAAGAAACCTAAAACATATACAACAAAAGGTGGAATTAAAGTTGATGTGAAAAAGGCAAGAAAAGCTGGAATTACAGTAAAGGAACAAAGGAAATTTAATGTTATTAGTAAAGAAGCAATGGAAGCTAAAAAAAATCCTCGTCCTGAAATTAAAATGACATCGTTTCCGAAAAAAATTAAATTTAATGTTAAAGGAACACAGGCTACGCAAGAGCAAATTAACGGCTGGGGTGGTAGTGAACCTGCGGCGTATGACTGGACGAAACACCCTGGTTATATAAGAGCATAAATTAAAATATATTTATATTATATAAAATGCCTACATCTAATTTTAAAACAAACAAGCCGTTATACAAACCTGTTAAAAGCGACAAAGCTGGTAAAAAAGGTATGGTCTATGTTAAAGGAAAAGGTGGGGGTAAAAGATTGATTCATTTCGGCGATAGTTCTATGACTGATAAAAAAAAAGGTGCGAGTAAGGCTCAACAGAAATCTTATCTCGCAAGAAGTGCTGGAATACGAAACAAAGAAGGGAAACTAACTAAAAATGATAAAAATTCTGCTAATTACTGGAGTCGTAAAATTAACTGGTAAATAAAAATATATTTATATTATATATATGAAAAAGTCCTGTGGTAATTGCGAAAAAGAAACTGTTAAATTAGGTGGAAAAAAAATAGAAATTAAAAAAGGTGCTTTAAGTAAACAATTAGGAATACCTGAAGAAAAAGATATACCTAAAGGATTATTAACTCGTTTAAATGCTATGAAAGTAGGAGAAACAACAGAATATAAAGGAAAAACTATCAAAATAACTCGTCTGTTAAAACAGAGGGTAAGCCTCGCAATAACTCTAAAAGGTATGAGGGGTGAGAAAAAAGGTAGTGTAAGTAAGACGCACAAGGGCGAAGTTGACTACAGCACAAAAAAAGGAGATAAAGATTTTCATAAAAAATCTCACGACATAAAGAAAAAACGGAAACCATATATGAAGTAATCTATTTTATTATTATTATTTATATTATTTATATATTATTTAATAAATATATATTATTATTTATTATTATGTTAAAAGGTTAAAAGGTTAATGCTTAAATGACAAAGCAACGCAAAAAACAAACTATCAAAAAAGAAGAAAAATATAATTTAAGCTTTAACACTTTAACCTTTTTAATTTAAAAATCAGTTTTTCGCAAAAATATTAATATATTTAGTTATATATGGTATTACACGCAAAAACAGACAAAGGAGCAATCGTAGAATTAATTACCTGCGGACAAGGACATTTAAAAACACAATCATTTTTAGAAGAAGTAGCTACAGGGCAGGTTAAATTAGGCACAACCGACGCATCAGCCGTTAGTGGTGGAGAAGGTGTGGGTATGATTACCGCTGACCCTAATGACCGATTAGGGTGGTTATTTAAAAAGGATATTGCTGGAACTGGGAAATTTAACTACTTTTTTTACGGCGAAGGCAATAAAGCTATTACTTTAGACGATTTAACAAGTCTTAATGCTATTATGACAGTAGATACTTATACTAACACATCAAGTCTACCTTTCTTTATTGTTTATACTAAACCGACTGGAGTAGGGGACGCTGGAGCACCGAGCTTCCCTTATCATAGCAAAATTACTTATAGTTTAACAGCTAACGAACATATAAATTTAGGTGAAAGCATACAGGCATGGTCTATTAATAAACCACCTAATCACCCAGGCAAAAGATTTGTTGAATTTAATACTAAAACAGTATTAGGCACAGGATTAGGCACAGAAGAAATATGGTATATAACTTTACATACCGATTCGGCAGCAGCAGTAGGGACACAGATTTTAACACAAGAAGTCGGCTATTCAGCTTTAGACGATATTAATATAAGACTTAATTTAAAAAGTTAATACGAATTAAATATTAGTTTATAAGGATAAGAACAAAATTGATTTCAAAAAAACGGCAGTTTATATTAACATAAAAAGAAAAGAGAATGGTATTAACAGAAGCACAACGAAAAGCAAATAAGGCAAAATATAGAAATAATAATAAACAAAAAATAGCACAATATAATAAAAAATGGAATTTAGCAAATAAAGAAAAACTTGAAATATATAAAAAACAACATTATTTAGAAAATCCCAGTATATATGTAATAAGTAGATGGAAACGGAGAGGTGTGATAGATACTGATTATGATTTATTATATGAAAATTTTATTAAAGAAACTAATTGTATGATATGCGATAAAGTTTTTAGTAATGATATTGTAATGGATAAAAGGTGTTTAGACCACGAACACAACACAGGTGAAGTTAGATATATTTGTTGTATTTATTGTAATCTATTTATTATCCGTTAAAATCCTGTTTTACCGCCTACTTCGTGATATTTTTTACCATTCATCATAATAAATGCTCGTTTATCTTTTTCTTTCTTACCTTCTTTTTTCTTCTTCATAGGTTTACCATCGTTGCTTACATCAAACAACATTTCTTTTTCAAGTTTCGGTTTAGGTTTACCAGCACACAGATTTTTAACTTTACCTATCTCCCACGGCTGTTTATCTTTACAATCTTCGTCTTCTACTCTTAATGCTCTCGTATTATCCATTTTTTCTTTTTTAGGTTTTAAATATAGATGATGAGCCTTTACTTTATCAATACGAATATCCTGTAGATGATTAAATTTTTTTAATGACATTTATAATATAATGTAATATTATAAATATGTTAGTTAAATTGAGTAGTGATAATCAAACTGACCCTACAAAATTCGCAAATAATTTTAGCGAAGGAATGGTTATAAAACCTTTCTCAAAAATAGCACTTCTAAAAAGTCAAATTACGAGAGTGAATACAGGCAAAAAATTATTAATAAATGCTGGAACTATTTTAAATGTTAGATTTACGCCGTATGATGTTATACGATTAACTTTAAACCCTGGGGCTGATACAACATATACTATTGAAGAATTTTGCGAATATGTCCATACACTTTTACCTGACAATACAGCATGGAACAGAGGTGGGCAATTTGTCGATGTGTCAGCTTTTAGAACAAACGAAACTGATTTAGAGTGGCGGTTTTATTGGCTGGGAATATCGGATAATTATGAATTATTTATGTATGGTAATGAATACTACAAAAGAACTTACTTAACAACTGTTTTAGGAAACGCTATGCCTACAACTTCACCTGGTAATTTAGGTGTAGGAAACAATCAAACTAATATAGGTTCAGCTACAGGTAATTATGCGTGTGGTATAGGGTGGGACTTAAATAAATACACACCACCCCCTAATCAAGCAAATTGTTTCGCCCATAATATGTTAATATCAGGACAAGGAGAAACTCGCACTACTTTTGTTATAGGACAACCTGACCTTAAAGGTTTTAAAGTTATATTAGGAAAGGCTACGGCTGACACAGCTACAAATTATACTGATGCCCCACTCGTAGGAACACCTGCCTACGCAAACCCTGGGCAAGATGTAGGCGATTTTATAACAGCATTTAATTTTAAAGATGATGGTAAATTAGATGTAGATTATTTTAACTGGGAAACAAATGATAAAACAAGAGTAGTAGGAGCCGACCCTTATCAACCTGGAGATATATATGACTTTCACGGAATGGGAACAATAGCGGTGGCGGAAGACCCACGAAGATATTTTTATTTAGTGTGTAATAGAAGGCGAAGTAATGGATTAGCTTACTGGATACCTGGTAAAACTACTCTAACTGCTGGTGATACAGTTATGACTTTAAATGATGCTACAGGTGTAGCCGATAATGTATCTTTAGATAAATTTTATATGACGCATATTAACAGAGATTTAGCGGCGAATGATTTGAGGTTTCTTCAATTAGCTATGGAACGCTTATGGAAGGCAACTGGTTTTAGATATACTTGCGGATATGGTGAAGATGTGAGCGGTGAAGCACAGGCAACGAGTGTTGATAAAGCTGCTGGCGGAGGTGAATTAATTAGTAATGGAGTTAATGAAGTTGTTAAGGGACACACAGGCGACCCTAAAGCGTGGTGTAATGATGCTTTCTTATTAGAAAGATGGACTGCTGCTGCTGTGCCTGGGGCTCAAAGTGATAAAAATGCTGTTTGTAGATTAGCTACTGACGGAATACCTTTAGATACACCATTTTATATAGGATTTTATATTAGACCTGATGATGATACTGCTAAACTCGCTGGGGGAACTAATAGTATGACTATTTTAGGAAGTGATGCTAATTTTGCTACTGCTGTTGATGACCGATTAGTTAAAATATCAATCGCACAGGCTGAAGCGTGGGATTTAGCATTTTACGAACAAGATGGAACAGTAAGACAATTAACTTTATTAGACGGAGGGGCAACACGAATAAGTATAGCATTAGGGACAAACTATCACTTTTCTATGTGTTATATGGGAACTCAAATCGGAACAAATAAAGGACAAATTATATTTAGAATGCTTGACATAGATGCTGGTGTAGAATATAATAATGTCGCTGCTGCTACAAGTATAGGAGCAACTGGCTTACCACCTTTAGCTTATCACGGCGGAATAAAGCCGACAATAACTGCTAATTTCGCTAAATGGTCGTGTGCTTATTATGCTGATTTTAGATTATATCAAAAAAACACAGATTTAACACAACCGATTACCTTATGGGATAATGTCCATGCTGCTTTGGAAAATTACTGGACTTCAGGTGTTAAAACTAATGACTGGTATTGGGGCGGAGAGCTGTTAAATGAAACTATATTACCTTCAGGTTATATGACTGGGGGTGATAATAACATAGATGACAAATATGTAGTGTGTGGTTTACCGAGAAGTGATACAACTATTAGTCAATTCTTTCAACGAGATACTGCTGCTGTGCCTACAGATATTAACTGGTTTGATGCTATAAATATATATTGTCCTGGCTCAACTCATTTACCTAATGGAAGCCGTTTAACTACTTTAGATGCTGGTGCTTATGCTGGTAATGAAGGTGGATTAGTTGAAGTTGATGATATAATGGACGAATTAGTATTTATTGACCCTACACGAGATGCTGATGAAAATGTTTTACAAACAAGAACAGCAGCGATATTAGGTGATGGTGTAGGAAACCCTTATATACAATTAGATTGTGGGTTAAATGATGTTCTTTTAGACAGAGAAACTATTAATGTTGAAATAACAAATTTACCGCATAGAACTTATAATGGAACAAATGGTTCAGTAGATAAAACTATTTATCAAATGCCTTTAGTTGCTGATAAAGAAATAAAAGATAATTTAGAAGTGCTGGAAGTCATACCGCCTACTAAAGTATGGGTTGAATTAAATAATGCTGGTGATATACCATTAAATAGATTAGAAGTTCAATTGAGCGATACAAATGGTGTGAAATTAGATAATAAAATTTATCAACAACCGACAAATATTGTAGTTGAAATTAAAAATAAAAACGAAATAATAAATTAATATATTACTATTATATATAATGAGTTTAAATATAGAAACTACAAGTGATAAACCGAATTTTATTAATTATTTTAGCGACCCCCTTACTCTACCGCAAAACTCGCAAGTTGTTATGACAAAAACTAATGTTGCTATTCCTGTTGTTGTTGCCCCTATAGTTGAAGTGCCTAATATACCTATAGTTGAAAGAGGAACAAGTGCTATTGAAGTAGGGATTGATGGTATTGTTAAACAAATTACTTGGGCGGAATTATATGATGCTGCGAATGCTTTTTTTACAGGCCACCAGTCATTAGATAGATTAAATGCCCCTGCTCGGTTTTTTGACGATAATTATTATTTTTACCCTAATCAACAATTAGTTTTAAGGTGTGAAAATGAAGGCGGAGGAGGAACTACAGAAAAAATGAAAATACCATTTAATAATATTTTAGCAAGAGCTATAGATGGAAAATTCCAGTTTTACAGAGTTGACCCTTCGCCTACTTATGTCAAAGTAGAAGATAATGAATTGACTAATACTGATGATGTTAATATTAATACACCTTTAGTAGATGCGACAGGTGCGAAAATAAAAGGCAAATTCGTTCAATATAATAATGATAAAATGACCGAATTAGGTTTTAATGTTGCTTATACACCGCAAAACATATCTGTTAGAACTGAAAATTATATTAATTGGGACGCTGGTCAAAGTTTAATTAACTGGGTTAAGGACGCAGTTGATAGTCACAAAATAACAAGTGGAGCAGGTGGAGTTAATGTTGCTTTTGCTAATGCTGAAAATACAGCAGGAGGAGATTTTACAATAGACCCTAACGGAGGCTGGTTAACTACTTTGCCTACACACACAGGAGGAACTATGGCGTGGGGTTTAAATATGACAGGCTCTGGTGAAAGAGGACGATTTGACCCTAATTTTTTGGCTGGAGCAGGAACAATTTGCGACGATTATCTTAGTCTTATAGATATAGGATTTAAAATAACCGAAAATGCTGGAGGAAATAAAGTTATTCAAATAATTAATAATTCTACAAAAAATGCCGCTTATGATGGAGCAGGTATAGGTCAAATACCGCAACCTATTTTAGAACCGAGTTTTGGTGTAGAAGAAATAATAAATAATGGAGCAGACCATTTTTTTATACATATGAAGCGAGGTGCTATTGTTAATGGAACAAGTGAATTTATTATTAGTTTATTCGGTGGCGGTGCTACAGCTGTGCCTGATGACGATGATAAATTAATGAAAGTTGCGAGTATAACATTTGGCGGAGGACGATTACAACCTACACTCGTTATGTTAAGTGATAATGTAGCAGGAAATATATTTAATCAAACATCGTTTATAGAAATTACCGCTGAATCAAAAGAACAAGGAAACTATTACGGAAATAATTTTTTAAATAAACAACAAACAGGGGGAACTTTTAATAGAGAAATGTATTTAAAACCTTTATATGAAGGATTTTCAACAGCTATTTTTGATGAAATATTAGATTTTTGGAGAGCGTGGGGATTAGTGTCTAACGAACAATTATGTATTCCTGATACGATACAAGAAGTTTATTTTATAAATAAATCGGTCGGAACAGATTTAATGAGAACCTGGAAAATACCTGTTAATTTAAAAAATTCAAGCAAATTAGTTCAATATATAGTAGGTCAAAGTGATATAACGAAAATATGGGACGCTGGAGGGACTGGAGAAATGATATTAAATCAAGGCTCGGCAATTGCGAATTTACCATCACAACTTCACATAGCATTAGATAATGTAGATTTAAAGAATTTTAATGGAACACTTTTAGGAGGTGTAGCATCACAATTAGGGTTTTCTACAGGACAAAGACCTTCTGTTGATAGAACAATAGGAACTGTGCCTTTACCTGTTGATACTATGACCGAATCAGGAAGCTATTTAATACAATATGAGCCTTTGAATTTAATTTATAGAAATATTAATAACCCTACTAATTTTACATTAAATCAACTACAAGTGGCGATATTTTATTATGATTTTAATACTAATATAAGAATGGCTTTAGAAGCGATTGACGGAATATGTAATTTAGAATTAAATATAAAACAAGGATATTCGCCGAAGAAACCTGAAAATGACTTACTACCATATTAAATGAAAGTAAGCATAAATTATAGATGAATATATAACCTAAATAATGAGTTTAGGATTTAATGATTGGGAAGAGGTCAACAAACAATAAAAGAAAAGTCTACATATTGTATATTATAGTATATATTTTATTTTAATTTTCTAAATCTATTATATATGGATTATATAATTGTTATACCGAGCAAAGGTCGGTTTGATACTATTAATAAAAAAACTATGAAAGTTTTAAGCACCTATAATATAGATTTTGAGAAAGTCTATGTGTTTGTTATTGAAGAAGAGTTCGATAAATATAAAGAAGTTTTACCTGCTAAATGTAATATAGTTATCGGAGTTGATGGTATTAATAAACAGAGAGATTTTATAGGCTCTTACTTCGTGGACGGACAGCCAGTAGTTGCTCTTGACGATGATATATCTGCTCTATATCAATTAGATAAAAACACAGCAGATAAAAACAACAAATTAGAATCATTAGATACATTAATATTAGATACATTTAATAAATTGAAAAAATACGAATTAAATTTAGCATCTATTTACCCTGTTAATAATTATTTTTTTATGCGAAACAAAGAAACAACTGATTTGAGGTTTTGTATGGGTGCTTTTCGCATATATTTTAATAAAAAGCATTTAGAGAAAAGAAAATTCTATTATCTGGAAGATTACGAAACCACCCTTAAATACTATTTGAACGATGGTGGAGTGCTTCGGCTCAACAACATATCGTGCGACGTAAGTTATAAAAGCGGAGGAGGAGGTATAGGAAAACGAAATATTGCTGATAAAAAGAAGGAAGTTATAAGGTTTGTAGATAAATACACGCCTTATTCTAAAGATAAAAAAGAAGGAGAAGAAGTTATGCTTAAAAAAACACCTAAACCTTTAACACTTACGGCGTTGTGGATAGGTGAAAATATAAACCCCATTGTAGAAATTGCGTGGCTTTCATGGATAAAACAAGGATACAATATAAATGCTTATGTGTCAAATATTAATAAAGAAAACCTTAATGACACATTAAAGAAATTCATTAATAAAAAATTATTTTTTAAAAACGCATTAAAAATAATGGAATTTAAAAATGATGATGAAATACTGCCTCTTTCGGATTTATGGCGATATAAATTGCTATATGAAAAAGGCGGCATTTGGATTGATAGTGATATGATTTTATTAGACCAGTTGCCGAATGATGAATGTATCATTACCAGCGAACACACAAAAAAAACAGGTGGTCGTGCGGCTAAATTAGATTATAAACCGAATATAGGAATTTTAAAATTTAATAAAGGTGATGAATTGTTAGGAAAAACAATAAATAGAATAGAAAAATATATGATACTTGATAAACCACAATTTACCGATAATATGAGGTTTTTTGTGGCGGAACTCAAAAAGAAGGAAGACTATAATAAACATATTCTTATGCCTTATTTGACTTGTCCTATACCTTACTGGAATTTTAAAGAAACATATATGCCTATAAATGATTATAGTGTTAAATATGGCGTTGCGTTGCCGAATTTAAATGAAATATTAGATAAAAGTATAGCTGTCCATTGCTGGGAAAACTATTCAATAGGAAATAAATTAGATATAAAAGGTTGTGATGATAAAAGCTTATTCGGTATTATTCGCTCTCATCTTCAGTAGGGCAACCGCAAGTTTCTATATCCCATAACTTACAAATTTTAACACTATAATTATAATTTATCGGCAAAGAACAATCATCACAGAACTCGTCAAAAGTCGGTTTTTCAGTTTGTTCTAAATCATCATCACTTAACCTATCATCATCATTTTTAATAATATCACAACTAACTTTTTTTGTTTTCTTCTTCTTCTCTTCTTCCTGCTTCTCTTCTTCAGGTTCTTTATCTTCGCTTTCTTCTACAACTTCTTTTGTTGTCTTATTTTTACCTCTACCATTTTGACCTATTCTTGCTCTTCTTTGTTTCGGCTTTTGTGCTACAAATGATAATTTTAAGTCATCAAAACTTTCATATCGTTTATTACCTACACAGAAATTATTACATACAATATCTTTCATTCTACTATCATTCGGTGCTATTTTCTTATACTTCCACATAGCTTCATTACGCTTCTTGTGTCGCTCATAACCCTCCGCCGAGAACCGCTCCCCACACTCACCGCACTTGATACAATCATTAGATTTATTTAGTTGTTCTTTGTGTGCCTTATGTTTAGGTGTTTGTATATGCTTAATCCAGTGCTGTTTTGTATAACATTCATAATAACGACTAACTACTTCTTCAGTTTTAATATCTATACCTTCTTTATAACATCTATCACAAAAAAATAAATTATTTCTCTTCATCTCTCTTATATATATATAATATATTTTATCTTTAAGTAAAAAGTGTTAAAACGTTAAAATGTTAAAGCTTAAATTACAATTTGTCAAAAAAAAAAAAAATTTCAAATGCGTAGAATTCATATTTAACGTTTAACGTTTTAACCTTTTAACACTTTTTAACATTTAATAATATATAATAATAATAATTAGATTAATTTAATAATAATAATAATAATAATAATAATAATACATATATACTATGATTTAACGATAAGTTCCAGTATATGTTTCTTCTTCTTCATCTTCACTTGTAGGTCTATCACAATAACAAAAATTACATAGCGTATCATCAAAATCAAAATCTCCTAATGTTTCTGTTGTTTCCATACAACATTCGCATATTCCCA
>TARA_R110002074_G_scaffold379652_1_pt1 | contig 10391 bp, 7 predicted proteins | sample TARA_R110002074 | Tara Oceans TARA_R110002074 (sample SAMEA4397215) | marine metagenome | biome: Polar Biome; feature: [MIX] marine epipelagic wind mixed layer (ENVO:01000061); material: water (ENVO:00002006), including particulate matter (ENVO:01000060) such as... | depth 10-100 m
CCACCTTCACTGACTTTCATGTCCTTTGAGTAGGCGGCAATAAAGAAGTAGAGGATTTCAGTCACTGAACCTGGAGACATGTAGGCTTCAAAGATCTTTTTCACATCTTTGACCACATAGCCAGTTTCCTCCTCAGTTTCTCTTCGGATGCAGTCCTCAGCATTATCCTTATCTAAAAGCCCAGCACACGCTTCGATCATCATGCCTGTTTCATTGCCATTGGTGTAGGTTGGTAGGCGAAACTGACGGGTAAGAATGACGGTTTTATGTTCCTGATTATATAAGAGAATGGTGGCACCATTTCCTCGATCGTAAGCTTCACGATCCTGAGTGACAACCTCGCCATTTTTCTTTGTGAACTGAAAAGTAATTTTCCGAAGCGTGTACCAATTGTCTGAGAGTACTTCGGTATTGGTGATTTTTACGTCTTTGATCATGTTTTGGACTAGTGTTAAAAATAAACCCAGAGTTTTGATCTGGGTTTAAAATGATTTTAAAATTTTTAAACATCGCGCGAAGAGAATAATAACTACTGTTTACTATTTCACCTCTCACCTCTCACTACTTACTTCTTACAAATCTTACAATTTACTTTACTAAGAAGCCTTCAGCGTGATCCACCATTTTTCCATCCAGCGTCATGTATTCGCCCATACAGTCCGCTGTCATGCAGGAGTGAACTGGAAGGATTCCAAGGATGTCACCGACTTTCACTTTCGCTAGGAGTTCATCTGAAGCTTTGATGATACCATGCTCCTGAGAAATGCTTTTGAGGAAGGATTTATCTTCAGGGATAGTCCACCCATTTTCGTTTAGATAAACGACTTCACCGAAGTTTTTCAGGCCATTATCTCCAACCAAAACATCCTTCGCCAAATGAACTCCACCACCATGAACCAAAATTTCCTTGCGGTCTTTTTTGATATCCACTACAGGAACAGCCAAACAAACAGCAATGTCTTCTTTATCACAACCTCCCAATTCAGCTTGCATCAAATCATAAAACACAAAATTTCCTGGTCCCATCTCATCGATATCTCCGAAATCCTCCATCACTGCACAGCCTGGCGTATCTCCAGTTCTGGTAACTAATTTCGGATATTCAGAATTGTATTTATGTTTCAGCATGCTCAATGCATTTCGGGTTTGCTCGTAGAGCGCAGGGATATCTGGCATATAATAGGAGTGGCCCGCATGAAGGTAGAAACCTTTGAAATTGAGTTTGTCAGACTTCTTGGCGATCAATAAAATCTCCTCCATCAAACCGAAATCAGATACTTCTACGCCTGTTCTGCCATAGCCAGCATCGATTTCTATGAAAAAACCTACAGGATACTCTAGTTGCTCAATTAGCATTTGAGCTGTAGCCGCATTGACCAGTTGCACTGAAATGGATTGCTTGGCAGCGATTTTATTAAGTTTAGGGATCTCTAGTGGATTGAAAGGAAAAGCGATGTGAATATTCACCCAACCCTGACCAGCAAGGTATTCAGCCATTTTGATAGAAGAAGCGGTTACTTCAGTGATGTTGTATTGTTTTGCCCAGTCGCCGATTTGGTGAGATTGAGCTGTTTTGAAATGCGGAACAAGTTTCATATCGTGGCGTGCAGCTTTATCAGCCATTCGTTTGATGTTGGCTCGACAGATTTTTTCGTCCAGAAGTAGCGTAGGGGAGGTTATTTGATCGAGGTAGCTCATTCGTTATAATTGAGATTTTAAAAGTTTTATTGAAAGTAAGAAAGATTTACGAAGTGAGAAATACGATTTAAGAGATTCCCGAGGAGTTGAGGTTTGGTTTTGCTCGCAGCGACGCAGCGAAAATTGATTATAAAACTTATGGATAGACTTACAATTTATGGAGATATCAAAACTGAGAATGCCGATTCACTCAGGAGCTAAAGCATTTTGGTTTTAGCCCTGAAAGGGCTGGATATACAAGCGATGGGTGAAGGCCATCGTAATATAAAAGCGTAAATTCCTTAGCCCTGAAAGGGTGTGATTTTTAATTGAATTTGGTTCGATATTTTCCAGAAAAGTATTTTGGCCTTTTTAGGGCAGATCGTCTTATAAATTTCATGTGCGCCATCGCGGGAAATTCGTTAATTCCTTTTAGTATAAATTCAAAAACCTTCGAGGTTCCGAAAACCTCAAAGGTTAAGAAACATGAAATTGCGCCTTTGCGCCGTGGCGGGAGATTTTCAATAAGAGAAATTCTCACCCCTATGCAGGTAACACCGCCAATTCTATTAATTTTGTCACCCAATATATACGGCTGAAATTGGCCTAAATAGCATTCTTAATTGCCTCAAAACCTTCATGGAAGCAAAGAAAATACGGAGCACCTTTATTGAGTTTTTCCAATCCAAGCAGCATCACTACGTTCCCTCATCACCGATTGTGGTCAAAAATGACCCAACCTTGATGTTTACAAATGCGGGAATGAACCAATTTAAAGACGCATTTCTAGGTAATGAAATCGCCAAATATTCCCGTGTCGCCAATTCTCAGAAATGCCTTCGCGTAAGTGGAAAGCACAATGATCTCGAAGAAGTGGGAGTGGATACCTATCACCACACCATGTTTGAAATGCTGGGCAACTGGTCTTTTGGAGATTACTTCAAGAAGGAAGCGATCGAGTGGGCTTGGGAGTTGTTGACTGAAGTTTACGGTTTGGAAAAAGACAGATTGTACGTTTCTGTTTTCGAAGGTGACACTGGCGATAACTTAGGTTTGGATCAGGAAGCCTATGATCTATGGAAGGCTATCGTGCCTGAAGATCGTATCATCATGGGTTCCAAAAAGGACAATTTTTGGGAAATGGGTGATGTAGGACCTTGCGGTCCTTGTTCCGAGATCCATGTTGACTTAAGATCGGATGCTGAGCGTGCTCTAGTAGCAGGTAAGGATTTGGTGAATAACGATCACGAGCAAGTAATCGAGATTTGGAACTTGGTATTCATGCAGTTCAACAGAGTTTCTGATGGATCGTTGAAGCCTTTGCCGGCAACGCACGTAGATACAGGGATGGGTTTTGAGCGTTTGGTGAGAGCTATTCAGCACAAATCTTCCAATTACGATACAGATTTATTTGCACCATTCTTGGCAGCTTTGGCTAAGAAATCAGAAAAGGTGTACGGCGAAGATTTGCCTACGGACATAGCTTTCCGTGTGATTGTAGATCACATTCGTGCGATTTCATTTACTATCGCTGATGGGCAACTGCCTTCCAACAATAAGGCTGGCTATGTGATTCGTAGAATACTGAGAAGAGCGGTTCGTTATGGATATACCTTCTTAGGTTTCCAGGAGCCATTTTTATATGAATTGACAAGTTTGATTGCTGATAATTTCGGAGATATTTTCCCTGAAGTGAGACAGCAGCAGGAGTTTATAGCCAAAGTGATTTTCGAAGAGGAGACTTCTTTCCTTCGTACGTTGGACAATGGCCTGAAAATGCTCGATCAGATTAAAGCTGAATTGAGTGAAAAAGGCGAAAAAGTAATTCCAGGAAAAACAGCCTTTGATCTTTACGATACCTTCGGATTTCCGCTGGATCTGACTTCTCTGATCGCACGTGAAAGCGGACTTTCTTTAGATGAAAAAGGATTTACGCTAGAAATGGAAGCTCAGAAAACCCGCTCCCGTGCGGCTTCAGAATCCGAAACCGGAGACTGGGTGATTTTGAATGAGGATAATGGGGTTGAGTTTGTAGGATATGATTTCCTTAAAGCGCATGCTCAGATCATCAAGTATCGAGTTATTTCTGATAAAAAAGGCGACAAATACCAATTGGTTTTGGACAAAACACCTTTCTACGCTGAATCTGGTGGACAGGTAGGAGATACAGGTTGGTTAATTTCTGAAACTGAAAAAGTCAAAGTAATCGACACTAAGCGAGAAAATGATCTGATTGTTCATTTTGTAGAAAAACTTCCAGCTAATCCAGAAGCGCAGTTCGGTGCTGAAGTAGATGCTGAAAAGCGCTTTATGACGGAGAACAACCATACTGCTACGCACTTACTTCAGTCTGCTTTGAAAGAAGTATTGGGTGATCACATACAGCAGCGTGGTTCCTTGGTGAATCAGAACTTGCTTCGCTTTGATTTCTCTCATTTCAGCAAACTTTCTGATGAGGAGATTTCTCAAGTGGAGGATATTGTGAATGAAAAAATCAGACAAAATATCCCTCTTTCTGAGCAAAGGAATATGCCAATTGAAGAGGCTAAGAAACAAGGAGCAACAGCGCTTTTTGGAGAGAAATATGGTGACTTCGTCCGTGTGATTACTTTCGATAAAGATTTCTCTGTGGAACTTTGTGGAGGAACGCACGTACCTCAAACGAGTAAAATTGGCTTGTTTAAGATTATTTCTGAGGCATCGAGTGCTTCAGGCGTTCGTAGAATCGAAGCAATCACGGCTAAGTCTGCTGAGGATTATTTCCGCAAGCAGGAGAGTTTGGTGAAGGAAATTCAGGAATTGCTGAAGAATCCTAAGGATCTCATGAAGTCAATCGAATCTTTGCTTCAAGAGCGAAATGACTTGAAAAAAGAGATTGATTCCTTACACATGGAGAAAGCTTCAGGTGTAAAAGTGGAATTACTAAAGCAGTTTGTGGCGAGTGATGGGATCAACACCCTCATCGCACAAGTGGAATTGCCAAATGCAGATTCCTTGAAGAAGCTGGCGTATGAGTTGAAAAATGAAACTGCAAATGCTTTCGTGATTTTGGCTGCCAAAATTGAAGATAAGCCTCAGATCGCAGTGATCATAGACGAAGAGCTGATTACTGGCAAGGGTCTAAATGCTGGGCAAATTGTAAGAGAATTAGCTAAAGAAATTCAAGGCGGCGGCGGTGGACAGGCATTTTTTGCCACTGCAGGAGGAAAAAATCTAGCTGGACTAGAAAATGTAGTGGCCAAAGCCAAGGAGTTATATCTTTAGAAAATAGAAAAACACGCGCGGATGCTAAGTGAAGAATTAAAGAATAAATATCAGTTGGTCATCGGTCTTGAGGTGCATGCGCAGCTTATGACTGAGAGTAAAATGTTTGCTGCGGATGCTAATCAGTATGGTGAAGCGCCCAATACGCAGATATCAGTGATTACCCTTGGTCATCCGGGCACTTTGCCTAAGGTCAATAGGAAAGCTATTACCTATGCCATCAAGATGGGATTGGCATGTAATTCTGAGATTACTCGACACAATGTCTTTGCGCGAAAAAATTACTTCTACCCAGATCTTCCAAAAGGCTATCAGCTTACGCAGGACAAAGGACCAATCTGTGTAGGAGGAACTGTACCGATTCAGCTACCTGATGGAACCAAAAAGGAAGTGATCCTCAACCGTGTTCACATGGAAGAAGATGCTGGAAAATCCATCCACTTGGCAGAAGAGGTTGATACCTTGGTTGATTTCAACCGTGCTGGTACGCCTTTGATAGAAATAGTAACTGAGCCAGACTTACATAGTCCAGAGGAAGCTTATACGTTCTTGGCTGAAGTGAAAAAGCTGGTGAAATACCTAGATGTCTGCGATGGCAATATGGAAGAAGGTTCTCTTCGCTGTGATGCCAACGTCTCTGTGATGCTGAAAGGTGCGTCAGAACTAGGTAAAAAAGTGGAAGTGAAAAACATGAACTCTTTCCGAAACGTGTTTCGTGCCATCGAGCATGAGCATGAGCGTTTGATCGGACTGATCGAGCAAGGGATAGAAGTCATCTCTGAGACAAGAACTTTTGATGCAAATACAGGGCTTACAGCCAGTATGCGTACAAAAGAAGACCTGAATGATTACCGTTATTTCCCTGAGCCGGACTTGAGTCCTGTAGTGGTTTCTGACGAGTGGTTGAATTCCGTGAAAGCTACCATGCCTATCTTGCCTAGAGATCTTCACAAGAAGTTTGTGGAAGAATTTGGCTTGCCGCATTACGATGCTAGCTTTTTAACGGAGTCCAAAGATGTTGCAATGTGGTTTAATGAGCTTTGCAGCAAAACCCAAAACTATAAAGCCGCGTCTAACTGGATGATGGGGCCTGTAAAGTCATCCTTGAATGAGCAATCTCTTCACATGGATGATTTTCCAATCAGTACAGATTCTTTCGTAGCGCTGATAGCTTTGGTAGATGACGGTAAGGTGAGTTACACCGCAGCCTCACAGAACTTGTATCCTGAAATGCTGAAGAGTACTACGGAAAGTCCACTTGAAATAGCTCAAAGACTTAATTTGATCCAAGAAAGTGACGAGTCGTCTCTGAAGCCGATAGTGGAGGAAGTTTTGGCAGCTAACGCGGCTAAAGTGAAAGAATATAAATCAGGTAAAAAAGGCTTGATGGGCTTGTTTATGGGACAAGTGATGAAAAAATCCCAAGGAAAAGCAGACCCTAAAGTCGCAACAAAATTATTGACAGAATTATTAGAGAATTAATCCATGCTGAATCGAATGAACGGAATCGTTTTACTTGTGCTCTTATCATTTTTCTCCTGTGAGGAAAAGCAAACAAACGATGGAAAAGTCAAAATATCAGGAACCATAGAAAATGCCCGTGAAGGAGCTGTGATATTATCACAATTCACCGAGAGCCGTCCAAAAGTTTTGGATACGCTTCAGTTGGATAACAAGGGGAAGTTCAGCTATGAAGTTGATGTGAATTCTCCTACGTTCTATGAATTAAATTTCTATGGAGAAAAGCTTGTTCGTTTAGCGCTGTTCAAAGATGATGTGAAATTGGATTATGACTTTGCTAATCCGGAAAGCCTTGTAATTGAGGGTTCTAAGGATACACAGGAAATGCTGAAAATCGAGGAATTGATGGAAGCATACCAAACCAAAGTAAATCAGCTCAATGAGGCCTACTACAAGGCTATGGGTGATAATGATACAGAAACCATCAAGCAGATACAGATTGATGCAATGGCGCTGGAAAGTAACCAGTCCACTGAGGTGAAGAATGTAATCAACAGCATGGGAGACAGTTTTGCTTCCCTTGCAGCTATCGGGTTATTGAATCCAAAGAACGAATTTCAGTTTATGGATAGTTTGGTAGCTAAGCTTGATGAGAAGTATCCTGATACAAAAACAATCATTCAGCTAAAGCAGCAGTTGGATGATATGAGAGCGCTTTCAATGGGGCAAATCGCTCCAGAAATTGAGCTTCCAAATCCTGCTGGAGAAACGGTAAAGCTTTCTGATTTGCGGGGAAAATATGTAATGATAGATTTCTGGGCTGCTTGGTGTAAGCCTTGTCGCGAAGAGAATCCTAATGTGGTAAAGCTTTATAGTGAATATAAAGATAAAGGATTCGAGATCTATGGCGTTTCACTTGATCGCACCAAAGAGGCTTGGGTTGATGCTATCGCAGAAGATGGCTTGACTTGGCCTCAGGTATCGGATTTGCAATATTTCAACTCTGCTGCTGCAGAGCTTTATCAGATTTCTGCTATTCCAGCTACTTACCTGATTGATCCAGATGGAAAGATCATCGGTAAAGATCTTCGCGGGCCTAGCCTTAGAGCTAAGTTGCAAGAGATTTTTGACTAATAGGAACCTTGATTAGTACATCAAAAAAGCCTTCTGATTTTTTCAGAAGGCTTTTTTGTGGATAAGAAATATGAAAGGAAGGAAGAAAAAGTACCAAACAGTCCTTCCTTTAAAAATCGAGTCACCGAAAAAGGAATAGTAAAAGTTGTTTATCACCCAAGACAAATCTACTGAAAAGATTCAAAAGAAAAACAACCTTTAAATTATTCTTATTTAAGTTAATATTAATTTTCCCTGATATAGAGGTAATATTCTGTGAAAATTATCATTTCATTAAGAAATGAATTATTTAGCTATTTTTTCATAGCTGGCAATCACTCCTCTTACCATCGCAGAGCTGAAACCCTGATGCTCCATTTCATTTAATCCTACTATGGTGCAACCCTTTGGCGTTGTTACCTTATCAATCGCAGCTTCAGGATGTATGTTCTTTTGGATCATAAGCTCAGCGGCACCTTTGACTGTTTGATTTACGATTTTGCTTGCTGTGACTGAGTCAAATCCAATTTGAATTCCGCCTTGGATCATTGCTCTCATAAATCTCAATACATAAGCAATTCCGCAGGCACCCAACACAGTTGCTGCCTCCATTAGACTTTCGTCGATAGGAATTGTAAATCCTATTCCATTAAATAGTTCAGTCACTAAGTTGACTTGGTCTGCATTTGCATTTTGAGAGCATACGCAGGTCACAGACTCCTGAATGTCCGCTGCAATATTTGGCATTGCTCGAAATGCAATACTAGTAGGATCAATCACCTGGTACATTTCTTCAAGTGAAATTCCAGTAGCTAAGGAAATAATGATTTGCTTTTTAGGATCAAGAGCAGGATTGATTTCGTTTAGAATGGGAGCGACGTTATAGGGCTTTACACCCAAGATGATGATGTCAGCATTAGCTGCTGCAGAGATATTGTCACTTTGGACATTTACGCCTTTTTCCGCAAAATCACTCAGGCTTTCCACGTGTCTCTTGGTAAGTGTAAGATTCTTTGGATCAAAATCAGCACGTCCCAATAGACCATTTGCAATGGAAGCTCCCAGATTACCACAGCCAATGATGGCTATTTTTACTTTCGAAATCATAGAAAATATAATTATTGATTGGATTTGTTGATTAAAGGTAAACAAAAAGGCTGTTTTTGTGCGAAATCATAAAATATTATGCAGGTTTTATCATTCAGCTCCAAATTGATATTTAGTCAGGTTACGATAATTTTTTGCCACCATTTTAGCTTGTATTAAGGATTATGGGCTGGCTAAAGCTTGAAGAACTTACGTTTTTGATCATGCTACTAAGCACATTGAAGAAACACTCTGATTAGAGTTAGGTTTTAGTTTCTGAATAAAGCTTAATCAATGGTTATTGAACTAAAAGGATGATTTTTTTATCTATTGAAAAAACAAGCCATAGTTTGATTAGGAATAATAGCTTTCTTGCAGCCTATTTGAACGGTTATGATGAAGAAAATATTATTGCTGATGCAATTGCTGATTATTTCTCAGTTAGCGCATTCACAAATTAACATGGAAGACTCTACGGTCCGAACAACTGCTTATTGGGAAATGAATGAAATGAATTCCTACCAAATAACTCTTGAGTCTTTTGATATTATCGGGCTTGATACGAGTAATTGGAATAGAATAGACTATGTGGTGGATATGAAGATTTTGGATAGCACAGAGACCAATTATGAGGTTTCATGGACTTATAGAGATTTTAACCTAGATCTGGGAGAAAGGGATTCTGCTTACCAAACTTTGGTGGAAAAGATGATGACGATTTCGGAGGGTTCATTAGTGAGCTTTAGAACTGATGAATATGGTGCTTTTCAACAAGTGACAAACTGGGAGGATATAAGTGAGTTTTATAGAAAAGGTGGCGATACACTTAAGTCCATGTTTGGTAATATTCCTCAGATTAATGAGATGATAGATATGACCTTCACAAGTTATAGAAGTAAGAATTCTATTGAATCACAGAGTATAAAGGATGTTTTGCAATTTCTAAATTTTCATGGTGGTGAATATAAGCTTGGAGAAGAGTTGTCTGGGATAATAAACTCTTCAAATGTATTGGGGAAGAATAGGCTTGAAACACAGGTGAACGTTTTATTGGACGAGATTTTTATAGAAGATAATGACTATAGAATAGTATCATTTTCTGAAGCTAATTCTGAACAATTGATTTCAGAAACTGAATTGGTATTGAAAACTATGATGCCAAATGCTACCGAAGCAGATATCGAGCAGGTAATGGAAGAAATTGGAGTGCCTACCAATACTGTAGAAAATGTGTCTGTGATTCATGGGTGGGGATGGCCAATTTTTTCAAAAGAAATAAGGAATCTTGGATCCAATCAGAAAATCAAAGTAGAAATCCGCACGATAGAAATTCTATAAAACTTGTTCTGGAATACCATTTGCATTTTTTCAGGGTTAAAAGACTCAAAAGTCTTACCTTCGTCACCTTAGATAGAATCCCTTTTTGATGCCAAAACTTATTCGAATCACCACCGTTCCTATTTCCCTGAAATTATTGCTTGCAGGGCAAATGAAGTATATGAAGGAGCAGGGGTGGGATGTGCTGATGGTAAGTGCCGATGGTAGAGAAATTCCTCAGGTAGTCCGCGCCGAAGGTGCACGGCATGAAGTCATACCATTTACGCGTAAAATCACTCCTTTTCAAGATCTTAAATGTCTGTGGAGACTATATCAGCTGATCAAACAAGAGCAGCCTGATATTGTGCATACACATACCCCAAAAGCAGGATTGTTGGGGATGATTGCTGCAAAATTCGCTGGAGTCAAAGTCAGAATCCATACGCTTGCAGGAATTCCGTTTATGGCGGCTG
>TARA_R110002074_G_scaffold70810_2_pt1 | contig 10375 bp, 13 predicted proteins | sample TARA_R110002074 | Tara Oceans TARA_R110002074 (sample SAMEA4397215) | marine metagenome | biome: Polar Biome; feature: [MIX] marine epipelagic wind mixed layer (ENVO:01000061); material: water (ENVO:00002006), including particulate matter (ENVO:01000060) such as... | depth 10-100 m
GACGATAATAAGATGTATCAGAACAACGCTTTGTTTACGGGTAAGCATCCTGACACTGGAATTGAATACGTCAACGGGGTTAAGAAAGACACGAGTGGCATTGCTGGTCTTGGTTCCGAGGAGCAATATGAGTTAAACTTGACTGGCGGCACGGGCACCCAGTTAACTGATGTTGGCAACACTGGCCTTGCATCCCTAGACGGAGGCACGGGAGACACTGGGACTGGAGACACTGGGACTGGAGACACTGGGACTGGAAACACGGGCATTGCAAGCACGTTAACGCAAGAGCAGTTGAACGCTATAACGGGCAACACTGCTTTGGATGTGAATGCGTTAACTACGAGTCAAGCGGATGTAGTTACGGGCACAAATGTTAACACGAATCAAACGACTTCTGTTACGAATGCCCAAACCAATAGTGACGGAACGATTACAGGAACGGATGTTGTTACGGGCAACACTGTTACTGTTTCACCAGAAGCAAATACAACGTTTGATCAATTTGGAAATCTTGTAAATGTTGATAAAAAAGATATCGAGGTAATAGATGACTATGACTCTGCGCTAGACATCAATCAAAATATTGACACGCCTATTACGGCAGATCCTAAAAAAACAGCGGTTGAAATTTTAAATATTGCGGAGGGAGAGGGAGAGGCGCAAGGTCTTCCTGTTTCTAACTTCACGGCCCCTACGGGTCAGGCAGCGTTTCTACCTATGTCTATGAGCCAGCCTGATCCAAATCAAGTGTTAGAGCAGCAGACGAATAGTTTGTTGGTTAATGCGTTTGGTGGTGGGCTTGCTTCGTTTGGTGGATACGGTGGTGTAAACTCTGGGTACTCTGCGTATGGCACGATGCCTACTGTACGTGGACCGGGGAGCTATGGTTTTGCGGGGACGCAAAACTTTAGAACGGCTCCTCAATCTTATGGCGGAGGATACGACCCATCTACACTAACGGGTAATTTACAGCAGGCTCCCATGGCGTCTGAGGATTTGTTATCACAAGAGGCATCCTTTAACCGATGAACTTACAAGCGTTACCCGAAGAAGCGTTAAAGGAGATCCTTGCGCTTACTGAGGCCAAGAAGCGTCTTGACTTGCAGGACAAGGCGCAGAATTTGTTCATGCCTTTTGCGCATCATGTGTATGAGAATTTTATTGAGGGCAGGCATCACCGTGTGATTGCGGAGAAGCTGGAGCGTGTGGCTCGTGGTGAGTTGAAGCGGTTAATTATTAACATGCCGCCGCGTCATTCCAAGTCTGAGTTTGCCAGTTTTTTGATGCCAGCATGGTTTTTGGGCCGTAATCCTAAACTAAAGATTATTCAGGCTACCCATAATACCGAGTTGGCAGTACGATTTGGTAGGAAGGTGCGAGATTTAATTGATGATCCTGCGTATAAAGAGATATTTCCTGACACTCACTTGAAGGAAGACAATAAGGGCGCGGGTAAGTGGCAGACCAGTTCTGGTGGTGAGTACTTTGCTGCGGGTGTTGGTGCTGCGGTAACTGGTCGTGGTGCGGATTTATTTGTTATTGATGACCCTCACTCGGAGCAGGATGCTTTGAGCGAGAGTGCGTTTGACAATGCGTATGAGTGGTACACATCTGGTCCTCGTCAGCGTCTTCAACCGGGTGGTTCGATTATAATTGTTATGACTCGGTGGGGTAAGAAGGACCTTACGGGCCGATTATTAGCGGCACAGGGTAACGATGTGATGTCTGATCAGTGGGAGGTGGTGGAATTTCCTGCTATTATGCCTTCAGACGATCCGTTATGGCCTGAGTTTTGGGGAAAAGACGCATTATTGTCGATTAAGGCGTCATTACCTGTGGCAAAATGGAATGCGCAGTGGCAGCAGACGCCAACTGCGTCCGAATCGGCTATAATTAAGCGAGAATGGTGGAATGACTGGGATGTTGAGACGATTCCGCCGATAGATTACATTGTTCAGGCGTATGATACGGCGTTTTCCAAGAAAGAGAGTGCAGATTACAGTGCGATTACGACTTGGGGCATATTTAAGCCCGAAGAGGGTGGCCCTGACCATATAATCTTGTTGGATGCGCAGCGTGGGCGGTGGAATTTCCCTGAATTAAAGGAAGTTGCCTATGAAGAACACGAATACTGGGAACCAGACATGGTATTGGTCGAAGCGAAAGCGACAGGTACACCGCTCATTGACGAGTTGCGGCTTCGTGGTATTCCAGCCTTGGGCTTTGCTCCGGGCAAAGGATCTGATAAGGTGTCGAGGATGCACATGGTTGCCCCCTTGTTTGAGGCGGGGATTGTTTGGGCACCGAAGGACAAAAAGTTTGCAGATGAGGTAATTGAAGAGGTTGTTTCATTTCCTTATGGCGATAATGACGATTATTGTGATAGCATGACATTAGCTTTGATGCGTTTTCGCCGTGGCGGGTTTATTTCGCTAGAGAATGAAGACTACGGGGATGATTATCCTCAACGTAAACGGGAGTACTACTGATGGCTATTGCCCCACGTATGAATACAGAACCAAGTGATCTTCCCATGGTTGAGGTCCCTGTTCAGGAGATGCCTGACTTTTCTGGTGGTGCGGAGGTTCTTCCTGATGGTCAGGGGGGAGCAATGATACAGGCGTTGATAGCGGAGGCCGAGGCTGGCCCGGAAGAGGTGGTTGAGCACAACGCTAATCTATGTGAGTATTTAGAGGACGGGTATTTAGGCGAGATATCGTCCGAGTTGAGGGCTTCGTATCAGGATGATTTAGAGTCTCGTTCTGAATGGGAAGAAGCGTACACCAATGGTTTAGATCAGTTGGGTATTAAGCACGAGGAGCGTACACAACCGTTTCAGGGTGCTTCCGGGGTTACACATCCGTTGATATCGGAGAGTGTCACTCAGTTTCAGGCACAGGCGTACAAAGAATTGTTACCTGCGGGTGGGCCAGTGCAGACTCAGGTGCTGGGTTTGCAGGATGCGCAGCGTGAGGAGCAGGCGGCTCGTGTTAAGGACTTCATGAATTATCAGGTCATGGAGGTTATGGAAGAGTTTGATCCTGACATGGATCAGTTGTTGTTTTATTTACCCTTGTCTGGATCTACGTTTAAGAAAGTGTATTACGACGAGGGCAAGCAACGGGCTGTATCTAAGTTCGTTCCTGCGCAGGATCTTGTTGTTTCATACATGGCTTCTGATTTACAGACGGCTCCTCGTGTTACTCATGTTTTACGGATGGACGCTAACGAGGTTCGCAAGCTACAGGTTTCGGGGTTTTATAGGGATGTGGAGTTATCTAATTACGATGAGAATGAAGACGAGGTTCGTCAAAAGATAAACGAGATTCAGGGTACGTCAAAGACGTACATGGATGATGTGTTTACGATACTAGAGATGCACGTTGATTTAGATCTTGAGGGATTTGAGGACATGTCTCCGGAGGGAGAGCCTACAGGTATTGCGTTGCCATATATTGTATCCTTGGACGAGGGTTCGGGTGATATTTTGTCTATTCGTCGTAACTTTGAGGAGGGCACGGGCCTAGCCAAGAAGACGCAGTATTTTGTTCACTATCGTTTTATGCCGGGTTTAGGGTTTTATGGCTTTGGCATAATACATATGATTGGTGGTCTTGGTCGTGCAGCGACGAGTATCTTACGCCAGTTAATTGACGCGGGTACTCTTGCTAACCTTCCTGCGGGATTTAAGGCTAGGGGTGTACGAGTTCGTAACGATGACGAGCCTTTGCAGCCGGGTGAGTGGCGAGATATTGACGCTCCGGGGGGCAACATCCGTGATGCAATTATACCACTACCGTATAAGGAGCCATCCGCTACATTAGGCCAGTTGTTAGGTGCCTTGGTAGATGGCGGTAGACGATTTATTTCCCTTGCTGACCAACAGACCGGGGATGGCAACAATGCTGCTCCGGTGGGCACCACGGTGGCTCTTTTGGAGCGTGGCATGAAGGTGATGTCGGCTATACACAAGCGGCTGCACTATGCACAGAAGACAGAGTTTCGTATTCTGGCTAGAATCTTTAGGGACAACTTACCGCAAGAATATCCGTATGATGTGTCTGGTGCGGAGCGCACTATTATGGCGCAGGACTTTGACGGGCGTGTAGATGTTATTCCTGTTAGTGATCCAAACATATTCTCTATGTCTCAGCGAGTAACGCTGGCGCAATCTCAGTTGCAGTTGGCGCAAGCCAGCCCTCAGATGCATAACTTACATGCTGCGTATCGTCGTATGTATCAGGCTCTTGAGGTGCAGAACATAGACGAGATACTACCTCCTCCTCCTGAACCGCAGCCTATGGACCCGTTGATTGAAAACGCTAGGGCGTTGACGGGTGAGTTGTTGAGGGCGTTTCCGGAGCAAGACCACGATACGCACATTGAGATACACTTGATGTTTATGGCTACGCCTTTGGTGCAAACATCACCGCAGGTTATGGGTACGTTTTATGGTCACTTGCAAGAACATGTGTCGATGAAAGCGTTGAACATGGTTTTGACACAGATCCAGACGTTAATTACGCAAGTTGAGATGAAGGTGCAGAACGGAGAGCTTGATGCGATGCAAGCGCAGCAACAGATCCAACAGGTACAGCAGCAAATGCAGGACCCGAACGAGCTTAGTAGGTTAGTTGTTTTGCAGGAGAAGGACTTGTTGGCGGAGTTAATGCCTCGCATGTTGCCTGCTCCTAGTGATCCTATGGCTGATCCTCTTGTGCAGATTAGGATGCAGGAACTTGATATTAAGCAGAAGGACTTGCAGCGTAAAGCTCTGGAAGACTCTGCTCAGATTGATCTGGAGAATCAGCGTATGGAGCAACGTGCTATTACCGATTCTGCTCGTATTGAGAGTCAAGAAGAGATCGCGGATGATCGCAATACTGTGAACCGTGAGCGGATTGACGTTCAACGCGAAGCGATGCGCCGAAGAAACTAACATCTCATGATTGAGGTTGTCACTGCGATAACTATGGCCTCAAATGCGTTTTCCGCACTCAAGAAGGGTATGCAGGTCGGCAAGGACTTGCAGGACATGGGTAAGCAGCTTTCCCAGTGGGCAGGCGCGATGTCTGATTTAGACTTCTTGGAGAACAAGAACAAGAACCCCAGTGTGTTTCAGATATTAGGGGGTGGGGTCGAGAGTCAGGCGATGGAGATCTTCGCTGCGAGGAAACGCGCTTCCGCAATGAGATCCGAATTAAAAGACTATATATCAGTAGTTTACGGACCGTCCCACTGGGAGGAACTCCTGTCAATCGAGGCAGAAATCCGAGTTCAGAAACGGGAAAACGAGTACAAGAGACTTGAGATGGTACAGAGCATCAAAGAGTGGGCGGCTGGAATAACCTTGTTTTTTGTGCTAGTAGGTGGTTTGTTTGCGTTAGTTTGGCTAATGATGATTTAAAGGTGAGAGATGGCTATAACTGTTACTGAGGTTCCGCAAAACCAAGCTGATGCGGGAAAAGTATTAAGAGAACAATACGGTTTGGAGCAAAAAAACTCCTTGCCTTTTGCTCCAACGTTTTCTCCAGTGGGTCTTGCTAGTTTGTATGGCAAGATACCTACTAACATGCGTTTGTTGGTAGAGAATTTAATGGGTAAAAAAACTCCTATTACGGAGGATGATTTTACAAATGAAGAATTACTACAAATGGTAACTGACTTAGAAAAACAAGGTGATGGACAACCCGGAACAAGAGTCGCAATTAATTCTTACGGGGATGTGCCAAGAGGTGTGGTTGATGCGTCTTATTTAGATTCTATTCGTAAGTCTTTTACTGACCCGCAATATAATGTGGCTACTAGCTTGGGAAAATATGCTGCGGAAACCTTACAGGACGGATACAATATAGAAGACACTTACAACTTTAATCGAAAAGAACGGGATCTTCCCATGGACCTCCCTTCTATGCTAAAACGGATAAGGTTTTCTCCAGAACTAGCAGGAGAATATTTAGCCAATGCACTAGGGACTCCTTCAAGGGATGTAGATATTAAACTGAGAAAGAAGTAAGGGTGAGACATGGCAGCAACTTCTTTAGATGACTGGAAAGTTCTCCCGCGACTGATGATGTTGGCGGTGACGATACTTACATATCAAGCGGTGCATTGGTTTATGGCACTTCCTGACCCGTCCGTTGCGCAAAGTGGTCTTGTAAGCGTTTGTATGGGTGCTTTTACAGGGTGCTTTGGTATATGGATGGGTAAAGAGGCCACTAGCACCCCTGCTCCTAAACCGAAAGTGTTAGACAAATGAGATGGAAACTATATTGGCGTTCGTTCTCATCGTTACGATGGATGAGAGGGTTTATGACATGGGTAACGGGTTGGCTGTTTTTCGTGACATCTACCGTTGTGAGCAGTTTGCAACGGCTATTGAGAAAACTGCGAACAGCACTTTCGTGGGTAACAGGGTTTTTTACGAGAACAAAGAAAACCTCACCCAAGCCAAGTGCCTCCCCCAATTCGTCCCACAAAAAACAAAGTTCTGGGACTAAAAGGAAAATAAAATGATTACATTATTAGGAAGTTTGTTAGGGTTCGGTACTTCTTTTTTACCTGAAGTATTAAACTTTTTCAGAGCGGGTCAGGACCACAAGCACAAGTTGGAGTCTATGCAGCTTGAGATGGAGTTGATGACCAAGCGCAGTGAGTTGCAGCTTAACATTATGGATAAGCAGGCGGAGATTAAAGAGACAGAGGGGCTGTATAAACATGATAGCATGGACGCAGGAGGTTTTATCAACGCACTACGAGGTAGTGTCCGTCCTGTCATCACTTATGTTTTTTTTGGCCTTTTCATTGCCATCAAGATAACGGCGATAGTTGCGTTGATGAACTCAGGTAACGACTTGGGTAGATCGTTGTCTTTGATTTGGGACGATCAAACCGCGGGATTGTTTGCGGCTATTATGAGTTTCTGGTTTGGTGGTAGAGCAATTTCTAAATACATGAAGGTGAAGACATGAAGGTAAAAACGGACCCTAAGACACCCCGGTTAGGCGCGGGAAAATTTTTTCAACTTCCATACCAAAGAAAAATATCCACAGGTCTAGGTCAAAAAAAATCAATGCCTGTTGGCCCTCCGATTAAGGCTCAGTCTATGCCTATCACAAAGTATGAAGGCCAAAGAAAAACATTGCGTAATTTTAAAGGAACTTTTTAACGTGGCGTATAAACTTGGGAATAAAAGTAAAGAGAAACTTGAGGGCGTGGACGAGCGTATGCAGGCTGTTGTTCGTGCGGCTATTGGACAGACTTCTCAGGATTTCAGTGTGATTTGTGGACTTCGGACTCGCAAAGAGCAAGAAGCCTTAGTCGCTAAAGGGGCTTCAAAAACAATGAACTCCAAGCATCTTGACGGGAATGCCGTCGATCTCATGGCGTGGATTGATGGCGGGAGATGGGAGTTGAATCTTTACGATGAAATAGCGGATGCTATGAAAGCTGCTGCGATTGAGTGTGGTGTAGCCGTTAAGTGGGGGGCCGCTTGGTCTGTGGGGGATATCCGTAATTGGGAAGGAACCATGGAAGAGGCTATGAATGCGTACATAGATTTAAGACGATCTCAGGGGCGCAGACCATTTATCGATGGACCTCACTTTGAGTTAATGGAAGGTTAATAATGGACGTTGTCGAATGGGCAAAGTACCTGTATAAGCGAATTGAAGAGCGTCAAAAGGATCTAGGAGAGGCTCTTTCTCACGGTTCTGTAAAGGACTGGGAGCAGTACAAGATGACGGTGGGAGAGATACGAGGACTCTCTTTTGCCCGTGAAGAAATCAAGTCCTTGCTGGAGAAAAACGTAGACGATGTCGAAGACTTTATATCTTCCTGACCACGTTGCGCAGAAAATGAATAAAGACAAGGAGTCGGCAACCGCCGAGTCTACGCCTTTAGATACTGCGTATGTAGATGCCCAAGCACGGGTGTTAGAACCTTCTCTTCTGGAAAAATCGCTACTCGAACGTCTCCCGCAACCGACAGGTTGGCGGGTTTTAGTTATGCCATATCAGGGCAAAGCTGTGACTAAGAGTGGGTTGCATATTCCGGATGAGATTAGGGAACGCGAGTCAGTGGCTACAGTGGTAGCGTATGTGATGAGGCTAGGACCCTTGGCGTATAAGGACCCGGACAAGTTCGGTCCTGATGCAAAGCCTTGGTGTGAGGAGGGGCAATGGGTATGCATTGGTCGGTATTCCGGTTCTAGGTTTAGGATTGATGGCGGGGAGGTCCGCATCATCAATGATGATGAAGTGATAGCTACAATATTGGAGCCTGATGATGTCCAGCATGTCTGAGGAAAAGGTAGAACTAGAGGTAGAAACAGAAGAGATAGAGGTAGTCGTTGAAGAGCCTGAGTCTTCTGATGAGTCTGTAAAAGTTGAGAAAGTGGAGGCGGAAGAGCCTGCTGCTGATGAAGAGCTAGAGTCTTACAGTAAGAACGTACAGTCACGTATAAAGAAGTTGACGGAAAAATACCGACAAGAAGAGCGTGATCGTGAAGAAGCGGTAAGATTGTCACAACAACTTTTGGAAGAAAACAAAAACCTAAAGACTCGTATGCAGAATTTAGACACTGGTTTTCTGAATGAACGTGATAGTAGTCTCAAGGCTAGAACGGAAGCTGCGAAGAGAGCTTTAAAAGAAGCCTACGAAGCAGGGAACGTTGACGGTCAAGTTGAAGCGCAGCAAGCCATGTCTAGTTTAGCGGTGGAACAACAGCAGGTTAACTCTGCTAAGGTTCAAGCGCAGCGACAGAAGCAGGCTGCTCAACAGCCTGCGCCAACCCCCGCTCCTCAAGCACAACAGCAGGCCCCAAAGCCTGATGAGAAAGCAGCTAAGTGGGCTGAGAAAAACTCATGGTTTGGTGAGGATAGAGTTATGACGGGGGCTGCGTTTGCGTTGCATACGGAGCTAACGGAAGAACAAGGGTTTGACGCGACGAGCGATGAGTACTATGGTGAGGTAGATCGTCGTATGCGTGAGGAGTTTCCTCATAAGTTTCAGACGCCTAAGAAAACGGGTGGAGCACAGGTCGCCGCTGCTGCTGCTTCAGCATCCCGCAGTACAGCAAAAACAGGGCGCAGGTCGGTCAAACTTTCTCCATCGCAAGTTGCTATTGCGAAAAAGTTAGGCGTACCTCTTGAAGAATACGCTAAATATGTGAAGGATTAAGAATATGGCTGATGATGCAAGAACTTCTCGAAAGAGTACCACCCGCGATAAAGAAGCGCGTAGAAAACCATGGGCACCGCCCAGTCGCCTTGATGCTCCTGATCCCCCAGAAGGTTTCATACATCGTTGGATTCGAGTCGCAATGCGCGGCGAAGAAGACAAGATGAATGTAAACACCAAGCTGCGGGAAGGATGGGAACCTGTTCGTAAGGACGAGTATCCAGACTATGATATCGCCGTTATTGATGAAGGTCAGTACGAAGGCATCATTGGACAAGGTGGGTTAATGCTGTGTCGCATACCTGAAGAGACCGCCAGAGAAAGAGCCGAGTATTACGGGACCCGGACCCGCGAACAAATGGTTGCTGTTGATCAGGATTTAATGAAGGACCAACATCCTTCGATGCCGATAACACAAAGTCGGCAAAGTCGTGTATCCTTCGGAGGCTCAAAACGAGGTTCCGAGTAATCTTTGAGGTGCTATAATGGCAAATTCTAATGGAGCTTTTGGGCTAAGACCCATTGGCATTGTTGGACAGGGTGCGAACACTACTGGGGCAACTCAGTACCGCATTGCGTCTAACAACAATACTAAAATGTATCAGGGTTCGCCCGTGATACCTATTGCTGGCGGTACTATTTCCGAGGCGCAAGCTGCGGCTGGTGGTAACGTTGGTCTTCTTGGTGTGTTCTGGGGTTGCGAGTTCGTTCGCGCATCAGACGGTAAGAAAATTTTCTCTGCCAGTTGGCAAGGAACTGCTGCGGGTGCAGATACAAACCATCCTATTACTGCGTTTGTGTATGACAACCCAATGCAAACCTTCACTATCGCAACGTCTAATGTGGTTGGTGCAAGGGATACAGAAGCTGAAGTTCGTGCTGCTGTATTTAAAAACATCAACTTTGCGACAGCTACGGCTGGAAGTGATGTCACAGGTATCTCTTCTGCAACAGCAGATTTGAATACTGTAGCAACTACCGCTGCTCACAAGTTGCGGATTATTGGGGTTCAAGACGATCCTGATAATGCGGACTTTACTGTCGCTGGTATCCCTTTAATAGTACGACTAAACACCTCGTTTAATTCCGCCAATGGTGGTATTGCTGCGGGTACTGTTTCGTCTACTGGCGTATAGGAGGTCTAAAGAATGGCTATTTCACGCGCACAACTAGCGAAAGAGCTAGAACCGGG
>TARA_R110002074_G_scaffold76139_1_pt1 | contig 10367 bp, 12 predicted proteins | sample TARA_R110002074 | Tara Oceans TARA_R110002074 (sample SAMEA4397215) | marine metagenome | biome: Polar Biome; feature: [MIX] marine epipelagic wind mixed layer (ENVO:01000061); material: water (ENVO:00002006), including particulate matter (ENVO:01000060) such as... | depth 10-100 m
CGCCCTCAAAGGATTGACCATGACAAACGTAGGCACAACCCACACGATAGAACTCACCAGAACAATCGAGATCGATGTGACCACAACGATCTACACACACAATGACGCAGTTGAAATCGAAAGCGCCATCGATTGTGAAACAGGCGAGCCTATCAAATTGACTGAATCAGAGGTCGACCAAATCCACGAGACCGCACTGTCCGATTTCATACAGCGGTTGAAGGATGCAAAAGGGATGGATGAATGATGCAGTCTTATCAAACATACCCAGAAATCAAAACAAAGAACGGGTTGAGCCGTTTAGTGTGGGCTCACAACCGAAGCCGTGCCTACTCATGCAGGCAGGCAGCAAAGAACGCGCTCACTGAACTGAAAGCAAGTGGGCCTTACCAGTCCGCCGACGAAATCGAACTGGCGCTCATCGCCATTGGAATGAAATGATGCGAGTAGAAGTTTATTGGAACCTCCACAAGAAGTGCTGGAGCGTTCGACACAAGGGCAAAGTCATCGCCCACCAACAAGCAGTCGACCTCAAAGATGTCCAATGGGTCGTTCAACCTGCGGGCAACGCACGAGTACGCCGAGAGAAACGTAAGAACGTTCACGCATTCGCTCGAGGCACACTGATGGAAGAAGGAATGATCCACTACTACGGCGACATTTCTAACGCCAACAGAGCATTCTACCTCCCATACGAGTACACCACGTTCCGCCGTGGATTCGCATTACATCCCCTTACCAAAAGCAACTACGCCCGCTTAGCAACGCTGACCAACTACACGACAAACCAAAAGAAGCCACGGGCATACGCCATCGGAGCCGACAAATGAAATACACAGTATACGTAGAGGATTTAATTATCGAAGGACCTATTACCGGCATCGAAGCTGACGATGTTTACGAAGCAGAGGATAAGGCAAGAGCTATGCTCGAACAGTTGCTTGATTCACAGAGACACGAGGGAATATACGTGGGCCTAAACACAAGCAAAACAGACGGACCACACTTCGGTGCCGACGAGGAAGATACATCATGAGCGACCCAGCCGACCAGTACATAGTCACACTAACGCTCATCACAGGCGGCCCACCGGAGACAACCTCCTGGTCTGAGTACGGCGCCACGGGCCTCGTTAAGGCAGTCGAAGCAGTCGACTGGGACGTCACTGAGGACCATGCAAGCAAGGGAATTATCCAGCGAGTATTACCCTCGGGCGAATGTATTCCTATCTATGAACGCACACGGAGCAGCGCACAATGAAGATGCTTTGGAGACCCACATCGGGCAATAAAAAGACCGGCAATATACCGCAGGGGTACGTCGGAGAAACTAAAGAACAAACAGAAGCGTCATGCGCTGGGTGCAAGTGGCGGCGTAAAGACCCGGAGACCGGGACCGGAGGTGGATGCTACTATTGGCAGGGCCAAACGCAGGGAGCCCATCAGTCAATGCGTGTACGTGAACGTCGGCACCCCGACGAGTACACGTTAGACTACGCACTGCAGCACGCCCGAAGGGCAGCACATTATGTTAGGGCCGCAGTTGGAGGAGACCCGAACGTCTACACCAAGGAAGAGGTCACATCCTGGCACGAGAAGGTAAGAGAAGCAGGCCTTAAGGGAATGCTGATCTACAATCACTTCTTCAAGACGAAGGGTTCCCACCTTAAAGGCCTCACCATGGCATCATGCGACACCTTAGCGCAAGCAGACGAAGCGGTCGACGCAGGCTGGCGGGCGGCAGTAACGATCACATCACACAAAGCTCCAGGAGCAAACAAACCGCAGCTACGAAAAATGCAAGAATGGACAGGCCAGATATACACAACACCGAAAAACCGAAAAGTAGTTCTATGTCCGGCGCAAGTCGGCAGACGCGACTGCAACACATGTGGTTTGTGCGACCCAACCCGTCACGAACACGTCCCCATCATAGGATTTTTACAACATTGAGGCATAATGACCCCCGACTCAACAGTACCCATTAAACCCAGCGACCTAGAGAGCATCATAGCGGTCATTCAAGTACTACTAAAAGACGACGAGGCAGGCCCCGCGTTCTATATAGTCCCTGAGGAATGGCCCGAAGACGCCCTATTAAACCAGGATACAAAATAATGTACGACATGTACGACTTCTTCTACGCATTCTGCTGGCTCATGCTCTTCTGGCATGGCTGCGCCTTCATCTCTCATTAACCAAAAGGAGGCTCTATGCGTTACGCCGAATTCACAACAAACGACGGACCAGTATACATAAACAACACCCACGTAATCTATGTACAGCCTGCACCACACGACCCCGCCAAGACTTACATCCAACTCACCCACCCAAGGCCCAACGACAAAGGCCACATCATCGTCGACGAAACCCCGGTCGAGGTGATCCTCCGCCTTTACAAGGGCATGGAATAAACCACCGGGGGCCTCGTCCCCTTTTTGATTACCTCAGCCTGGGCGCAATCTTATTGACCGCAGGAAGCCACCGCTGTGCCTTTAATTTTTTCTCCGGGGCGAAGCCCCGCATCGGAGCCGGGAGGAAAAACCCGCATCGGAGCCGGGAGGTCACGACCTATTCTGATTCGATGGCCATGTCGGCTGCGTGCCGGTCGATGCAGTAGCAGCGGGTCGGAGCCCCATCAACACGCACGACACGACTCCGGGCCTTCTGACGACCACCACCACGCTTCAACCATTGCCGGTCGGCCCACCGGGTAATGATCTCATCCGGCTCGTGGCCAAGCTCGCGCATCAGGTTGTTGAAGGCTGTCGTCGTCACCGCGATGGCGTCCCAGTCGTTCTGTTGGTCCCAGTACCCAACCCAACCTTGAGAGGGTGCCTTTACGTTTCCTTCTCGGTCACGGTCAGCACGACCCCAGAACCTCTTTTGGTTCGAGGCACACCAGGTCAGGAAATCCTGCAACGCCATGAGGGGCCTGTCCGCATCTAGACCCGCCGCCTCTTGTGACTCAAGCAAGCACGTGAAGGGGTCCACCGTCGGGCGCGGAACTCCAAGGCTATGGACCACGCTTGCCGCAACCTCGAGCGCCGCCAGGTGCCCTGCGTGCCTCCTAGCCACCGCTGACTTCGCAATCTCCGAGTACTTCTCCCTCGCCGTCTGGAACACGTTCCTGATGTCGCCATGACGTTCCTGGTTCGCCACAAGATATTCCACTATGCGCCGCCCCAGGTGTCCGTAGGTGTTCGCGAGCATGGCCTGCGCGTCTTCACTGGCAGCCGACCCCACTACGATGTCGTCACCGAGCGGCTTACCCTTTAACGACAGCACCCGAGCACGGGTTCCTGCATCCTGCGAGAACGATGTGGCGGCACCTTCTCCGCTGCTGATGAGGATGGAGCGCCAGGATTCGGTGTGGCGTGTGCCTTCGACTGAGCCACGCCCACGTCCTTGACCCTGGCAGAAGTCGTAGATGACATCGCGCACGATCCGTGTGTGCCTCGCACGCTTAGTCTCATCCAGAATCAGCGGGAGGTTCTTGAGGAACCCACTGGTACGCTCAATCCAAACCTTGGTGGCGTCCCAGGAATACATGGCTGTTGGGTAAGATTCGGCGGGCCTGCCCCAAACTGACGCCGCATACCGAAGGGCCGTCGTCTTGCCGCCGCTGGTCTCACCGCTGAAGTCCAGGACAAAGCCGGGGATACGCAGTACCTCAAGCAGTGGCGCTGCTGCGCTGGCATAGATGGCGATGAACATGTAGGGAAATTCTTCGACCAGTCTCATCGACTGGACCCACTCGTCCCAGGTCCCTTTCGTCTTCCAGCCGCCGGAGAGGGTCTCCAGGCCAGGAGGTGGGGTGAGTGCGAAGTCCCGATCATTGCCGGAGTCGGCCGAGTAGTACATGTCGGGAAGCAGGAATCCCCCGTCAGGTTGCCAGCCCATCGATGAAGCAGATTGCACGACAGGAAACCTGTGCGCGTTCTCAGCGTCGAACTCAGATAAGTACGAGACCATGTGCAGCGCGTTGTTTGTGCTGACCGGTGCGTCCCAGTTCGAGAGCACGATGATCTTCGATGTGTCTAGAATTGCACGCCTTTCTACCACACGAGACCGCCAGCCACTGGCACCACGCCACACAAGCAGGCGTTTTGTTTCGCCGGTTAGGACGTCGACGGTGCGGCCCGCGATGAAGATTGGTGCGAGGGCGACTCGTGTCCGAGCGATTGTGCCGTCGGGTTGAGCCGACAACCGGTAGACACCGTTGAAGTCAATCTCGAAACCTCTGGGCGCTCTCAGTGTAGACAGGACCTGACGAGTCACGACGCTTGGTGGCGGCATACCTCCGTCAAGCATGACATCAATCGTAGGAAGCTCACCGAGTTGTTCCTCGATCTCGGCCAGTATCTCATCTGATCGTCGTCGACGTACGTCGTTAGCGAGGGTTTCAATCGTACGTTTAAACTGCCGGGCTCGCTGAACCTGCCTCGGAACCATCTCAACCATGGTGAGGTTGGTCCGTGTCTGGGGTTCATCGGTGAGCCAGGACTCGACCAAAAGGTTGATCGTATCGGGGTTCTGTATCGCTTCCCAGGCGGCACGATGGTCTGGTCGACCACCCTCGCTCAGTCTCTCGATGAGGACCCGGATAATTTCTGAGCCACGCTCGACCACAGAAAGCTGCTCAGGCTCGCTGCTTTGGCTACCAGGGCTCTCCATCCCTACTGTGCCATCTACTTCCATTCTCACCGCCTACAATTATTACAATATCAAACCCGACTAATGACAACGCACCCACGATTTGGAACGCCAAACCAAGCAATTTTCTGCCCGACCAGATCAGACTATCGAGTTCATCTACCCCGTGTCAAACCATCGAACCCAACATTCTGTTATACTTACCTCCAAGGCAACTGGAGGACCCATGCCCACGAAGAAAAAGACTGCGGTACCTAAAGCTAAAAAGAAAGCTGCGGTTAAAAAGACGCTGCCCAAGAAGGTTGTTGCAGAACCAGCGGTGCCCGCCCAAAAACCCATAGCGCCAGCCGAAAAGTTTATGCCCGTCACGATGTCTTTGCATACGAATGGGGGTGAGTCCACCCTTACATTCTCTGATGAGGCGGGGTTCAAGGCGGCGATGCAGTGCATTGAAAGTGCTCCAAGGGAACCGACTGGTGCGCGATCAGCGCCAACGTACACAGTTACGTCGGATAAAGGCTCGTTGTCGTTTCAGATAATGAAAAAGTACTCGATTAAATCTTAATTTAATACTTGAGCACCCAGCCAGTTTGAAGGTCCTCAAACGAAAGCTCGACGGTGTTAAAAGCTATTGAGCAGTGATCACATCTGCGGCGCCGGTACACCCAATCTTGAGTGTACCGACCGATGTAAGTGCTCATGGTGACAAAGTTTTTCTGGACGGTCTCTGAGTCGGCACTCCGAGAATCCGTCACCTTTGTCTTCTTACCGCATTTGCTGCAGAACATGCTGGTTACGGCGTTGGCGGAAGATTGATCGGTAGAATATTGTCTACCTTGCGCATCTTAAATTCACCATCTGATGTGATTGTTACTGCGTGAGGTTCGACGTTGTTGTCGATTAGGTGCCTCGCCGTTTCTTTCGTCATCGTTAAGATGTCAGCCATGTGGTAGCCCCGCTCCTCAAGCTTCTTTGCGCTGCGACTAATTACACTGAGGCCACGCTCGTTGCGAACCTTCTTGCGAGCCGGCTCCGTCTTCCGCACCGACCCCACCTCGGGAGCTTCTGGAGCTTCTGGGCCGTGGACCCACTCCTTGCTGACTGTATCCATGTCAATGACTGTCCAACCCTTAGGGGGACGCCCCATAGGACGGACGGTGCTTGCAATGATGACTTGCCCCTCGAAGCTGAGGAAGCCCCGCATCACGGCGGATAGCGTTCGCGTGTCCCATGCGCGGTCGTAGGGCACCAAGATTGCGGGGTCGTCTGTGTCCAGTGTTGACGTGACGGCCATACTCACGGCGGTGATCACAGTCGCCCACTCAGCGCCGGACAAGGCACAATGCAATCTCCCGTCGCGCTCGAAGCCCATGCGAAACACCTCACGGTCACCATCGAGAAGCTCAATCTTAAACTTCCACGTGGGGGGTAAGTACTTCTGTACAAGCTCTGTGAAGTTACGGGTCTGCTCAGAAAGCAGCTTACCGACTGCCTGCTCGCAAGCGGTGCGTAGGGAGCGGTAATCCTCCTGGTCACCCGCGAGTTCTGTGATTCGGCCTTGCGCGTTAGTTAGATCGTTCCACCGTTCCCGAATGTTTTCTATCTTACCCAGAGCATCCATCGCAACCTCGAGTCGCGACTGAGCCTCATTCACTGGCATGGCTCTCGCATCTTTCACCTTGACGGATAAACCATGAACTCGCTCAACCTCAGCTTGGACTAAAGTCATGTTTTGATTTGAGCTAACGATTGCTTTATCGGCCTCAACCAGCTTTTGAATGACGGGCTGAGATTGTTGCTCCCACGAGTTGACCTGCTGTTCGTAGAAAGTCTGACATCTTTGCAAGTGTTCCAGCCCAACATGACTACTGCAGACGGGGCACTGCTCCAAAGAATTCTCTGTGGCTACAGTCACAATCTCAATAGCCAGGTCAACATTTTCTCCCTTGCTTGGAAGCTGCGCCAACAAATCTCTTTTCTGCTGCTCACAAGTCAACGTGTTCTGTTCCCAAGCGTTTAGCTGCTGAGCCAGACGTTCAAGCTCAGACTCTTTCTCATCCTGAGTCATTCCTGTATTCGCGGCACGAATCGAAGCATCAAGAATTTCTCTCGCTTCAGTCACAGAAAACCGCATCCTCTCCATCGTTTTGTCAGAAGGCATCGCATCAATAGAGTCGCCGATACTTTCGAGAATCAACTCAGCGCCCTTGATCTCTTTGGAGATTTCCCTGGACCGGCTGTTTGCGTAGTTCAGAACTTCAACGAGCGTTCGTGTTGCGCTCAGGTCACGGCCCCGGTGCTGGGCAATATCAGTGTACCTACCGTGCAACCTCGTTGGCAGACACGCAAGAACATCCGTGCGGTCAACGTCACCGCTCGCCCACTCAAGGAATGCCTTTCTTGCGGTGGTGGCTGAGCCCGAGAGCGCAGCCGCGACTGAGCGGTGGACCAAGCTCCGTGCCCCCGGCCCATCATGTATAGGACGTTTAACTTTACCGTCCTCTCGACGGGCGTTGTAGTTAGCCGTGCTACCGTCACTAAGTCTCGCAGTAACCCCAAGCTCATCTCCTGGTGCCAGTGTAAGTAACAGAGCCGCGTCAGAAACGATGCTCCTACCGATGATATCATCAGCGGAGCCAGCGATAGCCAACTCAACAGCCTGCACGATTGTGCTTTTGTGGCTTGTGTTTGATCCCACAAGCAAAGTTTTCTGTCCGATGTCGATACCCCAGGCATCTCCGTTGGGTCGAGGTGACTTCAGATTACTGTAGACATGTTCGACATATGGTCGCGTAGACATAAGTCCTCCTGTTGCGTGGTTATTGTCATGGGTAAACTATGCTAAACTTACCGCTGTGTCAACCTTAAACTCTAACCGTGCCCATGCAAGCCAGTCTTCCTCGGGCAGCACCTCTATGGCCACGACTTGGTTAAACTTATCTTCGTCCGGGCACCAGGCATAAACGTGCTTGCCCTCCGACAAAAACCCATCAACAATCTGCGCCGTAGCTTTTCCGACTGTGGGGTTATCGTTGTGCGAGTACGCAGGAACGATCACACCATGAAACATCGGGGCACCATTAAAGTCTTTCCCATGCGGTACGTCTCGACACCAGGCTTTCCAGCCACCCAATGCCGCGCACCGAGTTTCGTAGTCGTCTCGCCCAGATATGACTTTAGTTTTCCAGCCATCTTGAACAAGTGATCGCCCAATTGATGCGCACCATTGTTCGATTTGTTCTGGGTCATCCTGCTTAGAATGGGCCAGAAACCACTTTGACGTGTCCATTTACTCTCCTAAATATCTTTAAGGCTGCGTCCGACTTCAGCCTCAGCGGTCATCTTAACATCCCAGCCAGGGATGGTCACGGTCATACATTCCTCAACTCTACGTCGAGCTTCCTCAAGCTCCGCCGGGAGAGGCTCCCCCTTCACTGGCGCCCAGTCAGGCGGCAAACCATCAGGTAACGGGATCTCTACCGCAATTGAATCGTGGCATTGGTGGATCATGCCGGTGCCTGGGCCCGCAAAGTCAAAGGGAAACTCACCTATGATGGCCTGCTCTGCGAGCCGCATAACCGAGGACTCTGCCGCAAGTATCGGGAAGTTCACGACTTCGTTCTTCTTGCCGTCAGACAGTGGGCCTGAGCGCCTACCGAACACAGGCTCCTCCATAAAGCTCTGCCGACTATACTGGCCGAGCATTTGATTCCACGCACCCATCCACTCAGGCTCTGCCTTCAACCACTTGTTGTGAAAGTGGCGAACCTCTCGAGGCTCAAACTTCAGGTACGGCATCCTTCCATCGTCAGTCTCAGTACTTGTCAGTACCTGCCAAATCGTCATCGGGTCGGCCCAGTAGATAGAGGCGTAGCGGAAAGTCTTCATGACATCACGCATAGCTTTTGCCTCGCCACCCCCTGGTTTGCGGTCCAAGCTGAAGCCTTCAGGCCCCCAGCCGCTAGCATTCTTAAAGTCGTTACCGAAGATGTCGCACGCCAACAAGTTGTGTGGGTCCTCGCCAGTAGCGAAACACTCGAGAAGCCGGGGGATCTTCCAATAGCACGCAGTAATTCTAAGGTGTGCTTGGTCCAGGTCCGCGCCGACAAGTATGCGTCCTGGCGGAGCCGAGAAGATTGACTTCAGCCTACCTTGACCCTTTCTGTTGCCGATGTTCTGAAGGTTCGGACCTGAGCTTGATAGCCGCCCCACGCTGGTGACGTGAGCGTTCCACGTAGACCTGACACGACCATCGTTATGCACAAGCCCCTTGTCCGGGTCTATGTACCTGCGCCTAAGAGGAATCAAAACCGTGCCGAGGATCTTGTTTCTCTCTCGTCGGTAAAGCCTAAGCTCCTTTAGGAAGGTCTCTTGTCGGTCACTCAGTTGTCCCGATGCAAGGTGGCCACGGATTACAGCATCACCTGTGCCTGGAGCCCCGGTCTCGGTGTAAAACTCATTCGTGCTCATCGAGGCGGGGATACCTAAGTTCCAATCCTCGTAGAGAAGCTTGCGAATCTGGTCAACGCTGCCTGGATTGAAGTCACCGCCGACATACGTCTTCAACTCCTTACGACGTTTCCTAACGGATATCTCATACTCACACTCGAGCGCCCCGCGAAGCTCCTGGTCAATCCAAACGCCTGATTTGTGCATCCCGACACACATATCCTGCGTTGCGTGGTCGACCTCGTTCAGATCCCACGGACGGTCGTCTGCCCAGGACTCAGGTTTAAGCTCCGGCATAATGGGGCGGAACGCGCCCATCTCCGTCGCGGCATCTACCAAAGGCACAGTGATTCGAGCGTTCACTACAGTGTCGATGATGTTGTACCGAAGAAGCTCAGTGTCGTCCTGGCTGCCTGTGGATATCTTCGTACCTTTCTCGGTGGTCTCCCATCGCTCAACGTCCGTGAGTATGGAGCCGATGGTCTTCAATCCCTTTGGGAGATCCGGTGACCGAAACCTCGCGTGGAACAGCGTATCCACCAACGGTGCGGGCGTGACCCCAAGTTGTGTCTCAACAACCATGCGGTCGTAGTAGCCAGCATTGTGCCCAACCCAGACACGGCCGTCAGTAAGGGCAGCACATAAGATTTCGCGGAGTCTGCGTTCCTGCTCTTGTGGGTAGATACGGGTGACGCCATCAGTTGAGAGCAGCCCAACACCTATGGCGCGACAGTTCTGATGTGGATTAGATCGTGCGGCCTTCCCCTCGGCGTCCAGGTCGGGGATGGCGATGGCAATGGTGCGTAGATTGCACTCCAGGGGCTCTATGCCGTCGGTCTCAACGTCGTAGACCCAGAAGGGTGCAGGCTGAGCCAGAAACGCCTCAAGCTCCTCTGGGGTGGGATTAAGTGTAGAGTCAGGCTTGGTCCACCGTAGCGTACCGTTAAACCAGCGCATCGCTTTAGATATGTCAGCTTCGATAACGGGCCGCCAGTTGGGGGCTCTCGTCACGTAGTGGGGGCTGAACGTCGCCAGCATCTTCTTAGACGTGGGCTTGAGGCTCCAGAGCCAATCGTCATCGATATACATAGGGCCGCCGCGTAGACTTCGGATGCTGCCCGATTGACCTGACAAGACCCGTGTTGCGGTTTTACCTAAGGCAATAAACTTATCGTACTTACCAAGTACGTTATCCAGTCTTGGCCGGCAGCAATCTGCCGGGTGCGGGAGTGGGTCCTTACCCTGGCTGACGCGTCTCTTGTT
>TARA_R110002074_G_scaffold1001_3_pt1 | contig 10364 bp, 19 predicted proteins | sample TARA_R110002074 | Tara Oceans TARA_R110002074 (sample SAMEA4397215) | marine metagenome | biome: Polar Biome; feature: [MIX] marine epipelagic wind mixed layer (ENVO:01000061); material: water (ENVO:00002006), including particulate matter (ENVO:01000060) such as... | depth 10-100 m
TGTTCTGTATTGTTAGTGTGGCTTGTCTTTAAAAGGCTAAACGCCTACCAACTGGAGACTCGGGTGTCCCGCGATTACTCGTTGGTGTACCATAGTTTTTCAATGGGGACTGAGCATTTCCAACTATAAAGTTCTTATTTATTATTCTATTTGGTCTAGTGACTTGTCTAAAATAACTCATACTTTTTGTAAATTCTAGATTTCTACAAGAATTATTGCGCTTTGTAGAACGCGTAAAATCAATTAAATAGAGTCTATATTTGTTATTACCCAGGTCTTTATACATTATATTATTACCATCGTCTAAATCGCCGTGACAAAATCCAAGATTATTAAATTGTTCAATAAGTGTTATTACAGCAGTTTTTAGTTCCTTCATAACAGTTCCAGACATACCCTTTAACTTTGCCAGGTCACCATCCATATTCTCCATAGTTATTTGAAGAAGTTTTGTATCTTCGTCATATGTAGGCATTCCTACCATTGGGAAGATACCAGCTTCTGCCGCGGCTGCACATATATCAATCTCAAGCTCAGCAGCCTGGCGTTCGTTTGGTTGAGTGTAACGATAAACCTTGTTGTTCTTCTCAAACAATAACGCATCTTCGCCACCCTTGATGTTCTTTGCATCCTTGATATTTGGAAATGCCTGAAAAATCAAAGTCCTGGTTGGCTTCATCCTTATAATATTCATCAAGGTTTTTGTCCAGGATAGCCTTCTTCTCCCAGTCCTCAAGGTTAAACCAACCGACAGGGAAGGTTCCCTCAAGTTCTTCTGGTTCTGGTAGGTGTTTAAGGATGAGTTCATCCTTCTCTCCCTGACTCAGGTCCCACCACTCGCGGCGGTCCTTAGAGTAGACATAACTTAATACACCAATGTATAAGTTCATAAAAAGTGAATATGCAATCATCTCTCTCTACTTAAACTAGACTGCATATACTTTATATCCTTTTCAATCGAAGTAACTTTTCCGTGAATGTCATAGATGAGTTCCTTTGTTCCAGCCTGTTCGGCTTCTGACGCATGGGCCTTTGTGAATAATTCGTCAATCCGATTCACCTGATATCCAGCAAAGAACACAGCCGAACAAATTGGAAATAATGCCATGAACTGAGTGGAACTCATTACTAATATATTGTTGATAAAATAATAATGAACCTCAAGGAGATACCCAAGAAGGTTCAATATATTATGGTTGATTCAAACTTTGTTACTGGAACCAATAATACCTTCTCTGTGAATTTTGGGATTCAGTCAAATACTATGATTCAGTCAATGAGAGATGTTATTGGCCTCAAACTTGTCGACTTTTTTGTAACGCAGATAGGGTCAAGTGATGCTGGCACTGTTAATGCGGCCAAGTACATAGATATATACTGTCCTGAGGTTCCAACGCCTGCGCAAATACTCGATGAACGCAGAGGGCAATTGTTCAATAGAATAGCTCTTGAACGCAACTTTGGTGGAAGTAACAGTCTGATTGTTCACGACAAACAGTGGAAAGCTATGAATAGACACACTAATTACTTTAATCCAATATCAATAAAGAAATTAAACTTTACATTGTACGAACACCAGGGTGATAATGATTATGAACTTTTACAGCCTGACGCATCTTTCTATATGATTCTAGAAATCACGACAATTGACCACGAGGCTCCAAAGCCTGATAAATTGGCGAGATCTATAGAAAAGTTGTGCAGAAGGTTGGACAACCTTCCTGATATTATCCTGAACCCACCACCCCCAACAGAAGTCACAAAGCCAGGTAAAAAGATACCATTTATGTACCTAATTGGTGCACTAATTGCAATACTTGGAGGATGGGTCTATTTTATGCAGAGAGGTCGCGTGGTACCTCTGGGGTCGAGTCTCCCTTAGCACCCTTGTTACCCTTGGGACCCGGAGGACCCTCAGGTCCAACTGGGCCAGCGGGACCTGGTGGACCTGATGCGCCACCCTTCACACTGTCCACAACCCCCAGAAGGAGCTGAAGGATCTCCCTGGCATCTGGTCTGCGAGAGCCAAGTGCAACAACAATCTTCTCGCGTACGGCGTCCATTATACATTTATTAAAGATTTTATTCTCTAAGTATTCAGATGCTTTTTATAGGCCCAACACCATTGGCTGGAATCGGACAATGTATGCTCAAATACCTAGATGTTTTCCCTGGTAGCAAGTATATCGAAGCTGGACAGGTTACGAGAGATGTTTGTCAGGGTGCTGATATATTCATGTTCCCTTTGCCTATTGAACCGTGGCTCTCGATGATACCCCAAATCAAAGAATTGACAAAATCTATTATCTGTATGACAATCTGTGAAACTGAAACAGTTCACGAGGATTATGGGAAACTTTTTGCAATGTTTGATACTATTGCAGTATCAAGTGAGTATTGCAAGAGGGTCTTTTCAAAACAATTCCCTGACACCAAATTTCATATAATCAGGGCATATGTTCCAGTCCCAGAGTTGCTACGCAATCCGTTCCCACCTTCATCAACCTATAGATTCTACCACATTGGCAATATTATTGACCAACGCAAAAATGTCAATGATATCCTCAAGGCTTTTACAACTCTGAATCTCCCAGATTGTGACCTGGTTATCAAGGCAACCTGCAAACAAGAGGTTAAGATTGAACACCCACATATCAAGGTTATCAACGGTTTGATGCCTCAGAGTAGTATTGATAGGATTCACGCCATGTGTGACTGCTATGTGAGCTTCTCAAACTCCGAAGGTATTGGACTGGGTGCAGTTGAGGCTGCCCTGCGTGACAAACCAGTGATACTGCCTGAATACGGTGGGGCGCCAGATTATATCAAGAGTGACTATATGATTTCCTGTGGAACTCAGGAGGTTCCTTTTGACGACTTCCTGTTCAAAAAGGGAATGATTTGGGGGAAACCCGATTTTGAACAGCTGAAGGAATTCATGCTGGATGCTTATAATAAAAAGGTTCGTACATATGACCACACATTCACAAGGCGGAGAGTCAGTAAAGAAGAGATTCTGGAACAATTCAAAGCATTTCCTCGTTAATATAGTTGGCGGCGTAGACAATTATAGCAGCAAGGATAGCGCCTGACATCATAGACCCCTTCTGAGCAATCAGGAGCATATTGAGCTCATCAAGTGGCTTGAAGCCGGTTGGTTCCTTGATGAGCTTAGGAAGGACATTGGCAAGGACAATGTAGGCTGTCATTCCTATGATGACGGGGCGGAGGGTCTCAGTGTCGAACATTTATTATTTGCTTACAAAATAATGCCGCTTGCAATAGGCACCGCAACTAGCTTTAGATTTGCAGGGGGCTCCAGTAAGGGTTACCGCTTTGCAGATGACACCAGTTGGTTTCCGCTCAACCGATGTGTTCTGCTTCGGTTCATCCTTCAAATCCTTGATAAACTTGGTTGTTCTAGCGGCTTTTGCAGCTTTAACAACCACCTGCGCCGCTCTCAATTTCTCAACTGACCGTGCAAAGTCCAACACTTTGAGTGAAACCTTTATGGTTCCAACTTCAAGACTGCGAGCATCCCGCGGCACCACAAACCGGACACACACGGTAGGGGAAGTCATCTTCAGTCCAACTGTGTGCAGTTGATTCTGGAACTCAGGACCTCGGACCATCTCAAACAAACTTTTTATACACATAATTTAAATGGCACCTGTTGTTGATGCAGTGCGATTTAAAAGATTGGATGTGCCTCAAGAGAGTTTCTTCAAGTGGAATATGACAAATATTTGTTTACTAATTATTGCAATATCCTTTATCGGACTTTACAAGAGAGCTACAGATTTAAAAAGTTTCCAGAATCCTTCTTCTCTTCGGGAGTCTTCAGAAGATTCATTACAACCACAAATAACACAATCGACACGAGGGCAATCTCAACATCCTTGGTGGCTGTAAAGGCAATCGCAAACATCGTGGCCAACTTGACATATACATTGTCGGATAATCTAGCAAGCCTATCTGGCGGAGAAATCAACGACAGACCACCGAATAATCCCTGGTAAATTACAACCAAACTGAATGCAATGCCATACTTTTTCATAAAGCTCTCAATATTGTCGGAGAATGGAATGAACTTCATTTATACTTATTATCTACATAAAAATTTAGCATATCATTATTATTCCCATTTTTTATAATTTTTATAGATTCATGATAAAATTTGAAACCATCTTGTATGCCAATGCCATTTAATTTAGAAAATTTATCTTTCCATCTTTCGAATGTACAAGAATCATAGTGTTTTACATAAAGCAAGTGTTTATTTATGTTGAGTACTTCCCCATTAAAATAATGTACACCATTTGATTTTAATTTTTTTGAAACCCGTCCACACGATTTGCCACCCATATAGCTTTTACATTGTTCTTTGTGACAGTCTATAAAGTCTATAGCAGTTCCAAAACATTTGTCAGTGGTGTCCTTTCTATATACAGCCTCTTTAGTTTTCATAAAGACACAATCATAACGTTTAGGTACAAAGGATAGTATATTTCTCAAACCTATAAATCCAGGAGATATCAACTCATCATCATCTATATGTATAATCCAATCAGTATCACAAATGTTTATAATCTTGTCAACAAATTGTGTCTGTCTATCCATTTGTTTGTTTGCATCTAAACTCTCTACTTTTGGGTGAAATTCAGCATAAATCCTTGGGTCATTTTTCAATATATTTGCCAATTCTGGGGTATCTTCAACTCTCAGATAAATTCTGCTTACACCAATATCAAAATAATGTTTCAACCATTTATCAAATTCAAACAAGTTTATTCATTCTGGCAACGATGTAGACAAGCATTGCAAACACAAGCACCTTGTGGACAAGGTCGAGGTCAATCACAAGGCCCGGCTTCTCCTCAACCACAAAGCGCTCCTCGGCTGTTGCAACCTCCTCAGTTGGCTTGGTCTGGTACATAGCTTTCTTCGAATATCCTGGCATTTATATTATATCAAGAAAATATATGTGGCTGGCTGTCGCTATGTTATTATTCATTTTATTCCTTAAGGACTATTTCAAACCCCCTAGAGATCGCCTGTACTTTCAGAACCCTTGGCGACCCCTCATCGGTATCAGGAACTCTCTGATTGATATATTTTACTATCGATCCCAATATGATGTCAATGATTATGAAGGTCTCTCAAAAATAAAAGAAAACTTTTTAATGATTCGAGATGAATTCAAAGATATTTCTTCAACTGTCAAAAAAAAGTTTATGCATGATTTAGATCCAATGTTTGATGAAACTCAAAATTATTATGCTTTAGAGTGCGACCAATTTCCCAAAACATACGAGTTGATAAAGAGCATCCCCTGTATTGATCTTGAATTGACACATTTCCTGGTTATCGATGGTCCCCTGTATCTGGTGCCACACCGTGCAGAGTTTAATCATTTACTGCGTTACCAGATGACACTCGAAGGGACCGAACATAGCTATATCGAAACTGAGTACGGACGATTCCATCACGACGAAGGTAAAGAATTTTTGTTTGACCACTCCAGAATACACTCATTGTCAAAACACGATATGTCTAAGAGGGTTGTACTTTGCCTCAATGTCAAAAGATTCTAAAGGTGCCTCCTACAAACCGCCTTGTAACATTCTGAAGCACCAATCAACTCCTGTTCCTTGGAGTCAATCGTGCGTTTTGTGAATGGTCCTGGAGTTCCATCCAGACACCCCATACACAAAGCGGTCAACTTTAGAACCTGATCAGCCAGCGGCACCAGCGATAAGAGTTCCCCAAATGTTTGCTGCATAAAATCACCATCCAAACCAGCAAGTATGACGTTGATACCCCTGTCAAGGCAGCTCTGGACAAAATCCCGCAAACCTGTAAAAAACTGACACTCATCAATCCCAATGACTTTAATGTCGCTAGGAACATCTACTGTTTCCAATGAATTTGTTTTGATACAATTGAAGGTTGACTTGTCGTGCGTTTGTAAGACGTCCTTTTTTGAACGGTCATCTTTGGCTGAATTAATGACAAGGATTGAAGTTCCGATAGCCTGGTGGCGCTTTAACCGTCTTATGAGTTCTGTTGACTTACCTGAGAACATATTACCCATAATAATTTCGAGGCGCGACATTTATTATTATAATGTTGAATTAATTTAAGTATGGTAATCGACGATGCTGCGAGTAGCGCCGGTTCTGGACCAAAGTATTGGCATCAACAACACGAACAGATATTGAAGGGCTGGGGTGAATCCGCAGCGTGTTATCGGTATCTTCATTATAGGGGGTATGTCTATTATAAAAAGTTGAGTTTTAGGTTCACATTGCCGATTATCATTTTAAGTACAGTAACTGGTACAGCCAACTTTGCTCAAGAATCGTTCCCAACTGAAGTGCGCCCTCTGGTTCCAGCTATAATAGGTGCGCTTAATCTCACCGCGGCAGTTTTAACAACCTTGCAGCAGTTCTTAAAAGTGAACGAACTTATGGAAAGTCATCGCGTGAGCTACATCCAGTATGGTAAATTGGCTAGGGCAATCCGTCTTGAGTTGACCCTACCAGTTACCGAAAGAGGGTACGAGGGTAATGGTATGGTTTCTATGTGTAGAACAGAGTATGACCGATTGATAGAACAGTCGCCACCAGTACCATCAAGTATAATTAGACGGTTTGACACCAAGTTCCCCGAATCTACATTACCTAATGGAAAAGGTTGCGTATTTAATCGCCCAGAAATCATGACAATCAAGCCAATCGAGCCATATGATAATATAAAGGAACAACTCATCACTCACAATGTCATAGATCATTTTAGGAGAGGGAGTCACGTTGTAAATGATCCTGAAGAAGTTGAAGTTGCAAAGACACTTGCCGATTTTGCTAGTGTAGCAGTATCTCGTATAAATGTTCCTCCATCCCCATCAGAGTTTGGTTCACCCGATGCTATTGGAGTTGTGATTGAGTCTGAAAATGATGAACAGCAGCAGGAGTAATATGACCAACTGTATAATTACAAAACATCCAACATATGGGTAGGTTTTTTTTAAATTCTTCTTAAACTTTTCATTATTAAACAATAGGTCCATTGTTTGTTCAGCGATATCATCTATCATGAATAGATTTGTTATAATTAATAAACAAAATGTTTCGAGGAAATTTATCGGTAACTTGGATGTTTTCAATACTATAGCAGACCACATAGATTCAAACATCACATTTTGTATATGTGGCCCACCAGGTGTTGGTAAAACTCATATGGTTAATATGCTTCTCAATGGAAAGGAGTGGGTTGACGGGACAGCGCCGAAGGCCCTGGAACTAAATTCTTACGCCCATGTTGTCATTGATGAAGTTTTAATTGACAAGAATATTTTGGAAGAAGTAAAAAAGTTTGGAAAACTTTCAAAATATTCTACAATTTTAATAACTCAAGATTCATCTGGAATAGATTTCTGCCCAATTGTCAATGTGCCAAAGGCGACCACACGCGATATGCTCAAGATTGCTGGAAAGGGGCAGGAATTTTTAAAACTGGCAATCATTTGTAATGGAAATATTAGAAACTTTTTGAATGCACTTGAATTCAACTGTGTTCCAGATAATTTTGCAGAACCAAAACAGATTGTTAAGGGACTTTTGAGTTCTGCTGAGACAGTCGCAAGCGACTGGAACTCCGGACCTTGGTCCCTTCTCTCAAAGGGTATAACCGACCATGGTTATATGTGGTCAATAGTCCACGAAAATGCTATAGACTCACCCAATTGGGACCATAGAATAGCCGAATCTATGTCGTTGGCGGACATATATGACGGAGTAATCTTTGCCGGTAATTGGGACTTTATGAAATACTTTACACTCGAGGCATTCATAAAACCAACTTTACAGGTTGACCACACCCTAGACGCCTCAAAGATGAGAGCAGGGAGTTCGTGGACAAAATACAACAATCAGAAAATGAGAATCAAAAAGGTTAGGAGTATGGGTCTTGATATTGACAGGATTCACACAATAAAAGAGATGTGCCGTGTCAAATCAGAAAATCATTTTGAAACTCTAAAACACTATAACATAACCCGTCAAGACCTAGATATCATAAATCATCTGGCCCTTGTCAATAAAATCACGACTAGAGATCTATCAAATCTCAAAAAACAAATCGCGACAGATACCAAATGAAGATTCTTCTGGAAAAACTTAAAAAAGGTCAAAAGAAATTCAAGGTTATTTTAGAAAATGGTAAAACAGTTTCATTTGGTGCCAAGGGGTATTCAGACTATACCTTACATAAAGACGCAAAGAGGATGGATAGATACCTCGTCAGGCATAAAAAACGGGAGAACTGGACAAAAAATGGCATCAATACCGCTGGCTTCTGGTCTAGATGGCTCCTATGGAGTAAACCTTCCCTTAATGGAGCAATAAAGTTAATTGAAAATAAATTCAAGGTGAAGATTGTTTTACAAACTTAATAATTACCCAGGTTTTATCAGTTGCTAATAATGTCAATCTAACTGCCTCCAAAATCTCCCGAAACATTCACCCTGAAATATCTAAGAAGATATTTTTTATAATACCATCAACGCCTTCAATCTCCTTGTTTGTGTCGAAAACATACACATCCAATTTATGGTTCCTGTATATTTTCAATATTTCAGAATCAAAAAACTCATAATCCTGTGATATAAAGTCTATGTTCTTGAGGGCTTCGGGGGGAGGCATACCTGTTGTGATTAACCCAATTTTGTACCCACTTAAAACACAAAGGTCGCTAACACATCTATAATCATATGAACAAAGTTCCCATTCGTGTTGGCTTCCTCTGATGATTTCCAAAACTTTTTGAGCAATATTTCCTTTAATGTCCAGAATGATTCGAAGTTTTTTAGAAACTTTACAAAGTTCTTCAAGAGTGTCATGTTCTTCATCAACATTGTCCCTATCATGACATAAAACCAGAACACCTTCAGAATTCTCCCTCACATCAATCTCTATGGCACCCACATAGTCTGATACTTTAAGTATACCATCAATCCTGTTCTGACGATTCCACAACCCTCTATGAGCAATATCCATCTGCTTAAAATGGTTGAGCAAAATATATTTAAATGGAATGCTCCATTATATTTAAATGTGAATGCAACGACAAAACATACCCATCTAAAGCATCTCTAAATGCCCACAAGAAAACAAAAGGACATAAGAGTTGGGAGGAGGCTTCTGAACTTAGGAAACTCAAGATTGAACTCACAAACCGTGATAATACTATTGTCGGCCTAAAGAATACTATAAATTCATTAAAAGAGCTAAATACTATACTCATCAAGAGATTGGATATAGAAAAATCTGTTTGAAAGTGTCTCAAGAACCATCTTCAAAGTGAAAGACAAAGACAATGGAATACTGCCAGGCTATCAAGAAGTGCGGTTCCCAATGCATCAATCCCAAGAAGTATGGGGATTTTTGTGGAGTGCACCAGGCAAAAGAGGAGTGCCCAGTCTGTTACGACACCAAGCGGTGCGAAAAACTCAAATGTGGTCACGGAATCTGCTACGGGTGCTCGAAAGAGTGGTTTTCTACAAAAACCACGTGCCCTATGTGCCGAGAAGTTGTCAAAAGGGCAACCAACTGGTGGCTTGGAAACGCAGCACGGCGATACAACCCCCAAACTACATTTGTTCAACAACAAGAAGAACTCGAAGAACTCCAGGTGATTGCACGCGCGTACGCTGCTGCATTTATGGCGAGAGGTGACGCCGAAGATCATATGACCCACCGCCGTTTAATAGATTATTTCGACCTAGTTGCCTAAAGCTGTAGAACACTTTGTAAATATGTATGAAGTATTCTGCCTTGCCATCCCAATAGTATCTTGTTGTTGCGCATTTTCTATGGGTCACGCAGATCGGCGGATGTCAGAAAAAAATATTGTTGGGGTATTGTAAATGACATACAACGCTCTCCGCCGCAAGCAGCTGGACCAGCGCCAGAAGCTCAATAATTCTAGAAGAGCCCTAGTTCCAGCCGCCAGAAGTATCCAGGATACTAACAATGACGGGAAACTCGCAGAAATTGTATATGACATAAAACCAGAACACCTCGCACATGAAAACATTCCGGGGCTTGCCGGTCTGCGCAACGTCTCCAAGGCGTTGCAGAGAAAGCTCAACAACACCCGGAGCAAATTGAATAAGGATAGCAAAAATATTGTCACACCGTCTAATCTTACTCTGACGCCAATCGAAAAGAGGAATATCAAGAGGTCGGCAAAATTAATTGTCAATCACCAAGCAGGGTTTCTAAATTTCAATATCAGAGGTAACCCTCTGAATAAAAATAATTAAAGTTATAGAAACAACTATAAATAGTTGGACTGATGGACAC